>Ga0114970_10004182_pt1 | contig 10535 bp, 3 predicted proteins | sample M_140205_XF_Meta_FD_87030 | JGI IMG/M metagenome (GOLD analysis project Ga0114970, IMG submission 87030) | Freshwater microbial communities from Lake Montjoie, Canada to study carbon cycling - M_140205_XF_MetaG | ecosystem: Environmental > Aquatic > Freshwater > Lake | place: Lake Montjoie... | reverse complement strand
TACTGGCTAAGGGCCAGAGCATGTATGGCACGTTCGGTCACGGGCTTTCACGATTAACGACGGACGGTCAACTTCATGGCTCAATTCCACCATATGGGCCGGTTAATGCAGCCGGATTGATAGGCAATATTGCGATCGTGATGGGTAAAAAATGTGGTATTGTAGATCCCGAAATTGATCCCGCAATTGAGCGAGGATCAAAGTTTTTCAGTTATTTTGTGGACAAAGGATCTATTCCATATGGTGAACACATGCCATGGGCGAACCATGATAATAACGGAAAAAATGCAATGGCCGCGGAGTTTTTTGCTTTGCAAGGTGATAAGATCAAAGACACGCAGTATTTTGCAAAAATGGTCACTGCATCATATAAAAATCGCGAGTATGGTCACACAGGTCAAGGATTTAGTTATTTGTGGGGGGCCTTGGGTGCTGGTACAGGTGGTCCGTTAGCAGCGTCTGCATTTTTCAAGCAAGCGTCTTGGCATCTTGATCTTGTTAGGCGTTGTGATGGTTCTTTCACCTACGATGGGGGTGAGCAATATGGACCCGGAAAAACCGACGATGACACCTACTACGGCAACAGCAGTTATGATGGATTGAGTCCTACTGCCAGTTATGTGCTAACATATTCTCTTCCACTCAAAAAAATATGCATCACGGGTCGTGACTCAAACAGCAAGAACTGGCTAACCAAAAGTGATGTGTCCGATGCGATTTTCTCAGCGGAATTTGACATCGCTTGTAAATCCATGACCTCGGATCAGCTCATTGCCGCGTTTTCGGATTGGTCTCCCGTGACGCGCAGTTGGTCCGCAAAGGAGCTGGGTAATCGACCTGAGAGTGTGCAGCTGGTTCCAGAACTTATCAAAATGGCAGAGGGAAGAGATGCTCACAAACGGCAGGGTGCAGCAGAAGCCTTGGGCTATATCAATGATCCCGCGGCGTTGTCGGTATTGGCGGGACTTCTAACTCATGAAGATCGTTGGCTAAGAGTGAAAGCGGCGAACTCGTTGAAAAACATGCATGGCAAGGCCAAACCGGTTATTGCAAAAATGCTTAAAGCCGTGGTCGATACGGCAGAGCCAGTGTTTCCTGTAATATGGGAAGACCCTATTCAACTTACACATGGTGAACTTGCCGAAGCGTTGTTCGGAGGACTTTTAAAAAAATCAATTGTCGGCATTGATCCGAAGTTGCTTTATCCTGCGATACAAGCGGTTGCGCGAAATCCGGATGGAATGGCCAGAGCTACCTTGACCGATGTTTTTGAAAAGCTTCTCACTGAAGAAGACGTAGCGGCCTTGGCGCCTGATTTACTAACAGCGATTAAGATTCCTTGTCCAGCTGACACGATGTTTAGTGCAGTAATTCGCATGAGTGCGTTCAAGGCATTGACAAGGTATCATTACAAAGAAGCCATTGATGCTGGGGTCGTCTTCGCAGAAACCCAAGGCGGTCATGGTAGTGAAAGTCGAACCGGTGAGATTGTTAGTGAGATTGCGAGCTACGGAACCGCTGCTCGAAGTGCAATCCCTGATCTTAAAAAGTTGATTGAGTCGCTCAACAGGCACACCAAAAATGGCGGTTTTCCTGCTGATCTTAATCTCCGCCGAACTGGGGATGTTCAGAAAGCGATTGATACAATTGAATCTGCCAACACCGAACCTGCGTTGCGAACGATTGCGGTGATGAACAAGGTGCCATCTGATGATATCGTAAAGAAGAACGACAAGAGTCATCAATCTGGAGCGATTGCCATCATCACCACGCCGAATGGCGCCAACCTTCCTGCATCGGCATCGCTTGATGAGTTTCCGTTACTGGTTCGTCTCAACAAAGATTGGTTTGATTTCAAACAAACGAAGCCAATGGGTGAAGATATCCGCTTCACCAGCAGTTTGGGGGTACAACTCAACTATCAAATTGAGGACTGGGACGCCGCAGAAGGGGTTGCAAGCATTTGGGTTCGTATTCCTAACATCAAGGGTGATTCGGTTCAGATCATTAACATGCACTGGGGAAAACCGGATGCAGTTAGTCAGTCCGATGGAAATGCCGTTTTTAATGACTCGAATGGATACTTGAGTGTTTGGCATATGGGTGAAGGGGCTAAAGACGAGGTAGGAACACTGGAATCAAAAGACGAAAATACTACTGCTGCGACTGGAGTCATTGGTAAAGCAAGGCACTTTGCCGGTGAGCAGGGAATTTCATGTGGAAAAAATATTATCAGTTATCCCGTTGGCTCTAACCCTCACACATCGCAGGTATGGTTTCGTCCAGAGAAGTCAAATGGTCGACTGATAGCGTGGGGTAATGAAGAGCGACAGGGGAAGGTCGTGATAAAATTTGGCAGTCCGCCTCATGTTAATGTGGGTTGTTATTTTTCGGGTGCAGATGTAACAGGTAAAATTGCACCTGCACTTGGTGAATGGACGCAAGCGGTTCATTCCTTTGAAAACGGCAATTCAAGACTTTATGTTAATGGTCTTTTAGACTGCGTTTCTAACGAGAAATCGAGTCCTCTAAAGATTGCCAGTCCTTCTAAAATGTGGATCGGGGGGTGGTATGGAGAATATGATTTCCACGGTGACCTAGACGAAGTCCGAATCTCTAAGGTCAATCGTTCAGCCGATTGGATAAAGCTTGAGTATGAAAACCAGAAACCCTTGCAGACGGTCACGGGCCCAATCATTCAATCAGGTGATGATTTTTCTGTATCATCGCAATCGGTTAACCTCATGGAAGGGCAAAAAGTTACACTTACCGCTAAGGCAGGCGGGGCATTGAAAGTGTATTGGATTTTGAAATCGAATGGAAAAGAAACAATTCTGGCGACGGATCGGTTCGCCTTCACGATCGACGCAGGGCGCGTTACTGCTGACTCAGTTCTCACTCTTCAATGCAAAGCAGTTTACCCCAATCAGGTGATGACGAAAGACATCACAGTTTTAGTCAAAGAAGACATCCAAGAACCCATTTTCAAATTACAGGCACCAGAAGAATGGGACGGTAGAACCGCGATCGAAGTAGTGCCTTTGGTTAGCAATTTGAGTGCAATGCAGCAGAAAAAATCAGGAACGATGAAAATCGATTGGCAGGTATCTGGAATGGCGGTTGGCAAGCAAATACTAGCAGATCGATTGAGACTCACTCGTGCTCAAAACAGTGGCATCATGACGGTTAGTTGTACGATTTCGAATGGCGGAAAGCCAACGAGTCAATCCGTGAAAATCCAGGTCACTGAACCTAGAATAGATCCATGGGTTGCAAGGGTTTCATCCAATGACGAACAACCCGAGAACGGGCAGTTTTACGCACGAGATAACAAGAATGAAGGCACGATTTTTTATAATGGCAAGTTGGCAGAGTCTGCCGACTCAGTCTTTGTAAATGTCTACGCGGATGGAAGAATTTACAATAGTCAGAGTGTTACACCCAAGTCAGATCGCTCATACAAATTCTCGATCAAGCTCAAGCCGGGATTGATAAAATATAAAGTTGAATTTGGTAGCAAGACAGGTGGTAAGACAAAAATTCTTCGTACGGTTAGTGATTTGGTATGCGGTGATGCATATCTCATCAACGGTCAGTCGAACGCCGTTGCGACTGACTGGGGCAAAGAGACATTTCCTGAGACCAACGAATGGATTCGTAGTTATGGCAGCACAGGTAATGAGCCAAGCAGTGCTCAGTGGGGACTTGCGATAAGAAAAAGTAAAGGTGATCGACTGGCGATAGGCTACTGGGCGTTTGATTTGGCTAAGAATCTAATGGAAAAATACAAGTTGCCGATTTGCATCATCAATGGTGCGGTTGGTGGTACCCGCATTGATTCGCATCAGCGCAGTGTTGACCATGACGAAGACCTTGAAACGATATACGGTCGCCTTTTGTGGAGGGTTAGGCAGGCCAAACTTACGCACGGCATTCGCGGTTTGTTCTGGCATCAAGGTGAGAACGATCAGGGCTCGGATGGTCCTAGTGGAGCATATGGGTGGGAAAATTACCGAGAGTATTTTGTGAATCTAGCTGCGGCGTGGAAAGAGGATTATCCCAACATTCAGCATTATTATTTATTTCAAATTTGGCCGCATTCTTGTGGGATGGGTCGCGAGGGATCTGACAATCGTTTGCGAGAAGTTCAACGTCAACTACCTGAATTGTTTTCTAACATGAGTATTATGTCGACTCTAGGAATCGAGCCTGCTGGGGGGTGTCACTATCCGCCAACCGGATACGCTGAGATCGCTAAGATCATTGCACCGCTCGTGGAGCAGTACAACTACGGTTTGTTATCAAAGGGATCGATCACCCCGCCAAATTTGAAGTCGGCGTCGTACGCGAGTGCTGCTCGGGATGAGATTGTGCTAGAATTCGACCAGCCATTGAAATGGGAAGACTCGTTGTCCAGCCAGTTTTACCTAAAAGGAGCGAAGGGTAAAATTTCATCCGGCAAGTCAGAGGGAAATATAATTACGCTTAAGCTAGCAGATCCCTCTAGTGCGCAGGACATCACGTATTTGAATGGTGAGACGTGGAATCAAAAAACGATATTGCGAGGGGAGAACGGTATCGCGGCGCTCACTTTCTGTGAGGTCCCGATTATTTCAGCTAAGGGTTCTGGATCTGATTAAATTGTTAGGCTTTTTTATATGGTGAAACATTTATTGCTTTTAAGTACTCTGGGTATTTGTTCATTGTTAGGGAATGAAAACGTAATACAGCCATCGAGTATCAAGGACTACGGTCAGAAAGAATACCTGCGTGTTTCAAAAGACCTGCCGCATTCGGAGAGCGTTCCATGGAGATTGGTCTGCACCATGCCGCATAATTGTCATTTTCAACCTTGGATTGAGGTTGATGCTGTTGAAGACAAAAAAATTTGTTTCAATTCCAGCAATCCATTAGTGCTTTTCCTCACTCCTACCGAGACTTTCACGACGAAAGGGGGAGTCGAGGCGGTAGAAGCCAAAGAATGGCTGAGTGGTGAAGGTGCGATTTACACCATCCCGGCAGGTGTAACAGTTAGGGCCGTGAAATATCGTGAGACAGGTTACGACACTCGTTTTGCCGGTTCATTTGAGAGCAGCGATAACGACTTAAACGTTCTGTGGAAAAAAGCCGCGCGTACCGCATATATCTGCATGCGTGATCATTTTTATGATTGCCCAGACCGTGAGCGTGTAGGTTTTTGGGGAGATGGTACGCCTGAGCTTGATCAATGTTTTTACGTATTTGATGTGAAGTCACACAAGCTGTGTCGGGATCTAGTGCTTCGAAAACTCGAACCGAAGTTCTATCCGGGCCAACATCTAGAGTTTCTTGGCGACTACGGTTTGTGGTTTTACTATATGCAAACGGGCGATGTTGATTCGATGCGTCAGATTTACGAACCGACAAAGAAATTTCTTTTCGAAACCTATCGATTCGGGAATCCAAAGACATGGTTTGATTGGGGCAAAGAAAACAAGGACACGGCAATCATTGAAACATGTTTTTATTTTAACTGCCTTGGCACTCTAAAAAAGATTGCTGAGATCACAGGAAACCAGCGAGACATTGATGAGATTGATCTAAAGATGAAAGCCATCCAATCCACCTTTGATGACAAGTATTGGAAAGGAGGATTTTATAAGTCACAACAAGTTTCGGAGCCTGACGACCGTGCGAACGCTATGGCTGTGAATGTGGGACTTGCAGAACCCAGTAGGTGGTCGTTGATTTATGAAAATGTTCTAACTAAAAAGACTTATGCCAGTTGTTTTTTTGATCGTTGGGTTTTTGAAGCGCTGTGTAAGATGGGTAAACAAGAGTATGCGTTGACTCGGATGCGTGAGCGCTACAAGACGATGATTCCTTGCAGCTTCACTACACTTTGGGAGCACTACGATCGGTGGTGGGCGTCGCGAATTGATGCTTTTGACGATGGTTCTTCGCTCAACCATGGTTGGAATCCTCCTGCATTGTTATTATCTCAAACCATTGCTGGGGTATCGCCTGAAACGCCGGCGTGGAGTACCTATCATGTTCTCCCCAAGGAAGCATTTCTCAATTCGATTCGTGTAGTCGTGCCATCGATCAAGGGCGATATTAAGGTGGATATCAATAAGACCCCTTTATTCTATCGGCTTAAGCTCGTTTCGCCAGATCACACGATAGCTACGGTCGGGATTCCTAAAAAATCATTTTCCGTATTACGTGAAATCAAGGTGAATAACACCACTATTTGGAAAGGAGCATTTGTTGAGGGCGTTTCGGACGTGACGTGGGGTGGTGAGGATAATGACTACGTAAAATTCAACCTAAAGCCAGGTACTTGGGAATTCTTGGGTGAGGGAGAGTTGCCAATCACGACAAATAAAGATTCTTTAGAACCTCAATATCTAACTAAGTCACTTGATAAAAAGTTTTGGAAGGCTTCTGCTTCAGTCGAGACGGGTGAGTATTTTATGACCGATGCCAAATTGCCGATTGATATCTCTGCAGAAAATGCAATCGACGGTGATCATTGGACTGGATGGCGTGACATGACTCGCAAGCAATATCCTGGCCAGTGGTTTCAGGTCGATATGCATAAAGAACAAGAGTTCAACATGCTTGTCATCGACAACACTTGGGCACAATGGGACTCGCCTAATGCCTACTCAATCACGGTGTCTCAAGATGGAGTGTCGTGGAGCTCGCCTATTGCTACGGGCGGCGGGGGTGCTGGGATGACCAATATTCGTTTTCCCGTGCAGCGTGCTCGTTATTTACGGATCACTCAAACGGGTACCAGCGCTAAGTATCACTGGTCGATTTATGAATTCGATGTCTATCGGATTGTGGAAGAACATTAAGTTCCATTTGTGCTGCAAAGCAGGTGATTTGTAGGAACCGCGTTGTGAACTTCAAGAGTTTGAGTCGTGATTTTCACGTCATGGAAATTCAAGATGCGTGGTCGCCCCGAGTCTACGTCGGTGGTTGCGAAGATCAGATAGCGGTAGCCGGGTACGAAGCGTAGCATGGTTTCAGTGATCGTTGTCCAAGCTGAGCCTTGTTGGAGCTGCGTGCTTACCGCAGCCATATTGAAGTCATCGAGTAAACTTGGCCTTGGGGAACTTCTAACCTCCAATGGGGGGAGTTCGAGTTCCGTTTTGCCGATCGTGAAACGAATATCTTGGTTGTGGAAGTTTGCGATTAAGACGCCACCGTCCTGAAAGTTTTTTGGAGAATCCTCGATGACATGAGCTTGCCATGCAGGACCGACTGCGCCTCTAGACGAGGCGACAAGGACGATGATGACGGACCTCATCTTGGCTGGCATTGCCACTACGGCAGCGACTTCTCGATTGTTTGCGGCTAATACGCGCAAAATACCCCCTTTGGGAGTACAATGACTTATTGATGATAATGAGTTTGTGGGAACTGTTAGTTTGACATCCACACCTTTAGCAGAAGAGAGGATGAACTCTGGGGGAGCGCTTAAGTCTAGACAAACGAAGCGACAGTTCACCTCGTTCGATCCAGCGGCTTTGCTTTCGAGTGTTGTTAGTAGAAACAAGAAAATCCAGAGTGAGCGCATGGGCTTAAAGTTAGAACGTTGGAAGTTGAGTTTAAAGTTTTTCAACCGATGCAGAGTCTGGCGTAAGTGGTCCAGCAGGTATGGGAGGTTTCGCATCTTGGAATGTGACGATACGTGGTCTCCCAGATGCGGCATCGACGAACGCAAACATCAAGTAATGCATTCCAGGAAGAAAGCGTAGCATGCTTTCGCTGGCATTTCTCCAATTTTCGTCCTGTTGGAATTGGAATACGACGGGAGCCATGTTGAAATCGTCACGTTTGGTGGGCTGCATCACGCCACAGAACCCAGTAGGCTTGAGCATTAATTTATTTTCACCGATCATAAATCGAATGTCACCGGTGTGAAAATTTGCGACAAAAGCACCGCCGTCGGGGAAATTTTTACTTGAGTCCTCGACGACAAATATTCTCCAAGGGAGGGTATTGCTGGTTGAGGAGGAGGGTAAAAAGACTAGGACAGCAGACTTCATGTTGGCTGGAATTTTCACCTCAGCGACTGGTTTACGATCTGTGGAAGAGAGAAAACTGAAAGTGGCAGTTTTAGAGAAGCAAGGAAACGACTCAGTGATAGCACCTGCGGGAATCCTGATAGAAATCTCACCTGCATTCGCAGATGTCGTTAGTAGCGTGGGAAGTGTTGCGTTGGTGTCTAGGCACAGGAAGCGGCAATTCACCTTCTGTCCCTCCTGAGCGTGAACGAGAGTGGCAGAGAAGATCAAAAGCAACACCGTGAAAATACGCATGACAAGTAAGGGGATAAATTTGATTGAGGTGAACTATTAGATTTCGCTCGAACTCAGCCAGCGGAATGATGTGATGACAAAGCGCCTTCCGAAGTTTTTATTGTTTGAACTGGTGAGTGAGGTGATGAGTTTATCCGCTGCATCTGCTGAGTCGATCCATTCAGGTTTGCGCTGGATGACTGCTTCGCAGGTGGCAGATGCGGTTCGTTTTCCTGACGCGTCTCGAGCTTCGCCATAGCAGCGAATGGTGAATGTGTCCGAACGAGCGGTCGCCGCGTTTCCAAGCACGTTGAGGAGGTCTGCCTGTGTTAGATATCCGGGAGCTCCTTGATAACTTGAACCGCTGCCCGCCGTGGTGTTAGCGTATTTAAATTTAGCGACCGATGATGAGGGGATTTCAAATCCTGCATTGGCGGTGGTGGCGAGATCTTTATTGAGATTCGAATCATCGATCGCTTGTTGCAGGGCGCCGCGTTGCGCTTTGTCGTCGCTGCCGAGGCGACGGTTCACGAATTCTGCCATTGAGAGGAATGGGCCACGGAGACGGACTTGCGTGACAATATTTTCTGCGAGCGTCTGAAGTTGTGAATCGGAATATTCTCTTGGGCCGAGCCAGAAACCGTCTGCAGGAGCGGCTCCGTCGGCTGCGGAGGTTGATGCTGGGAGGCGCATCCGACTGATACGTGTTTTACCTGTACCAGTCGCTTTCAGGGATGTTAGACTTGTGGTAGTGTCGGCACGTTGGTTTAGCACTGCTTGTCCATCGTGGATTGACGCCAACATTGCCTTCCATGCGGGGACTGAGGTTGAGTTGATATTGAAAGCTCCATTCATCGTCTGCCATGCTGCAATTTTTTGGTAGCCGGTGGCATCGGTGGTTGTGGATGAGAATTCGCTGAGCTTTTTTCCGTCAGGTAGATGGAGAACCATTCTTGGATCATCGAGTGGGGTTCCGTTGGTGTAGCTGGTGGCGAGTGCTTTGGTGTCCTTGCCTGAGCCGAAACTTCCCGTTTGGTCGGCGAGGCCCGAGAAATAGAATCCATCATAGAGTGCGAGATTGCTTAGGAATGAATGGTCCAAATAATTGTAGCCGCTAGGACCAATCTCCGAAATTTTATCGGTGGAAATGAGTGGATGAGCCCAAGAATTTCCGATTGGCTGGGCAAATCGTGGGAGATAGCCGGACGAGCCTCCTGGGTTAGCGCCGTTGAGGCCGGCTAAGGTTTGGATGGGAGCGAGTGGGATATCGTAAATTGCGCCGAACTTTGCGCCGTTGAAACTTGTGTTGCCGGTGATGAATGACGATCGCCCTTGTAGATCGACCGAAACAAGGTCGTTGGCGGCGTTATTATCTACCAGCAGCAAGTCGATTTCGTGGGAGTGATTTGCCGAGTGTTCGGTGTTCATTTTTTGAGAGGATGAACCAATGTTAGCGTGTGCGAAGGCCCATGGCTTGCCGTTGAATCTTCCGTCGGTATTTGTTGCATCGCGCCCGCTTGAGGTGGTTTTAGCTTGCGCGGTTAGCAGTGCGAAAGGCTTCACGTTCGTCATTGCACCGATGGCTTTAGTCGAGCTGTCTCTAACTTGCCACGTTTCTAAGGTGCCCGATTTTGGGAATCTCTGTGTCGCGGTTCCTCCGTTAGCGGTGATAAATTTTTGGATGCCATCGGAAGATTCATAGTCGATCTCGATGGCGCTCACTTTTTTGCTCGCGGTGCTGCCAGCGACGGTGGCGGACATTTGCACGACAAACTTGTTGTTGTTGCGAGGAATGCTTACGGGACCGAATTCAACGTAGAGGGTATCTTCGACTTTCAGTGCAATGTCTCCACCCCATCGACCAGGGAGGCCAGCGGCGTTGTTAGTATCTCCAAGCCAGTCGAGGCTGTATCCGAGACCGAATCCACGCCAACCCGGCATCGCGGTGATGGCGCTTGTTAGACTTGATCCACCTTTTTTGAGGTGGTTATCCCAGAACTGCAAAGGTTGACCAACTTTTTCCCTCAATACTTCTTCCGCCCAGTTGGTTTTGGGATCGATGTAGGGTGAGAATAACATGACCTCGCCGGGCAAGAGGCGGAAAGTTGGATCGCCTGGTTTTTCGTTAGTTTTGGTTTTCAAGCTCATCGCGAAGATTTTACTTTCGTTGCGATTTCCAAGCGTATTGTCCGCCGTCATCATTTCCAGAGGCACCAAGTCCGGGCTTTGAGCCACGCCAGC
>Ga0114970_10004181_pt1 | contig 10536 bp, 9 predicted proteins | sample M_140205_XF_Meta_FD_87030 | JGI IMG/M metagenome (GOLD analysis project Ga0114970, IMG submission 87030) | Freshwater microbial communities from Lake Montjoie, Canada to study carbon cycling - M_140205_XF_MetaG | ecosystem: Environmental > Aquatic > Freshwater > Lake | place: Lake Montjoie... | reverse complement strand
TTTACCTGACGGATGACGTTATTAAGGGTGTCGCAAAAATACAAATCCCCGTTCCAGAACCGTATTCCGGCAGGGGCAGCCAGCTGGGCCTTGAGCGGATCCTCGTCATCGCCCGAATAGCCTAACGTGCCATTACCAGCCACGGTCTGAATATTGCCGTTGCTGATGAGACGTATTCGACTGCCATAGTTCTCCGTGATTGCCACATCCCCGTTTTTGTCAACGGCAATACCGTCGGGGCCATTGAGCGAAGCCTTCAGGGGAGGACCATTATCACCGCCGTAGCCACAAGTTCCGTTCCCGGCAAGAGTAGTGATGACGCCCGCTTTATCGATGCGGCGGACAACACAATTGTAGGTATCCGCGACAAGCAGAGACCCGTCCTGCGCGATGGCGAGGCCCCGGGGATTGTTGAGCAGAGCCTTCGTTGCGGGGCCACCATCCCCGTCATACCCGGAGCTGCCCCCGCCCGCAAACATAGTGATGGTTTTATCGGGTGCGATACGTCGAATCCGGTGATAGGAGGGTTCAGAGAAGTAGATATTTCCGGCCTGGTCCTGTGCCAGTCGGTAGGGAGTAAAGAGGCTCGCACTAATGGCAGGCCCCCCGTTGCCGGCATTGCGAAACAAGCCGTTTCCCGCGACGGTTGTGATCAAGCCCGCTGGATCAAGCTTTCGTACGCGGGCATTCCCGTCATCCGACACGTAGAGGTTACCCTGTTTATCCAGGGCCAACGCGGGAACGGACCCGAAGCCAAACCTGGCCTTGAGCCCGGGGCCACCGTCACCACTAAAGCCCGCCACGCCCGAACCCGCAACAGTCGAGACGATGCCGGCGGCATTCACTTTGCGCACCGAATATGTCTGCACATCCGCGATGAATACGTTGCCGGACGAATCGACAGCAACAGCGAGAGCCCGCAGCGATGATTTCGTGGCTGCTATTCCGTCCCCTGCGCTTGTGCCACCACCGGCAATAGTCTGAATGACACCGTTGGTATCGATCTTGCGAACCAACCCCACCTCGCCCTGCTCGGTAATGGCGGTGTCCACAAAATAGATATTGCCCTTGGGATCGACTGTCAGGCGCGTAGGTCCCAATAATTGCGCTGCTGTAGCAGGTCCCCCATCTCCGCCCCGCCCCCATTCGCCTTTTCCCGCAACCACATGAATTACGCCGTCCGGCGTAATTTTTCGAATCTGCAGATTCGTGGCGTCCGAAAAATAAATGGTGCCCGTGGCGTCCACCGCGAGCCCCGAAATGATACCGATCCCCGCTTCATTAGCGAGCCCACCGTTCCCCAGGGGGCCGTCGGTGACGTCTCCAGCGATCGTCCGGATGATTCCGTCAGGCGTAACTTTTCGAATATATCCGGTGGATCCCCTGTCCGCAATGAAAAAGTTCCCCTGGCTATCAACGGCCACGGCAGCCGGCCACGCGAAAGACGCGTTCACCGCAGGTCCACCATCTCCGCCCCAGGAAGGGAGCCCGTTACCGGCTACAACGGTGATAATTCCATCGGAACCAACGCGCATCACCATCAGATTGCCAGGATCACAAATATACAGATTGCCCTGAGGATCCAAAGCGATGTCAGGTCCATACCCACCACCCAGGGGTGCATTGATGGCCTTCCCCCCGTCACCCGGAAAAAGCCAGTCCGTGCCGGCAATAGTGGTCACGATAGCCTGACCCTGAAGGCTGGAGACAAGACCGAAGAGTACGAGGACGAAGTAACACAGACGCAGCTTCCGCAGCCGGGCGTGGCGAAAGGAAAAACTAATGGAGATTGGGGAATTTGATGCGGTTCGTGCACAGGACATGACCCCCGGATTTTAACATGCAAACGGAGATCACTATAAAGTCTCCATGTAAGGTGGCTCGTCTGGGAAATCAGTGGGTGGATTCAAGCTTGACGGACCGATTCGGTGAGGTAGTTACGGAGTTTGCGGCAGGTGGACTCAAAGAATCTCTGCTGTTCTTCTGAATCGCAGTGATAGTGGACAGGTCCGTCGTGTTCAGGCAGGCCCCGACCAGGTGAAAGTAGAATCCGAAGCTGAGCGGCGGGCAAAGCGCTAAAGGCGTGGAAGAAGTTCCAGGCCCCAGCGGCTTCTCTGGCACCCTAATGGGTGTGGCAGTGGCCACACCACCAGTGCACGCCGCCACCACACCAGCAACATCCCGCGCGCTGCACCTGCAAGATCTCTAAGCGCCGTCGCGAGGAAGATGCAGGCCCGCCACCAGCCTGCAGTTTGAAGATTTGTTCATTAACTGGTTTGGCGCAGAATGCCCGAATGGCTGGGACCGGGAGCTGCCGAGCGTTGGGCGATGCCGACCTATTCCAGTGGGTTTCGGACTAACCCTGCCGCGTTTTTCTTCCCGCAGCTTACTGCGGAATCGGTCGTCCCATCGACTTGTAGATGTTTTCGATGGTGCTGATGCTGGCCTTTGCCTTCTGGTTTTCCTTGTCCACCGTCAGCACCTGCCGGTAGTTACGTAGAGCATCCGGATACTTGGCGCGGGGTGGCAGGGCTTCGTTGTACATGATGGAATCCGCCTTCGCCAGCAGTGCCTCCACCAGAGTTGCTTTGATTTCGGCAGATTTGGGGTTCGCTTTTGTTGCCGCCTGCAAACCCGTAATCGCGGCATCGTAGTTCTTCGCTGCCAGTTCCTTTTTAGCTTGCGTCACGGCGGGGTCGGCAGCCAGCAGTGAGGCTGCAGCGAACACGAACGATAAGACGGTGCGTTTGAATTCCATACCTGGAGTGTAGCGTTGCCCCCGTCAGGCCAGAAATAGTTCCATGGCGAGGTTGCTTCGGGCGTATGCCGAATAGTGTCCTCGCTCCTGCGGAATAGCGGTGAAGCCGAGCGATTCGTAGAGGTGCACTGCGCTCTGAAGTTTGGTGTTTGTGTCGAGGCAGAGGCGGGCGGCACCGAGAACCCGCGAGCTTTCAATAAGGTGGACCAGGAGTTTGCGGCCGATTCCCTGCCCTTGTGCCGCCGATGAGACAGCCATCTTACTCACTTCGTACGTTCCTGCACCCATCGCGATGAGGGCGCAGCAACCGACAGCCTTGCCGTCCTGCTCCGCGATGAAGATGGCACCGCCAGTGTCGAGAATCAGCTCCTTCGGGCTGTTCAACACCTCGACGTCCTTGGGTTCGAGGACGAAGAAATTTCGGATCCATTCTTCGTTGAGATCGCGGAAGGCGCTCTCGTCGCCGGGGGCAAACTTACGGTAGACGATTCCCATCTGTTGAGGTTAGCGCGACTCCCGTCACCCGGTGTTTCCGGGCTTCGTGCATCAACGCCGCAACTTTGGCGGCGGCCAGGGCCGGAGCAAAGCCTTCGGTCCGGATGTTGGAGACGCAGAGACGTTCGGCGTCGGTGCGGCCAGGTTTGGGGTCCCAGGTGAGATAGGCACCGAGGGAGTCCGGGGAGCCGAGGCCAGGACGCTCTCCGATCAGGATCAGCGCGAGTTTGGCGTTCAGAAGTTGCCCGATTTCGTCGGCGATGGCGACGCGACCCTGCCGGACGAGGGTGAGGGGGGCAAGGTTCCAGTCATTCAATGCAACGAGGAGAGCTTCGAGGAAAGGCTTGGCGTGGTTGTGGATGGCCTGAGCAGATAGACCGTCGGCCACGATAATGGCGGCGTCGTGTGGGCCACTGTTGAGGCGGTTATGGGAGGCCGGGTCGAGGCTGCGGCCAAGGTCTGGTCGGCGGAGGTAGGTGGCTCGGTCGGAGGCCTGAGAAGTCAGGTGGATGGGATGGAATGAGGCCAGGCAGGCGGGGTCGAGTGGCGCCCAGACAGCGTCCCTGGCTCTGGCGTGGGCGAACTGGAAATGCAGGAGTTCCGATGTCGGCAGGCTGTGCCCGGCTCGGCCGATGGCGACCCTTGCGGTAGTCAACTGCCGGAGTTGAAGCAGGTTCACGCGAGGAGCCTCTCGAAGACCGGGGGGAGAGCCTTCGTGCTGCGAAGCCGGACGCCGTTTTCAAGGATGCCCATGCGCTCCATCCAGGCTTCGAATTCCGGGGCGGGTTTGAGGTTCAGAAGGGACCGCAGGTACAGGGCGTCGTGAAATGAAGTGCTCTGGTAGTGGAGCATGATGTCATCGGCTCCCGGGACACCCATAATGTAGTTGCAGCCGGCAGCACCAAGGAGAGTGAGGAGCATGTCCATGTCGTCCTGATCAGCCTCGGCGTGATTGGTGTAGCAAATATCGCAGCCCATGGGGAGGCCAAGGAGTTTGCCGCAGAAGTGATCTTCGAGGCCGGCTCGGATGATCTGCTTGCCGTCATAGAGGTATTCGGGACCGATGAAGCCGACCACAGTGTTGACGAGGAGGGGGTTGTAGCGGCGGGCGACCGCGTAAGCGCGGGCTTCGCAGGTCTGTTGGTCAACGCCGTGGTGCGCGTTAGAGGAGAGGGCGCTTCCCTGCCCTGTCTCGAAGTACATCACGTTGGCGCCGGGGTGCTGTTCGGAGGCCGCCTGCGCGGCTTCGTCGAGCAGTGCAAGGTCGATTCCGAATGCCCGGTTCGCAGCCTCAGTTCCGGCTATCGATTGGAAGATAAGGTCGATCGGCGCGCCTCGCCGGAGGGCTTCCATTTGCGTGGTGACGTGGGCGAGGACGCAGGTCTGGGTGGGGAGATCAAGGGTCTCGCGGACATGGTCGAGCATGCGAAGGAGGGCTTCAACGGTGGAAACGTCGTCGGTGGCGGGATTGATGCCGATGACGGCGTCACCGTTCGCATAGATCAGACCGTCGATAACGGAAGCCGCGATACCCCGCAGGTGGTCGGTGGGGTGGTTGGGCTGGAGGCGGGTAGAAAGACGACCGGGGAGACCAAGAGTGTCGCGGAAACGGGTAACGATACGGGGCTTGGCGGCAACGGTAATGAGGTCCTGTACGCGCATGATTTTCGACACGGCGGCGACCATCTCCGGGGTGAGACCAGGGGCTAATGCCAGCAGGTCGGGGCCAGTGGTTTGTTCGGACAAGAGGAATTCGCGAAAATCGCCGACGGTCAGGGGCGAGACGGGCTGGAAGGCATCGGGCGAGTGGGAATCGCAGATGAGGCGGGTGACTTCGTCGGTGTCGTAGGGGATGAGGGGTTCGGCGAGGAAGCGCTTGAGGGGGACGTCGGCGAGTTCCATCTGCGCGGCAACGCGCTCTTCGGCAGAGTCAGCCGCGAGGCCTGCCAATTGATCTCCGGAGCGTGCCGGGGTGGCTTTGGCGAGCAGGGTTTTCAGGTCCGGGAAGCGTTTCATTTTACTTTTTGGTGCGGCTTTTTTTCGTGATGGTTCGCGAACTCTTCCTCGGGAGAGAGCACCAGGCGGTGACGCGCGTAAATGGCGAAGTAGGCAATTCCGCAGAGGAACCAAATAGCAGCGCCCCAGACGCCCCGACTGTAATCGGGATTGCGGAAGAGCGTGACCAGTGTCACGGCTGCGATCCCTGCGGAGGTGACCGCTCCGGTGATGCCAAGGGGACTCAGGTACGGGCGTTTGGCATTGGGGAGGTTCCGGCGGAGAAGAATAAACGAAGCCATCTGCAGGATGTAGGCGATGACGGCCCCGAAGACGGCCATATTTAAGAGAGTAGCGCCGACGGAACTCTTTTGCCCGGTCAGATAGATGCCGAGGGCTGCGAGCAGGCCAAGAGCGGAACCGGCGATGAGAGAGCGCACGGGGGTCTTGTGGACCGAGTGCGTCTCAGAGAGGAAGGGAGGGAAGTAGCCGGCTCGGGAGAGGGAGTAAATCTGACGTCCATAGGCAAAGATGATGGTGTGGAAGCTGGCGATCAGGCCGATGCAGGCCACGACCGCCAACGTTTTGGTCCACGCTTTTGTCGCAAAGACAGTTTGGAAGCCAAGGATCAGGGGCTCGTCGGAGGCACCGAGTTTGGTCGCGCCTGGGGCGATCGCAGCGGAAACGCAGACCGTTAAGAAAGAGCAAACGACCAGGGTCAGCAGGCCGCAGATCAAAGCTCGCGGCATGTCGCGGCCTGGATCATGAGACTCTTCGGCGGCGAGCGGGAGTTGCTCGATGCCGAGATAGAGCCACAACGCGAAGGGCAGGCAGGCGAGGATACCAGGGATACCCCGCGGAAGGAACGCCGAGTGGCCGGGAGAGGGCGGAACATCGAGGGCGAAGCGCTGGAAGTCGAGGTGGGGGATGGCTGCGACCCAGAAGACGACAAGGACGAGGAGGGCCGCAGCTGCGATGAAGACGGAGAAGCGGAAGGCAAGTTCGACGCCACGGACATTGAGCATCACGAAGACAGCGTAGGCGGCGAGCCACCAAAGGGGTTCAAAGGATTTCGGAGTGCCGAAGATCGCCCCGAGGTAGCCACCGATACCAACAACAATGGTGGCTGGGGTGAGGATGTACTCCATGTTTTCGGCGAGGCCGGTGAGGTACCCGCCCCACCTTCCCATGGCAGTGCGAGCGAAGGAGTAGGCACCGCCAGAGTGGGGGAGCGCGGCGGACATCTCCGCTATGGAGAGGCAGAGGCCGGCGTACATAACGGTCATGATCGCGACCGCAAGGAACATGCCACCGAACCCGCCGGAAAGAAGGCCAAAGTTCCAGCCGAAGAAGTCGCCGGAGATGACAGCCGCAACTCCCATCGCCCACAAGTGGAGAACCCGGGCGTGTCGCCGAAGAGTTCGTTTTTCGAAGTATTCAGTGCCCTGCGTGGTGTAGGTGGTCTCAGGAGGGACGGAGGGCATTTATGGAAGTTAGCACGGATGCGAGGCAACAAACGCCCTAACTTACGGCGGCCCGGTGCTGGTTCCGGCCAGATCTATGAGGATGGGCGGATTTTGCATCCCGATGTAGATGCTCATCGTGGCGAGAACTTTGGGTCCGTCAACCACGGTTAGGAGGTACGGCCCGGAGTTGAGTGTGCGGAGATCGAACTCTCCCCTGGGAGTGACCCGGCACTCCGTCGTATCGGAGGGCGGCCCATGAAGCGGAAACGCCAGGACCCACAAGCGACTGGGGACCGGAGCAGCATTGATACGGCCTGCGATAGCCAGAGCCGTTCCATCGCGCTCTTTGCTTAGCGAGAGGACGGCGCGCACTTCGGTACGCCCGGTGGTGACTTCCAACTGTCGCTCGAAGGGTCGGAAGCCTGGCGATGAAACCTTCAGAGCGTATTGACCCGGCGGGATATCAACGGCGCTCAACACGCTGCCGGATGGCCAGAGGTCTTTCTTGCTTTCGCCTTCGAAAAGGTGGATTTCCGCCCGAACCGTCGCGCCTGTCGCGAGAGTTGGGTAGACGGTGATGGTCGCGGCAGGCAGGCTCGCGAAGGACAAAAGCGCCGAGATCAGGATGGCTCTCATGCGGTTCAAGTTCATCGCGAGTGTGGTACGAGTTTAGCTCTGTCGGAACGGAGAGACAATATGGAAATGAAGACGGTGTTGGTTACTGGAGCGGGTCGCGGGATTGGCCTGGCTACGGCTCGGGCGTTCGCTGCTGCAGCATGTCGCGTGCTTTCCCTCGATAAGCAGTTTGGCCCGGAGGTGGTTGGGGAGCGGGTGGATTACAACCTCGAAAACCTGGCGGGGATTCCGGCTTTGATCGCGGAACTGGGGCCGGTCGACACTCTCGTCAACAACGCCGCAGTTCTTTACTGTGAGCCCCTGGATTCAATCCCGGAGGCGCATCGGGCCGAGATACTTACGGTGAATCTGGTAGCTCCTTCGAAGCTGATTGAAGCACTTGCTCCACAGATGAAAGCTCGGCGCAGCGGGCGGGTAGTGAATGTTGGATCCGTCTCGGCGTTTACCGGGCATCCGGACCTTTGGTATGGCGTGACCAAGGCCGGCTTGCTGAATCTGACGAAGTCCTGGGCCAGGGAACTGGGGCCGTTTGGCGTTCTGGTCAACGCGGTGGCTCCGGGGCCGACCCGGACTTCAATGTATGAACAGTTGCCGCAGTCGCGCAAAGATTCGGTGATGCGGTCGGTGTATTCCGGCAGGGCGTGCGAGCCGGAGGAAGTGGCCGCTTCGATTCTCTGGCTGGGGTCTGAGTGCCCGGAGTATGTAAATGGGACGACGCTGGATGTGAACAACGGATCGTACCCGAGGTAGGGCGCCCAGGATAGAGGTCAAGACAGATAGGCTTTAGGGCGATACCGAAACTCAGCTTGTTGTGCCATACTGCGGGTGTTTCAGACCGATGAGCGCCCGCATCCAAACCGCCGCCATTCCGATGACAGAAGAGGCTCTGAACTCTCTCGATTCCATGGAAGGTGTGTACACGCGCCCGGTTGTAAAGAAGGGCCCGGAGAAGCCCAAAGCCCCGGTGGTTTCTCCCGTACCCGGCGCGTTGTTAACCGCCGTGATTGGGGCCGCTGCTTTCGGAATTCATTACCTGCCATTCGCTCCCTTTCAGGTCCAGGATGGCGCAACCGCCCGGCACCCGATCTCGGCCGCAATGATTGCCATCGTGTTGGGAATACTGGTCCGCAACGCCATCCACCTGCCCATGAAGTTGGTAGAGAGTGCGCGCCCGTGGCCCCGGCGGCTGATTCCAGCCTCAATTATCCTGACGGGAGTTGGCCTGAATCTGGGCGTTTTCTACTCAGCCGGGCTGAAGGCTCTGGCCCTGGTGGTGGTGTTGATCGTATGCTCTACGGCGGCGACGATCTGGATCGGGAAGATGGCAGGAATCCGCAAAAAGACCGCGATCCTGTTGGGGGCAGGAACGGCGATCTGCGGAACCAGCGCGATTGTTGCAGTGGCCCCGCTCATTGAAGCCGAAGACGACGACCTGGTCCTTTCCGTGACTTCAGTGAATCTCCTCGGCCTGGCCCTCATGTTCCTGCTGCCACTGGTCGGCACCGCTCTCGGGCTGACCGACCAGGCGTTCGGACTGTGGGCTGGAACTTCGATTCACGCGGTGCCGCAGGTGGTGGCCGCCGGGTTCGCGTTCAGTCAACCGGCGGGAGCCCTGGCGACGCTGATCAAGCTGGTACGGGTGGCGATGCTGGCCCCGTTTATTTTTGGACTGGCTTTGTGGCACGCGAAGACCTCGGGAGGGGAGAAGGTAACAGTGCACTATTCGCGCCTGGTGCCGCCGTTTGTCTGGGGCTTCCTGGCGCTGGCAGCACTGAACACAGCCGGTCTCATTCCCGTGGTGCAGTTCCGTTTTGGAAGTTACGCGCTACTGCCCCTGCTGACGTTCGCCAGCGAAATCCTGATCGCGCTGTCAATGGCGGCAATGGGTCTGGAAGTCAACCTCGTGCAGTTCTCTCGGGTCGGTGGACGGGCCGCGCTGGTGGCCTTGCTGGCCAGTTTGGCACTCTGCGGCCTCAGTTTATTGCTGATTCGCGTGGGCTTTTAGACGCGCTAATCTGGAAGCATGACACGCCGCGACGCCCTCAGTCTCAGCATTTCGATTCTGACGCCTGCAGGGCTCTGGGCAAAAACCGAATTCTGGAATGCGAAGACTCCTGACAAATGGTCGGGCGAAGAGATTGAGAAGCTGACTTCGGACTCTCCATGGGCCAAAGGCGTCAATGTCGAGTTCCAGCAGGATACCGACCCCCTCGTGAGTGCCGCAAATGCCCCCACCGTGGGGCGCGCAGGCCAGATCAACGCTCCCCGCAGTCTGGGCAACCAGATGGAACTGAATCCCGACGCCCCCCAGATCCGCGGCGGGGCCCGAAAGCGCGAGCCTGTAACGGTACGGTGGGAATCGGCGCTGCCGATACGCGATGCGCTGGGATATCCGCTGCCCTCAGGCCTGGATGACCGCTACGTGATTGCGGTCACTTCCCTGCCCTATGGGATTATGGACAAGCCCCGACGCGGCCAGGGACCAACTCCGCCCCCGGAGCCCCTGATACAGCGTCAACAACGAATGCGGGATCTGCTGCAGTCTGCGGCAACACTGGAAGCGAAAGATAAAGAACCAGCCCAGGCCGGGGTTGTCCGTCTCGCCCCGAAAGCAGCCACTACCTGGCTGTTTGGCTTCTCGAAAGACCTTCTCACCATTGACGCAAGGGATCGGGAAGTCACGTTCACCCTGCATACGGCGCTGGTATCCCTCAGGGCAAAGTTTGAACCGAAGACCATGGTCTATCGGGGCAAACCAGCCCTTTAGCCTGTCCGGGTTCGCACCGAACGCCAGTTTTGTAAGACATTGTCACAGCTAAGGCAGGTGGTGTTCCGCTCGTTGTGTAATGGCATTTATGGTTTCGAATACAGACCGACGCACAGTACTGCGGTACCTGGCCGCGTCGCCGCTTCTTTCAATGTTTCAGCCGCTGGCGTTTGGTGCTGATTTCTGGGTCAAGAAGAAGCCCGGGGAGTGGTCGTCGGATGACGTCGAACACATGAAGACGAAGTCGCCGTGGGCAAAGAAGGTGCGCGCGGAGGTGACGGGAGGTTTCGGGGGTGGCGGGCGCGGCGGTGGCGGTAGTGGCATGGGCATGGGCGGGGGCGGCGGTCAAGACATGGGCGGCGGAGAAGGTGGCGGCGGCGGTGGCGGTGGGCGCGGTGCTGGCGGAGGCGGCGGGGGAC
>Ga0114970_10004180_pt1 | contig 10537 bp, 11 predicted proteins | sample M_140205_XF_Meta_FD_87030 | JGI IMG/M metagenome (GOLD analysis project Ga0114970, IMG submission 87030) | Freshwater microbial communities from Lake Montjoie, Canada to study carbon cycling - M_140205_XF_MetaG | ecosystem: Environmental > Aquatic > Freshwater > Lake | place: Lake Montjoie... | reverse complement strand
TCAAGATCAAACGACTGTGGGTCCATGGCTCAGCTTTACATAAATCGGCGCATAGGGTACTTGCTGCGTAACCTCAATCATGGATTCGCGCGCAAGCTCCAACACCGCCAGTAGGGTAACAACAAGTTTGGGCACGCCATCTTCCGGCGTGAACAGCTGGGTAAATTCGAGAAAACTGGCTTCCTGCAGCCGCCGTAGCACCATAGTCATATGCTCACGTACCGACAACTGGTCGCGCGTCACGCGATGATGCTTGTTCACACTGGCGCGCTGCAGCAACCAAAGCCAGGCCTGGCGCAAATCCTCTGCGCTGACCGTCGGCAGCACCTGCTCCGCTTCCTTATCGATCCACACCTGGACCAGCATGAAATCGCGGCCAACCTGCGGCAGTTCATCGATGCGGTGAGCGGCCAGCTTCATTTGTTCGTACACGAGCAAACGCCTCACCAGCTCGGCACGCGGGTCCTCTTCGTCTGCGGCCACCGTCGGCGGCCGCGGCAGCAACATCCGGGATTTGATTTCGATGAGTACCGCCGCCATCACCAGATATTCCGCCGCCAACTCCAGGCTTTTGCGTCGCATCACCTCAACATATTCGAGATACTGTGCGGTGAGGCGCGCCATTGGGATATCCAGCACGTCCAGATTATGCTTGCGGATCAAATACAAAAGCAGATCAAGCGGGCCCTCGAAGTTTTCGAGAAAAACCTCCAGCGCGTCTGGGGGTATATAAAGATCCAGCGGCAACTGGTGCACCGGCTCGCCACGGTAGCGTGCGATCGGCGCAGCAGTGTCTATCGTAGTCGCCTCGGTCACACGCAAATCCCCGCACTCAGGTTGGTCGGTGGCGACGCCAGCCGCGCTTGCGGGCTGGAATACAGTTCAAATTGGGTCGGTTGATGCATGATGCATTTTAACGTGAATTGGAATCCAAACCTACTGCTACCGGCCGCCCTTAGTTATAACGCAGCCCCATCACTTCGCGCACGTCGCGCATGGTGTCTTCGGCAAGCTTCTGCGCCTTTTCGCAACCATCGGCGACGATGCTGCGCACCAGCGTCGGATCATCCGCATAGCGTTGTGCACGCTCGCGCATTGGCTTGAGTTCCGCCAGCACCGAATCGATGACTGGCTGCTTGCATTCCAGGCAGCCAATACCCGCGCTACGGCAACCCTGCTGCACCCACTCACGCTTCACCTCGTCGGAATAGACGCAATGCAATTGCCAGACCGGACATTTGCCCGGATCACCCGGATCGGTGCGCTTGACCCGCGCCGGATCGGTCGGCATCGTGCGGATCTTGCGGGTCACGCTGTCGTCGTCTTCCCGCAGGCTGACGGTATTGTTATAAGACTTCGACATCTTATGCCCGTCGAGTCCGGGCATTTTCGAGGCCTCGGTGAGCAAAGCCTGCGGCTCGACCAATATCACCTTGCCGCCACCCTCGATATAGCCAAACAACCTCTCGCGATCACCCAGCGCCAGATTCTGCGCACTCTCAAGAAGCGCGCGCGCCGCCTCCAGCGCCTCGGCGTCTCCGCGCTCAAGATATTTGGTGCGCAAATCGCGATAGAGGCGCGCCCGCTTGGAGCCCAACTTCTTGATCGCGGTCTCGGCCTTTTCCTCAAAGCCGGCCTCGCGACCGTAGACATGATTGAAGCGCCGTGCAATCTCGCGGGTAAATTCAATATGCGGCACCTGATCCTCGCCCACTGGCACCCGATTGGCGCGGTAAATCAGAATATCTGCGCTCTGCAGCAATGGATAACCGAGAAAACCATAGGTCGACAAATCCTTGTCGGTCAGTTTCTCCTGTTGATCCTTGTAGGTCGGCACCCGCTCCAGCCAACCGAGCGGCGTGATCATCGACAGCAGCAGATGCAACTCGGCATGCTGCGGCACTTTCGACTGAATAAACAGCGTCGCCTGCGAGGGATCAACGCCAGCGGCCAGCCAGTCAATCACCATGTCCCAGGTGTGTTGCTCGATTTGCGCGGGGCTATCGTAATGGGTGGTCAGCGCGTGCCAGTCGGCGACAAAAAAGAAACACTCATGCTCGTGCTGCAAGCGCATCCAGTTTTTGAGTACACCATGATAGTGACCAAGGTGCAGCGCTCCGGTCGGACGCATGCCTGACAAAACGCGATCGATAAACATAAAAATATTTCCTGAAATTCCAGTAACGGCGACGTGTGCCCTACACGGCCTGAAAACTAAATGAAGCTGCCCGCCGGTAATCCGCAGAGCGCGGCGACCACGTAAACGGTCGCCGAAACCAGCGGCGTCAAAATCCTGCCAAGTATGCCCGTAAATAACAGGGCGAGCAAAATGAAGAAACCGTAACGCTCAATCGCGGCGAACTTGTAGGCCAGGGGACGCGGCAGCAGGCTGACCATGATGCGTCCGCCATCGAGCGGCGGCAGCGGAAAAAGGTTAAGCGCAAAAAATATGACATTGACAAAGATACCGGCTTCACCGACCGCGGTCAGCCAGCCCTGCGCTGAATTGTCATCAGACAGGCCCAGCGAAATTCTCAGCAAAAATCCCCAAGCCAGCGCCATCAAAAAATTACTAAAGGGACCGGCAGCCGCCACCCACAACATATCGCGCTTCGGATTGCGCAGGTTGCCGAAGTTCACCGGAACCGGTTTGGCCCAACCGAACATGAACGGCGTCAGCACCAGCGTCAGCAACGGAATGATGATGGTTCCAAGCAGGTCGATATGTCGCAGTGGATTCAGACTGACGCGGCCCGCTGCATACGCCGTCATGTCGCCAAAGTGACGGGCCACAAAGCCGTGCGCAGCCTCATGCAGCGTAATGGCGAACAACACCGGCAATGCAAAGACGGCGACTTTCTGAACGAGACTAAGCTCCAACGATCACTCCTAACAGTTCGGGGCGGCCCACACCCTCTCGGATAATCAACGGCGCCGACCCCGTCATATCGACCACCGTGCTGGGTATCAGACCGCACGGACCGGCGTCAATGACGAGATCCACGTCATGTTCAAGCCGTGCGCGCATTTCATCCGTGTCGTTCAAAGCGTCTTCCTCGCCAGGCAAAATCAAAGACGAACTCAACATCGGTTCACCGAGCTCCTCCAGTAGCGCCTGCGCCAAAGGATTCGCCGGCAGACGGATACCGATCGTTTTGCGCTTTTCATGCAACAGGCGGCGCGGCACCTCGCGGGTCGCCGGCAGGATAAAAGCGAAACCGCCGACTGCTCCAGCGCGCAACAGCCTGAACTGCCAGTCGTCAATGCGGGCATACACGGCTGCTTCACGCACATCGCGACACATCAGCGCAAAGTGATGCCGCGCATCGATGTCGCGGATACTACGGATCCGCTCCATGGCCGCCTTGTCGCCGATTTGGCAGCCGAGCGCGTAACAGGAGTCTGTCGGGTAGGCAATGACGCCACCGTCACGCAAAATCTGCACCGCCTGGCGCACCAGCCGCGGTTGCGGATCATCAGGATGCATTTCGAAATACTGTGCCATGGCTCGCCCGATACAACGTTAGTCAAGGCCAAGGCGTTGCCACACCGGCTCGCAGACAGCAGGCAAAGGCGGCAAGCCGCCGAGGTCGCGACTCTCAAGCGGCGAATGAAAATCCGAGCCGCATGAAGCCGCCAGACCGAACTCGTTTGCGTAGCGCGCGAACATTGCATACTGCCCCTGTTGCTGGCTGCCTGCGACAACCTCAAGCGCAGCACCACCGGCGTCAACGAATGCAGACAACAACACGCGCAACTGTGGCCGCTCCAGCCGATAACGTGCAGGATGCGCAATCACCGCCACCCCGCCACTCGCGTTGATCCACGACACGGCGTCACCCAGGCCCGCCCACTCCTGATCGACATTGCAGGGCCGTCCCTCACCCAGCCAATGCCGGAAGGCATCCTTGACGTTTTTGACCTTACCCGTGTCACACAAATAGCGTGCGAAATGCGTGCGACTGATCATGCGGGGATTCCCGGCAAGCGCTGCGGCCCCCTCAAAGGTGCCGTGTATTCCCAGCCCGTCAAACGCCGCCGCCATGCGTTTTGCCCGATCAATACGTCCGGAACGCGTCGCTGCGAGTCCGTTTTGCAAAACCGGATGCTCAGGGTTTATCCCCAAACCGACAATGTGGATGGTTTGCGCCTGCCAGGTCACCGATATTTCAACGCCGTTGACAAACCGTATGCCGTGTTCAAGCGCTGCAGCAGCGGCCTCCGCCAGCCCGCCGGTATCGTCATGATCGGTCAAAGCCAGCGTGCCAACACCGCGGCGCGCAGCACGCGCGACCAGTGCGGCCGGCGAGACCGTGCCGTCAGACACCGTCGAGTGGCAATGCAAATCAGGATTGATCAATGAAAACTGCCGACGCTTGCAGGCGTTGCTGCCGCGACAAGGCTTTGTTGGAGAGGATAAATTCTAACAGAATGGCCTGCCGCTCGTAAGCTCAACTCAGGCCTCCACCATCGGCACTCGAGGCGTTTGTCCACACCGAACTGATCCCACGCACACCGCCCCCCCCCATTGAGACAAACCACAAAACTACAGTGCAGCCCTGTTTCCTTATAATCTGAACTTATGTAAAGGTTCGTATGGCATCACACGAGGAACAATCCAGTTGAATAAAAATCAGGCGATTGCGCTGGCATTTGCGGCAGGCAATTTGTTATTGCTACTGCTGTTCCCACCCTTCGACAGTTACAGCATTGCCGGCAGCAAGATTCCCGTCTTCAGCGGCTTCGAATTTTATCCGCAACATACGGAAAAAATGGTCGTTAATTTCGGTCTGCTCTATCTCGAAATCATGGTGGTTTTGATTAACACCTGCATCGGCCTGCTGTTGCTGCAGGACAAAATGTCCCCAGCAGACAAGCGTCCCGGACGACTGCAAAACTCAACGTTGATTTTTGTCGCAGCGAATCTCACAGTCATTGCGCTGTTTCCGCCGTTTGAATCGGTGTTCGCAATCACCAACGCCACGTTACCGACATTCGAAGGGTTTTATTTTATCTTCTCACGCCGTGCCAACCACGTGATCGTGACGACCCTACTCTACCTGGAAGTCATTCTCGTCCTGATTAACGGCGCGCTGTTCTGGCTGCTCTTCGCCGAGAAACGCCCCGAAGAACCGTCAATAGCAGAAGCAATACTGGCACTCAGCACCCGAGAGCCACCAAAAAAATGAATTAACGTACGCCCCGGGCATGCAGGCGGCTTTGCACCGAAACATGCTGTTCGAGAAACTCCATCTGATCAGCCAGTATCCGCCGGTTCGTGAGAATCAGGTATTCAGCGCGGTTGGGCACATAGGGCAGATAGCGCAACTCCATGTGAGCCTGATCCGGCGTGCGGTCGCTTTTTCTTTCATTGCAGGGCCGGCAGGCGGTAACAACGTTCATCCAGACATCACGACCGCCGCGTGAAAATGGCACCACGTGATCGCGCGTCAACTTTGCGCCGTGCACAAGCGTTCCGCAGTAGGCACAGAGGAAGCGGTCACGCTGGAACAGCTCGCGGTTGTTAAGCGGCGGTATCTGACCAAAGCCCCGCCCCGCCAGCGGCCTGCCCTTGATCGCAATAATGCTGTTCGAAACAATCCGTGAGCGTTCGCCGGAAACCCGGTTATAGCCACCCAGAACAGAAAACGCCTCGGCACCGGCGGTCCATGCAATCTGGTCTTTGGTGTAGTAGAAACAGGCGTGTTGCCAGGTAATCCAGCGGTGCGGTGTACCATTGGCATCAAGCGTCAGAATCAGGGGGAAACGGACATCCACCCCGGCAGACGGACTTTCGTTGGAACGAAGCATGATCGACACCGGTTTGCACCTCCAAAGTACATCTAATCACAGATACCGCTACCACCGCCGATTATGTGGAAAAAACGTCTGCCAATCAATCCAACAAACAGACTGACATGCACGGTGAGGCCGCGACAAACCGGGCGACCCCTCTGTGCACTTAAGGGCACTCAGCGGCACAGCGCGTCACACCGCATGGCCCGCCGATCACGGTGAAAGAGAACTTGTCTGGCGGAGCCAGTGCAGACCGGATATAATTGGAAAACAAATGCTTAGCAGCGCCATAAGATGTTGTTGATCGCGGCTCACGGCGCCCAGGTTGTACCGCCGCGCAGTGACCGTCCGTATTCCCCAGTGAACGCCGCACCGAAAGTCGCGCGCGGACACGGAAACCCAGGAGTTTTTCTCAATGTCGTTTGAGTCGCTCGGGTTGCTTCCCGAGCTGTTGCGCGCAATTGCCGATCAGGGTTACACCGAGCCGACACCCATTCAGCTCAAGGCCATCCCTCCCGTCCTCGCCAGACATGACATGATGGCCTGCGCTCAGACCGGTACCGGAAAAACCGCCGGCTTCGCCCTGCCTATTTTGCAGCTGTTGGCCCCCCAACAAAGCTCCAGCCCGTCGCCGGCGCGCCACCCGATCCGCGCCCTGATGCTGACGCCGACCCGCGAGCTTGCCGCACAGGTCGAGGAAAACGTCCGCGCCTACGCAAAATATATGAGCCTGCGTTCGGCGGTGGTGTTTGGCGGTGTGGACATCGATCCGCAAATCAAGGCCCTGCGCGCCGGCGTCGAAATCCTCGTTGCCACCCCGGGCCGTCTGCTCGACCACGTGCAACAAAAAACGGTCAATTTGTCGCGCGTCGAGATTCTAGTGCTCGATGAGGCCGATCGCATGCTCGACATGGGCTTCATGCCCGACATCAAACGCATCATCTCGCTGCTGCCAGCCGAACGCCAAAGCCTGTTGTTTTCGGCCACGTTCTCGGAAGACATCAAGCGCCTCGCCAACCAGATGCTGCGCACGCCGGTATCGATCGAAGTCGCGCGCCGCAATGCGCCGGCCGATCTGGTCACCCACCGGATGTTCGAGGTCGACTCCGAACACAAGGGCGCCCTGCTGGCCCACCTGATTAAAAGTCGCGATATGCAGCAGGTGCTGGTTTTCGTGCGCACCAAACGCGACGCCAACCGCCTGATGCGGGAGCTGCAACGCGACGGCGTGCCGGCAACCGCCATTCACAGCGACCGCACCCAGGGTGAACGCATGCAGGCGCTGGAGGAATTCAAGAACGGGACCATGAAGGTAATGGTCGCCACCGATATCGCCGCGCGCGGGCTCGATATTGAACAACTGCCCTTCGTGATCAATTACGAACTGCCGTATGCGGCTGAAGATTACATCCACCGCATCGGCCGTACCGGCCGCGCCGGCAGCCCCGGCGAAGCCATCTCGCTCGTCTGTGGCGAAGAAAAACGCATGCTGGACGATATTGAACGCGAGTTAAAGCGCAAGCTTGAACGTCTGCCGATGCCGGAATTGGCGACTGGCCGTTCACGTCCGCCGCGTCATCATGAAGAACGCAGCAGCAGCGAACACCACGCAGTGCGCAGCACAGCGCGCCCCGCAGCGGCACGAACAGCGCCGGTTGCAGTCGATGGCGGCTTTGATTTCAACAAGCCCTACGAACCAAAGGCAGTGCCCAGTAGCGATGCTGACGCGCGGGCAAAAATACCGCTGCGACCAACGATGCGCCGGCAGACTGCCGCACTGCTCGGCGGCCTGGCGAAAAAACCCGAACTCTAGGAACCGCTAAACCAGTTGTAGCCCTGGTCCTCCCAGTAGCCGCCGGGGTTTTCATTGGTGACAAAAATCGCCACGATATGCTTGGGATTCTTGAAACCCAGCTTGGTTGGGATGCGCAGCTTTAGCGGAAAGCCGTAGCGCACCGGCAAAATCTGATCGGCAAACTTGAACGTCATCTGCGTCTGCGGATGTAGCGCGGTCGGCATGTCGATACTGGTGTAGTAATTGTCGGCGCACTTGAAACCGACATACTTGGCAGACAGATCCGCGCCGACGTGCTGCAGAAATGTTTTAAACGACGCCCCCGTCCACTTGCCGATCGCGCTCCACCCCTCGACACAAATGTGGCGCGTAATCTGGCTCGATTGCGGCAAGGCGTAGAGTTGATCCAGCGTCCACGACGATTTTTCGCGCACCAACCCGCCCACCTCCAGCCTGTAGGTCGATGCATCAAGGCGCGGCGCGGCGGATTCACTGTAAAACGCGTTGAACGGAAACGGCTGCGTAATCGCACTCTCTGGATAGGTTGGCGCCAGCTTGTCCGGATCAAAGATGGCCGCCTGCACAGCGTCGTTCCAGCGCGACATGCTCCACAACACCTTCTGCACACTGTCGGCATCAGTGACATCGCAGCCCGTTAGCATGGTCAGCGCGCCTAAACTGAGGCCCTTATTCAAAAAAAGCCGGCGCTCGAGACTGACGATTTCGCGGCTCGGCGCGACGAGCTTGCGGTCCAGCTTCACCCCTTTTAAATCGCTCATTTCAACCCTCCTTCATTGGCGTCTGAAGCCATGCGTCCGCCCAACATCGAACGTAGCGTGCGCGGCACCAATATCACCATCACCACATGCACCGTGACGAATACCAGCGTCATCACCATCGCCAAAAATTCAAGCAGACGGACCCCTTCGTATCCCCCCATCAGCGCAGCCATCACTTGAAACTCCACCGGCTTCCAGATGGCGAGACCCGACGCCACCAGCACCAACAGCAGGCCAATCACCCCGAGGTAAGCCGCACGCTGCACCGCGTTGTAAACCCCCGGTTGATGTGAGATTTTTCCGCGTATCGCCATTTTGCAATCGCGCCATAGCAGCTGCGGCGTCAACGGCAGGAAATTTGACCTAAAATGCCGTGTCCAGAGGCCATAGACAACATAGACGGCTCCATTCACGACCAGTAGCCACATTGCGGCAAAATGCCACTGCAAGGCCCCGCCCAACCAACCACCAATCGTTAGTTCGCGGGGGAATTTGAAAGCAAACAGCGGTGCCGCGTTATAAATACGCCAGCCGCTGGCAACCATCAACAACATTGCAAAGACATTGATCCAGTGCGTCCATCGTATCGTCAAAGGATGAATTTTTCGGATGTCCGCGCTCTGTGCCTGTGTCACCGCCATTGCTTCCCCCATGGTTCACGCCTGATCGATCGTTCGTTGCAGATTCCTGCTTACCGCCATTATCTGCCCAATCAGATCGTCGGGCGAGCCACCCCATCCTTACCGTTTCTTACGCACCATGGATAACCTCGGTCTGCTGCAAATCATCTATGCCTGCGCGGTGGTCGTGATGTCCTATGCGATACGCGGCAGCGCTGGCTTTGGCGCCGTGACGATCCCGCTACTCGCTCTGGTGCTGCCGATGAAAATCATCGTGCCGGTGGTCACCGTGTTCGGCGTCCTGTCCTCCTGCTCGATCCTCGCTGGTGACGCCCGCCATGTCATCTGGCGCGAGTTATGGCAGGTTTTACCGTCATCATTGATCGGTGCCGCCATCGGTCTTTATTTTTTTAATGTCTTTGACGCAGCGACCATTGCGCACGGACTCGGTGTAGTGGTGCTGTGCTACGGCAGTCATGGGCTCTACCGCTCAATCAGACCCGGCACCACACCGCCACTTCCAATGCGTCTGATGCGCCCGCTGACCGGCATCACCGCCGGCATCTCCGGCACACTATTTGGCTCCATGGCAGGCATGTTCTACGCCATGTATCTCGACATGAAGCGTCTCGACAAAGACCACTTCCGCGCCACCATGGCGGCGATGCTGTTCGTATTGGGCGGTGTGCGCGGCATCGGCTATTTCACGATGGGCGCGTTTAATCGCGAAGCCTTAATCGCCTGTGCCTGCGGATTGCCTCTAATGCTGCTGGGCGCGTTTCTCGGTAACCATATTCACGCCAATCTCGACCAGCCGATGTTTCGCCGCTTCATCGCTATTCTTCTGATTGTCAGCGGCGTGCCGCTATTGATGATTTAATTCAAACCCGCTCTCAAGCTATCCAGGACCATGCCATGACCGACCCGCACCGTAGCGTCAGCCCCGCAGAACTGAAAAACATGTTGCACGACGGCGCCGAAATCGCCTTGCTGGACGTTCGCGAAGCCGGCCAGTTTGGCGAATCGCATCTGCTCTTCGCCACACCGCTGCCCTACAGCCGGCTCGAACTGGATGCCTTCCGTCTGGTGCCGCGCAAGAGCGCGCGCATCGTGCTGTGCGACGATGGCTACACGGGAATCGCGGCAGGGGCTGCAGCCAAATTGCAGGCCCTGGGCTACACCGATGTCGCGCTGTTGAACGGTGGCGTACGCGCTTGGGCGGCGGCACGTTATAGCCTGTTTCGCGGCGTCAACGTGCCGAGCAAAACACTCGGTGAACTGGTCGAACATGCCTGCCACACGCCGCGCATCACCGCGCAGGAACTGGTGCGCATGCAAGAGGCCGGCGAAGACTTCATCATCGTCGACGGGCGTCCGTTCAACGAATATCAAAAGATGAACATCCCTGGCGGCATCTGCTGCCCCAACGCCGAGCTGCCTTATCGCATCGCCACGCTCGCACCAAACCCGAAAACGAAAATTGTCGTCAACTGCGCAGGGCGCACCCGTTCCATCATCGGCGCGCAGACCCTGATTAATTTCGGCGT
>Ga0114970_10004174_pt1 | contig 10545 bp, 11 predicted proteins | sample M_140205_XF_Meta_FD_87030 | JGI IMG/M metagenome (GOLD analysis project Ga0114970, IMG submission 87030) | Freshwater microbial communities from Lake Montjoie, Canada to study carbon cycling - M_140205_XF_MetaG | ecosystem: Environmental > Aquatic > Freshwater > Lake | place: Lake Montjoie... | reverse complement strand
TGCCTGCTCGAGCCCCGCGCCCCGCCCACAGCTGTCCCGACCAACACGAGGGGCCCGGTTTCCCGGGCCCCTCGTCCTGCGGTGTCTCCTCGGTCGTCGCTCCCGACGGCGACCGTCCTGCGCCGACCGCGCTCGCAGGGGCGAGCAGCAGTCGGATACTGCGACGGGTTAGGCCGCGGTCTCGAACTCGTAGCGGGCGAGCTGCGACTTCAGCTTGGTGCGGATGCCGGCCAGGATCTGGCTGACGCGGCTCTCGCTGAAGCCCATCAGCTCGCCGATCTCGGCGCCCTTCAGATGGTGGACGTGCAGGAGCGTGAGGATCTCGCGCTCGCGCTCGCTGAGCGTGCCGATGGCATCGCGCAGGACACCGGAGCGCTCGGCCAGGAGTGCGGCCAGCTCGGGGTCAGCACCCAGCGACGGCGACTCCAGCGTGTCGCCGACCTCGAGGCTCGCATCCTCGCTGCCGGCGGCAGGAGCGTTCAGCGAGACCAGGTCGGCGCGGTCGAGCTCCTGCAGGCGGTCACGCAGCTCGCGCACCTCGATCTTCAGCATGCCGGCGAGCTCGGTCTCGGACGGCTGGCGACCCTCCTTCACGACGAAGGCGTCACGAACCTTCTCGAGCTCGCGGCCGAGGCGGCGCGACGAGCGGGAGGCCCAGTCGTGGCGGCGCAGCTCGTCGACGATGGCGCCGGACACGCGTGTCCAGGCGTACTGCTCGAACGTGGCGCCCTTGACCGGGTCGAAGCGGTCGACGGCCTGAACGAGGGCGAGCAGGCCGCACGAGATGAGATCCTCGAGCTCGAAATGGGCCGGCAGCTCGCGCACCTTGCGGGAGGCGAGGTAGCGAACCATCGGGGCGTACGACAGCACGAGGCGATCGCGGGCCGAGACGTCGCCGCGGTCGCGCCAGGCGCGCCACATTGCTTCGGCCTCGGCGGGGCGGGGCCGGTGAGTGCTGGTGCTCAGATCGGACAGTGAAGACATTCGGGGGACCTCCGCAGGGCTCAGGGGACATCGGGAGACAGTCCGTGTATCGGCGGTCCGGGAAGCGGGTCCCAATCACCCTTTTGGGGAGCATTAGGCCCTGTATGTAGGAATCGCGTATGGCCTTGTACCGGACTTCTGCAGCCCTCGCATGCGCGTCTACATATAGCAAACAGAATGGCGCGCCGAGCCGCTCTTTTCGGTTTGACGACGAGTTTGGCAATACTCAATTCCGGCACACCGGCGCCGATCACGTTGGGCGTCGTGCTCCCGGGTCGTCCCCCCCGTCTGAGCGCAAGGGCTGCGGTCGCCTGCCTGCCCTTGCTGCTCCTGCTCCTCGCCCCCGGCGAGGCGCTCAGCGCACCCCCGGCCGCGACCGTGCCCACGGTCACCAAGGACACGACGCCCCTCTCGAACGTCGTCACGGGCGGCGCTGACCTCGCGGTCAAGTCGTCCTCGGGCGGCGGCACCGGCGGTGCCTTCGTCCGCCTGGTCGTCGGCCTGTTCATCGTGCTCGCCGTCATCTACGGCGTGTACTGGCTGCTGAAGAGCTACGGCAAGTCGAAGAAGAACGGCGGCGCAGGCGAGGCCGGTGCTGGCATCAACGTGGTCGCCACGACGGCGATCGGCCCCAGCCGCAACCTCCACCTCGTGCGCGTCGGCGACGAGTTCGTGCTGATCGGCTCGGCCGAGCAGTCGATCACGCCGCTGCGCACCTACACCGCGGAGGAGAGCCGCCTGCTCGAGCAGAAGCTCGAGGCGAGCCCCTCTCCCGTCAGGGCCCTGGCGGGCCGTGACAGCCGCAGTGCCCCGCCCCTCGTCAAGCTCATGGACGAGCTGCGCAAGCGGACCATTCGTTGATCGGCTTCCTCGCCGCGTTGCCGGCCGCCACCATGCCGGCGTCCTCCGACCTCGCGAACCAGCTCTCGAACGGCGCCTCGACGCCGGTCAACATCCTTGTCCTGCTGACGCTGATCACGCTCCTGCCGGGGCTGCTGCTCAGCGTCACCGGCTTCACGCGGATCCTCATCGTCCTGGGCTTCGTGCGCAACGCGCTCGGCACGCCGACCATGCCGCCCAACCAGGTGCTCGTCGGCATCTCGATGTTCCTGACGCTCTTCGTGATGTCGCCGACGCTGAGCAAGGTCAACGACGTCGCAATCAAGCCGTGGCGCAACAATCAGATCTCGCAGACGCAGGCGATCGCCAACGCCCAGGAGCCGCTGCGCGCCTTCATGTTCAAGCAGGTGCGCGACTCCGACCTCGCCCTCTTCGTCAAGCTCGACCACCTGAAGCGCCCCGAGACCAGGGCCGATATTCCGATCCAGGTGCTGATCCCCGCCTTCGTGCTCTCGGAGCTGAAGACGGCGTTCCAGATCGGCTTCCTGATCTTCATTCCGTTTCTGATCATCGACATGGTCGTGTCCTCAACCCTGATGTCGATGGGGATGATGATGCTGCCTCCGGCGCTCATCTCGTTGCCGTTCAAGATCCTCCTGTTCGTGCTCGTCGACGGCTGGCATCTCGTCGTCGAGGGCCTCGTCAACTCCTTCCATCCCTGACCCCGCGGAGGCACGCGATGAACTCGGATACCGCCGTCCACGTCACATCCCAGGCCCTGATGATGGCCCTCAAGATCGCAGGCCCGTTCCTGATCGCGGGCCTGATCGTCGGCCTGCTCGTGTCGATCTTCCAGGCGGTCACCTCGATCCAGGAGCAGACGCTCGCGTTCATCCCGAAGATCCTCGTGACCGGCGCCGTGATCGCCATCGGTGGCCCGTGGATGCTCGACTCGATCGTCGGCTACACGCGCGACCTGTACACGAGCATCCCGACGCTGATCGGCCAGTAGCGGCCGCGCCGGCCCTTCGAGCGCGTGCAGGTCCAGCTCCCCCAGATCGCCGGCGGCACGGTCGCCGCATACGTGCTCGTGCTGTGCCGGATCGGGCCCCTGTTCCTGCTGGCGCCCATCTTCTCGTCGCGGATGATCCCGGCGCGCGCGAAGCTGATCGCCGCCGGCGCGATCACGGTCGCCCTCGCGCCGATGGCGCTGAAGGGCCAGACCATCTCGACCGACCCGGTCGACCTCTTCTTCGACATCTTCAAGGAGATCGGCGTCGGCCTTGCCTTCGCGTTCGTCATCGCCGCGATTGGCAGCGCCGCCCAGGCTGGCGCCGCCTTGATGGACACGATGTTCGGCTTCTCGTACGGCGCGCTGATCGACCCGATCACCAACGTCCAGAACACGCCGCTCGGCCAGCTCTACTCGCTCTTCACGGCGATGGTGTTCGTTACCACCGGCGGCGACCAGATCATGGTGATGGGCCTCTCGAAGAGCTACGAGGTGCTGCCGATCGACCAGTTCCCGACGATGAACGTCTTCGCCGGGGCGGTCGTGCTCGGCATTGGCAAGATCTTCCTGATCGGGCTCATGCTGGCAGCGCCCGTGGTGATCGCCTTGCTCGTCACCGATGCGGCGTTCGCGCTCGTGTCGCGCGCCGTGCCGCAGATGAACGTGTTCCAGCTCGGCGTGTCGGTGAAGATCCTGATGGGGTTCGGCGTGATCGCCGCCTCGCTGCCGTTCGTCGCCATCCACATTCGCAACGATCTCTCCGAGGCGGTCGTCGCGGCCCTCAGTGCTATCGGGGGGAGGTGAGGGCAGCGCATGGCCGGTGACGACAAGACCGAGAAGCCCACTCCCAAACGTCGTGGGGAGGCCCGCAAGAAGGGCCAGGTCGCGAAGTCGCAGGAGCTCAACAGCGCCATCGTGCTGGTTGCCGGCCTCGTCGCGCTGGTCATCACCGGGCCTTCGACGTTTGGCAAGATGAAGCTCGCGGTGGCGGGCGGGCTCGGCCGCATCTCCAACCCCGACCAGGTGAGCGCTGGCGGCATCGGTGCGATCTTCACCGAGACCGGCAGCCTGCTCGTGTCGGCCGGGGCGCCCGTGGTGATCGCCTGCGTCGTTGCGGGCATCCTCGCCAACGTGCTGCAGGTGCGCTTCAAGGTGACGCCCAAGGCTGCGAAACCGGACTTCAAGCGGCTCAACCCGGCGAAGGGCTTCAAGCGCGTCTTCGGCAAGCAGGCGCCGGTGGAGACGGCGAAGGCGCTGGCGAAGATTGCTGCCGTCGGGGGCGTCGCCTTCATGGCGATCTGGCCGATGGTGCCGCAGCTCGCGATGTTCGTCGGGCTGCCGCCGGGCGACCTGCTCACGCAGATCAGCGGCATGACGATCGGCATCTCCAAGAAGGTCATCGGCGCCTTCTTTCTGATCGCCGCCGGCGACTGGATCTGGCAGAAGCGCAAGCACGAGAAGTCCTTGAAGATGACCAAGGAAGAGGTCAAGAAGGAGCACAAGGAGTCGGACGCGCCGGCTGCCGCGAAGCAGGCGCAGGCCAAGCGCCGTCACGAGATGTCGCGCCGCCGCATGCTGACCGACGTCCCGACCGCGGACGTCGTCGTTGTCAACCCGACCCACTTCGCCGTGGCGTTCCGCTACGACGGCAAGGCGTCCGCCCCGATCGTCGTGGCCAAAGGTCAGGATCTGATCGCCGCCGCGATCCGCAGGGTCGCCGAGGAGAACGGCGTGCCAGTACTCGCGAACCCGCCGCTCGCCCGCGCCCTCTACCGTGAGGTCGAGATCGGCCACCTGATCCCCGAGGAGTTCTTCTCGGCGGTCGCCGAGGTGCTCGCCTTCGTCTACCGCACCGCGGGGCGTCGCAAGGCCGCGGAGCAGCGCAAGGGAACGGTCGGCGCGGCGCGCGCTCTCAACCGCGCCGTCTGACGCACCCCCGCCACCGGCCCGGCATCACCCGGGCGGCGGCCGCCCGCACTCCTCCAGAAACAGGACCTCAAGTCCGGGCTCCCCCCGCCGATCACCCCTCCGAGGTGGGAATCGTCCCCGCGTGTCCGCCCTCTCTGCAGCCGCATGATGCTGTGCGCTGCGACGGCCCCCGGTCCGCAACCGCACAGATGGAGGGCGGCCGGTGAAGGGCCTCGTAGACAAGCTTCTCAAGCACAGCGACGTCGCAGCCGCCTCGGTGGTCGTGCTCATCGTGCTGATGCTGATCGTCCCGCTGCCGGCGTTCCTCGTCGACCTGATGGTGTCGATCAACATCGCGGCTGCCCTCGCGATCCTGATCGGAACGATGTACGTGCCGCGTGCGCTCGACATGGCCGCGTTCCCGTCGCTGCTGCTGCTCACCACGCTGTTCCGGCTCGCCATCAACATCTCGGTGACGCGCCTGATCCTGCTGCACGGAGATGCCGGCGGCGTCATCCACTCGTTCGGCCAGTTCGTCGTCGGCGGCAACATCGTCGTCGGCCTCGTCATCTTCATGATCCTGATCGTCATCCAGTTCGTGGTGATCACGAACGGCGCCGGTCGCGTCGCCGAGGTCGGGGCGCGCTTCACCCTCGACGCGATGCCCGGCAAGCAGATGGCGATCGACGCCGACCTCAATGCCGGTCTGATCACCGAGGATGTCGCCCGCGAGCGGCGCAAGGACGTCGCGCGCGAGGCCGATTTCTACGGCGCGATGGACGGCGCCTCGAAGTTCGTCAAGGGCGATGCGGTGGCGGGCCTCGTCATCGTCGCGATCAACCTGCTCGCCGGCATGACGATCGGCGTCGTCCAGCAGGGCATGTCGTTCGGGGATGCGATCAGCCACTTCTCGATCCTGACCGTCGGCGACGGGCTCGCCGCCCAGCTGCCGGCGCTGCTCATCTCCACTGCCACCGGCATCCTCGTGACGCGCTCCGCGAGCGAGGGCAACCTGGGCAAGGACATCACCAGCCAGCTGGCCGCACAGCCGCGCGCGCCGATGATGGCGGGTGGCCTGATCATCCTCATGGGACTCATCCCGGGCCTGCCGAAGCTCCCCTTCTTCATTGTCGGCGGCATCGTCTTCCTGCTCGGCCGCCAGCTGATGCGCAACGCCGGCGACGAGGCGATCCGCAAGAACGCCGAGACCGCGCTCGAGGTTGCCCAGAGCTCGCAGCCGCAGAACGGCGACGCCGCCGTCGGTGCGCTCGCTGTCGACCCGCTCGAGCTGGCGATCGGCTTCGGCCTGGTGCCGCTCGTCGACCAGCACACCGGTGGTGCCCTGCTGGCCCGCGTCGGTGTCATCCGCCGCCAGCTCGCCTCCGAGCTCGGCATCGTCATCCAGCCCGTCCGCATCCATGACGACGCGATGCTGCAGTCGCACGAGTACTCGATCCGGGTGCGCGGCTCCGAGGTCGCGCGCGGCCGCATCATCCCTGGCCACCGTCTTGCCATCGACCCGACCGGCGGGGCAATGGCGATCAGCGGTATCCCGACAACCGAGCCCGCTTTCGGCCTGCCGGCCGTCTGGATCGAGGATGGCGCCCGTGCAGAGGCAGAGGCGCTCGGCTATACCGTCGTTGACAGCGAGTCGGTGATCGTCACGCATCTGACCGAGACGATCCGCCGCCACGTTGACGAACTGCTCACCCGCCAGGAGACGAAGAAGCTCGTGGACACGCTCAAGGAGCTGAATGCCGCAGTCGTCGAGGAGGTCATTCCTGACCGTCTCGGGCTCGGCGAGGTCCAGCGCGTCCTGCAGCAGCTGCTGCGTGAGAGCGTGCCGATCCGCGACCTCGGGACGATCCTCGAGACGATCGGCGACCGCGCTTCCGTGACACGCGACCCGCTGCTGCTGGCCGAGTATGCCCGCCAGGCCCTCGGGCGCACCATCACCTCGGGCTTCCTGGACGAGTCGAGCACGCTGCATGCGATCTCGCTCGACCCGCAGCTCGAGCAGGAGGTTGCCGAGTCGCTCTCCCTCACCTCCGAGGGTGAGTTCCTGGCGATGGACCCGGCCCGCGCGCAGGCGCTGGTGCACGGTCTCTCCAGCCATGTTGACCGGGCGACCGCCTCCGGCATGCGCCCCGTTCTGATCTGCTCGTCGCGCGTCCGCCGCCATCTGCGGCGCCTGCTCGAGCACGCGTTCCCCCAGCTTCCCGTGATTTCCTACAACGAGATCGTGACCGGCGTTCGCGTCGAGACGACAGGGATGGTGAGTGTCTGAGATGAGTGAGACGAGCCTGCAAGAGACCCGTACCTACCGCGGCGGCTCGCTCGAGGAGCTGCTGCCGCAAATTCTCGATGAGCTGGGACCCGAGGCCGTCATCACGAAGCAGCGCGAGGGTGTCCTCGGCGGCGTCGGCGGCTTCTTCGGCAAGCGCTGCGTCGAGGTCGAGGTCCTGGTGCCGCTCGGCACCGCCGGCCCCGTGCCGACGCCGGCTGCCCCGCCGCGTAGCTCGATGCCGCAGCGCGCCCTGATCGACGCCTACGACCTCGGCGACACGCTCACCGGCGTCCCGGCTCTCGCTGGCGACCCCGCGCGCGCCGCCGCTGCGCAGCCTGCGCCTGCCGCCCCGAGTCCGCCGCCGCTCCCGCACGCCGCTCGCACGCCGCGCTTCCCCGGCGACACCGGCAGCCCGATCATCGACTCGGTCTTTGCGCAGGCGCTGCCGTTCGCCGACCACCTGACTGCCGCGGCCGCCACCTCGGTGCCGTCGACGACGCTCGCGCCGCCGCCCTCCTGGGCCAGCGACCTCGACCTGTCACAGCTCGAGGACGAGCAGTATCAGCCGCTCGAGCTGCTCGACGACACGCTCGCCGAGGAGGCGCGCGCGTGGGCCAAGCAGGAGATCAGCGAGCTGAAGAGGGCCGTTGCCGAGCGGCACAAGGACGACCCGGCTCCGGTCCGGCTGACCGTTGCCGCACCGGCGCCCGCGCCGGCCCCGGCAGCTGCTCGCCCGGCGGTCATCCAGGCCTCTGCTCCGGCCCCTGCTGTCGCCGCGGCCCCGGCTGCGCTCGCACCTGCCGCCCCGGCCGCCGCTCCCGCCTCCGACAACCTGCCGGCGAGGCGCTCGCCTGCCGAGCTCGTCGCCCTGGCCGAGACGCTCAGCGCCGCCGGTCTCCCCGAGTCGCTGGTCCTGCAGATCCACAAGGACGTCGCTCGCGACGTGCGCCCGTTCGCCACAGACATGCCGGTGCGCGACCAGGCCCGTGCCGCGCTCGCCAAGCGCATCAAGGTCAAGAGCGCCTGGCGTGGCAAGCGCCACATGATCGCGCTCGTCGGCGGCCCCGGCTCCGGCAAGACGGTCACTGCCGCCAAGCTCTGCCACGCCTTCGCCGTGGAGGGGGGCCTCTCGGTGGGTGCGATGAGCCTCGAGTCGCCGCGCATCGCGCTGCAGCTCGGGTACCTGACCGACGGCATCGGCGTCGATCTCCAGATCGCCGACCTGCCCTCGCAGGTGCCGATGGCTGCAGGGCGCCTCGTCGCCGACGACCTGATCGTCGTGGACACGCCCAGCGTCTATCCGAACGACCCCGAGAGCATGGCCCGGCTCGAGAGCCTGCTGCTTGCCCTGCGTCCCGACGAGACGCACTTCCTGGTGCCCGCGTCGGCCGAGATCGAGCCGTCGCAGGAGCTGCTCGACGCGCTCGCGGCCCGCATCGGCGTCGATCGCATCCTGATCACGCGCCTGGATGAGGCGCCGTCGCTTGGCGCACAGGTCGCCTTAAGTATTTCCTCGCGCCTGCCGATCTCGTATCTTGCAAGCGGCGACACCGTCGGTTTCGGTCTCGCTCCCGCCGACCCGGTCTCGCTGGCCAGTATGGTGCTCCCTTGATCGCACTTCCGAACATCAACCAGTCCGTCGGCGTCTACGTCGTCGAGTGGGAGACGGAGCTCCGTTCGCGCATCGAGGATACGGGCGAGGGCAGCCTCACCATCGCGATGCCGTCCGACGGCCGCACCGAGCGCCCCGTGCCCCGCGGCGCGGTCGTCTATCTCGACTGGATCTGTGATCGCGGCGTCGTGCGCGTCCGCGGCGTGGTCTCGGAGTTCGTCCGCATCCCGATCCCGGCACTGCTGGTCGTCATCGACGGCGAGCCGGAGATCCATCAGCGGCGTAACTACGTCCGGGCCTCCACGAATCTCGTCGTCAAGGCGACACCCGACCGGCTGCCCGCGGCGGACGAGGAGGAGGTGCCCTCGGTGCAGGGCACAACCTTCGACATGTCCGGCGGCGGCATGCGCGTGCGCCTGCAGGGCTTCGAGGCGGAGCTCAACGACCGCATCAAGTTTGACATCACCATGCCCGACGAGACGGTGATCCAGGCTGCCGGCAAGATCACGCGGCGCCCGCTCCCCGACGTCTACTGCGTCCAGTTCGATGAGATTGACAAGCGGGCGCAGGAGCGCGTCGTCCGCCTCGTGTTCGAGCGCCTCGGCTCGCTCGCCGGCAGGGCTGCGTGAGCAAGCAGGCCGACACCGGCAAGAAGGGCAAGAAGGGCAAGGGCAAGGGCGGGGCCGAGGCCTCGGTCGAGCTCAACGAGGAGGGCCTGCCCACGGGCCCCCAGCTCGTCTCGCTGCACGATCACCCGACGGCCGCTGCGAAGATCCGCAAGGCCAAGGGGTACGGCGGCCTGATCGCCTTCGCGCTGATCACCTACGGCAGCACGAGCAAGGGCGCCAGCCTGCCCGACGCGCTGCTGCGCGGCCTCGTCGCCGGCGTGATCGGCCTGCATGTCACCTGGCTCGCCGCGGTCATGGCGGCGCGGCGCATCCTCAAGGCCCAGACGGTCGCCCTCGTCGAGCATGCGCTCGCGAGTCGTCGCCCGGGGGCCGGTCGCTCCTAGGCTGATCCCCGGTGGATGGCCTTCAGCCCGTCTCCCGTCTCGCCTTCGGCAGCCCGGCTGCCGTCAGTGCTGCTGCGCGCGTCGCCCGTCGGCGTCGTGACGAGGAGCAGGAGCACGAGCCCGGCCGCAAGGACGAGCACGCGGCGACTGACACCCAGGACGACGACGACGGCGATGGCTTGCCGCACGTCGATGTCCTCGCGTGACGCTCGATCGAGCGACACCCGATCGAGGGATTCACAAAACACCTGGAAATCGGCCCTAAAGAGCAAAGGCTAACCGCCGATCACTGAACTGTAGGCGAGGCACGGATGCCGAACCGACAAGCGGTCACATGGATGTGACCGCGGAATAGCTGTCACGATCTTCAAGGAGGAAGAGACGTGTCCCTTCGTATTCAGAACAATCTTGAGGCGTTCAACGCCCACCGGTCGCTGACCAACACGGCCAACCTGCAGAGCAAGGCGATGGAGAAGCTGTCGTCGGGCTACCGCATCAACCGGGCCTCGGATGACGCCGCTGGTCTCGCGATCAGCCAGAAGCTGAGCGCGCAGGTCTCGGGCCTCGACCAGGCCCAGCGCAACGCCCAGGACGCCATCTCGCTCGTGCAGACCGCTGAAGGCGCGATGGCCGAAGTCCACTCGATGCTCCAGCGCGTCCGCGATCTGGCGGTGCAGTTCAACAACGGCACGCTGTCCAGCGCCGACAAGTCGGCGATCACGGATGAGGTCAGTCAGCTTCAGGCCGAGGTCGACCGCATTGGCTCGGACACGAAGTTCAACGGTGTCTCGCTGCTGACGGGCACGGCGTCGATCAGCTTCCAGGTCGGCTCCGAGGATGGTCAGACGATCTCGGTCAGCGCCGTCAACCTCTACGGTTCGGGGAGCGAG
>Ga0114970_10004172_pt1 | contig 10545 bp, 9 predicted proteins | sample M_140205_XF_Meta_FD_87030 | JGI IMG/M metagenome (GOLD analysis project Ga0114970, IMG submission 87030) | Freshwater microbial communities from Lake Montjoie, Canada to study carbon cycling - M_140205_XF_MetaG | ecosystem: Environmental > Aquatic > Freshwater > Lake | place: Lake Montjoie... | reverse complement strand
GCGAGGCCGGTGCGGTTCGATATGCGAAAGATATGCGTGTCGACCGCGATGGTAGGCTGGCCGAAAGCGGTATTCAGGACGACGTTGGCAGTCTTGCGTCCGACGCCGGGCAGAGCCTCCAGCGCCTCTCGTGACGAGGGAACTTCGCCGCCATGCTGGGCGAGCAATTCGCGGCAAGTCTGGATGACATGCTTTGCCTTGGAGCGGAACAGACCGATCGTCTTGATGTACTCGATCAGCCCCTTTTCACCCAGTTTCGCCATGGCTTGAGGTGTGCCAGCGTCACGGAACAGCGCGCGTGTTGCGGCGTTGACGCTCTTGTCGGTCGCCTGGGCGGAAAGCACCACGGCGATCAGCAACTGGAACGGGTTGTCGTACAGCAATTCCGTGGTGGGGTGCGGGTTGGCAGACCGCAGCAGCTCGAATATTCGCCGGCGCTTGTCGGGGTTCATGGATCAGTCGCTGCGGTCTGGTTTGCCGTTGGCGGCACTGTCCATCCTGGCCGATCCAGTGCGCTGGAGCCGTGAGCGTTCCATGGCTGCCTGGATCAGCGCGCGCTTGCGATCATCGTCCGGCCCGTTGCTCTGACGCTTTTCGGCAAGAGATCTGGCGTGCGCTTCGCCCTCGGTCAGCAGGCGCGAGGCGCGCTTGTCGAACCGCTCTCGTGCCGCGTCGGCGCGGGCGCCATCCCACAGCTGGTCTTCTCCAGTCGCTGGAATCATCGTGATGCAGTCGACCGGGCAGGGCGCTACGCACAGGTCGCAGCCGCTGCAAAGCGTCGTCAGCACGGTGTGCATGTATTTCGGACCGCCCACGATGGCGTCCACCGGGCAGGCCTGAATGCACAGCGTGCAGCCGATGCACAACGCCTCGTCGATGAGTGCCACATGGCGCGGCTTTTCGATTCCGTTGGCAGGATTGAGCGGTTTTGCGGGGCGGTTCAGCAGGGCGGCCAGTTTGATGATGCCTGCCGCGCCACCGGGGGGGCACTGGTTGATGTCTGCTTCGCCGAGCGCAATGGCTTCGGCGTAGCGACGGCAGGCGGGGTAGCCACATTTTGTGCACTGGGTCTGCGGCAGGATGGCGTCGATGCGATCGATTGAGTCGCTCGCCAGGGCTGCCTTGGTGGCTTGTACCGCGCCGTCCTTGTTCATTCGCTGGTCGCCGTGGCCTACAACCCGTTGACGATGTCGGCAACGACATCAGGTCCGCGGTAGACAAGCCCGCAATACAGTTGCAGCAGAGTGGCACCGGCAGACAGCTTGTCTCTGGCATGCTGCGCGTTCATGATCCCGCCCACGCCGATGATGGGCAGGGCGCCGTCCAGGGCTCGGGCCAGCTTGCGAATGACATCGGTGGATGTGTCGCGCAACGGTGCGCCGGACAGTCCGCCTTCCTCATTGCCATGCGGCAATCCGCGCACGCTGTCGCGCGACAGTGTCGTGTTGGTGGCGATGATGGCGTCCATCTTCTGTTCAACCGCCGTTCTGGCCATGACGTCGATCTCGATGTCGGACAGATCGGGGGCTATCTTGAGGGCGAGCGCAACCCGCCGGCCATGGCGCTGCGACAGTTCCTCACGCTTCCTGTACAGGGCCCCGAGCAACGGGCCGAGTTCCGCGGCAGATTGCAGTTGACGCAAATTGGGCGTGTTGGGGGACGAGACATTGATGGTGGCGAAGTGCGCATGGGGGTAGATCTTTTCGAGGCAGATCGCGTAGTCATCAACCGCGCGATCGAGCGGCGTCTCCTTGTTCTTGCCGAGATTCACCCCGAGAATTCCGCCATAGGTGGCACGGCGCAGATTCTCGACAAAGCGCTCAATCCCGACGCTGTTGAACCCGAAGCGGTTGATGATGGCTTCCTCTTCGGGCAGCCGAAATACGCGGGGACGCGGATTGCCGGGCTGCGGGCGCGGCGTGACGCCGCCGATTTCAAGAAACCCGAACCCGAGGGAACCCAGCGCGTCGACGTATTCGGCATGCTTGTCCAGTCCTGCCGCAAGGCCTAGAGGATTGGGGAAATTCAGTCCCATCACCTGCACCGGCTTCGGCTTGACGGATTTGAACAGCAGACGTGTCAGGCCGGCACGGTGGGCAAGCTTCAGGCCCTGCAGGCTGGCGATGTGCGCGGTTTCAGGGTCGAGTTGGAAGAGGAACGGACGAGCGGCTTGATAGAGCATGCGGGCATTTTACCTGCAAGCGGTCGTGCTCAGAGGCGAGACGTCCACCACGTTATTCGTCGGCAATTCTCTTGCGCCAGATAACCTCGATGGCGCATTCCGCCACGGGAGTCCTCGTCTGATCGAATTCGCGCTGACGCAGGCCTTCTCGATAGAAGTCCCGTTGCAGGACAAGTCTTTCCAGTTCAAGCCGATCGTAGAACTCCATGACGAGGTCGACGACGTTGATGGAGCGGGGCGACCAGCTTTTCACCTTGGCAATGGTGAAGGTCCATTTATGTGCGGGGTTGCGGCGACTTGGCCATTGCCCCATTTCGTAGAGATCCTCATCGGGAACGGTCACGATGAGGAACCCCCCCGGCTTGACTACGCGCGACCAGTGGTGCAGGGCTTCGCTGACGTCCTCCATGTCCTCGAGACTGTGACTGGCATGCACGAAGTCGAATAAATTGTCCGGAACGCCATTAAGGAATTGGCCGTCTCCGTCTTCCATATCCCAGGTTCGTACTTCCGTCATGCGCGGGAATGCGCCGATGTACTGCGCCAGCGGATCGGGCTTTCCGCCGATGTCGATCCCTTTGCCGACAAAATATCTGTTGTGAAATGCGCCGTCGTAGTAGCGACGCTTGGCTGCTTTGCTTTGTTCGTGCATTCGAGCGCTCTTTCAATACCGTTCTGTAGGAGTCAGGCCTGCGAGCGCCTGCCTTACGCGGTGAATAACGCCATCCCAGTCTCCCGGTTTCCGTTGCCTGAATAGTCGCACCGACGGATACCACGGGCTGTCTTCGCGATTCTCCATCCAGCGCCAATCCGCATGGGCCGCGAGCAGAATCCACACCGGCTTGCCCATCGCTCCGGCAAGATGGGCAACCGCAGTATCCACGGTGATGACCAGATCCATCCTTGATATCAATGCGGCAGTATCCGAGAAATCCCTGAGGTCTGCACCGAAGTCCAGCATGTTCTTCGCACCTTTCAGTGCGGTTGAGTCACTGTCGCGGACCTTGTCCTGCAGACTGAAAAGGCCGATGCCAGGCGCATCGAATGCGACCAGCAGTTTCACCAGCGCAATAGAGCGGTCACTATCCCTTTTGTGCCGGGCATTACCGGACCACGCCAGGCCTATCGAAAGTGGCCGGAGAGCGCCCAGCTTTTCAGTCCACGTTCCAATGGCGGCTTCGGGTGCGTGCAGGTACGGTACTGGAGCTGGAATGGTGTCAATCCGCGTCTTGAAGGCCAGTGGCAGGCTCATGAGAGGACAATGAAAGTCAAAACCAGGCACGAGTTCCTTGTAGGTCAGTACCTTGTGTACGCCAGGGAGATCTGCAACCAGTGAGATCAGCGGGGGTTGCACCGCCAGTATGACAGTTGCTCCTGATCTGGATAGTTCGGTCGCGTAGCGGCAGAACTGAATGGTGTCTCCCAGACCCTGCTCCGCGTGCAGCAGGACTGTCTTGCCGGTAACGTCCTCGGTTCCCAGCCAAAGCGGTCTGGGATAGTTTCTTCTCTTGGAGGGAAAGTCATCGGTCTTCCAGCGCCACTCGTATTGCTCCCATCCGGCCTCGAAGTCGCCCAGTCTGAGTCGACACATGCCGGCATTGAAGTGCGCCTTGGCGAAGTCAGGCTGGACTGCGATGGCTTTGGCATATTGTTCAAGGGCTTCGTCATAGCGACACAGATCCTCCAGCAACGCCCCCCGGTTGTTAAGAGCCTCTAGCGAATCAGACTTGCTGGCCAATGCACGATCGTAACTGTCCATTGCCTCGGAGCGGCGTTCAAGAGCCCTTAGCGCCGTGCCACGATTGGTGAGAAGTTTGTGCGATACGGGGTCAACCCGAAGGGCCTCGTCCAGCGCTTCCAGTGACTCTTCGTGGCGATTCAGGGCTTGTAGAACGATGGCGCGGTTGTTGATTACCGCGACGTTGTCCGGATTCAAGGCGATTGCGCGGTCGAAGCATTCCAGCGCCTCATCAAGCTTCCCGTCTTTCATCAGCATGTTGCCCCTCTTCAGAAGGGCTTCTGGAGAAACTCCAGCCTGCAGTGCGGCTTGAGATTCAGCGCCTACCGATGCTGAAAACTCCAAATCGCAGTCCGTTCGTTGCGCCGACTGCGGGGAGAAGGCGTCGTGCAGCAAATTCCAGACAGCGCTTTTCACGGAGGTCAGGAGGCGTTTCATGGCGGAAGTCTATTGTGCATGTCCATTGCGGATCAAGCCGGTTTCCGAGGGGTTTGCATGCAGGCCGATGCATTGGCCCTGCGGGGGATCCCGACATTGCCTGCGAACGACCGCGTCACAGCTTCACGCCGAGATGCGTCAGCGGGGCATTTTCAACTCCCATGGGCTGCCAGAAGGGTCACTGATCCTTAAGCGCCTTCCACTGACCATCCATGTAGCCCTCGATCGGCTTGAATCGCACCTTATAGGCCATCTTGCGGCTGTCGCGGATCCAGTAGCCCAGGTACAGATAATCAAGACCGAGTTGCCGACATTGCTCGATCTGCCAGAGGATATTGAAGGTGCCGAAACTGGTATCGGCAATGTCCGGGTCGTAGAACGTGTAGACCGATGAAAGCCCGTCGCTTAACTGGTCCACGATCGAAGCCATCCTGAGGTCGTCGCCATCCCGGAACTCCACCAATCGGGTATCGACACGGCTCTGAAGCAGAAAATGCGAGTATTGGTCGCGACTGTCCTGATCCATGCCGCCACCGGCATGTCGACGCGCCTGGTAGCGCAGGTACAGGGCGTAGTGTTCGATGCGAAACCGGAGATTGAGAGGCGTTGCGGCGAGCGATTGATGTTTTTGCCAAGCTCGGCGCTGACTGCGATTGGACTCAAAAGCTGCAACGGGGACCCTGACCGGCACGCAGGCACGGCAATTGTCGCAATAGGGACGGTAGGTGAAGATTCCGGATCGACGGAAGCCGACTTGCACGAGGTCGCTATACAGTTCGTCGCCGATCAAATGGCTGGGCGTGGCCACCTGTGAGCGTGCCATGCGCCCGTGCAGATAGCTGCAAGGGTAGGGTGCGGTCACGTAGAACTGCAGAACCGCATGTGGCAGATCATTCAGTTGTGACACGTGTTCCTTGTCGGTTCCGGTTTACTGATCGTCAGCCGTTACAGTGACAGATGACCGCTGCTCGGCCGGGTCATTTCGATATGACGCGTCTGCCCAGTTGCCGGCCGTCCGCGGACAGTCTACCAATTCCTTCAGTCGTGAGCAGAATTCGCCACGTGAGACAGGTCGTGCGCCCATGGTTTCCAGATGTTCAGTGTGCATCTGGCAATCAATCATGGCGATGCCTGCGGCGACGGCGTGGCGCGCCAGGGCGACCAGGGCGATCTTGGATGCATCCCGCTGCCAGGAAAACATGGATTCACCGAAAAAGACATTGCCCACCGCCACACCGTACAGGCCACCGGCCAACTGGTCGTTCATCCAGACTTCGACGCAGTGCGCGAGGCCAAGCTTGTGCAGTGCCCTATAGGCGTGCTGCATCTCGGCTGTGATCCAGGTGCCGCCGTGGTCTTTTCGTGGTCCGGCGCAGGCGGTGATGACGAGGTCAAAGCGCGAGTCGAATCGAACTTCGTAAGCCTTGTTTCGAAGGGTTTTGGCCATCGAGCGCGCTATCCGAATATCTTGTGGCGTCAGGACCATGCGTGGATCGGGACTCCACCAAAGGATGGGGTCTCCTGGAGAAAACCACGGAAAAATTCCCTTTCGATAGGCTGCCAGCAGGCGCGCGGGCCCCAGGTCGCCACCTGCTGCGAGCAATCCATTGGGTTCGCGTAGCGCCGATTCCACATCCGGAAATGCTGTGTTGGGATCAAGCCAGGGAATCATGCCTTGTCCATCGACCGGCTAACCTCAAGAATTTTATTGCGCACCATAGTAGTGCCTACTGTGTTTATTTGGGGCGCTTGGCGATAATTCGAAAACGGTGCCGCACCATAAGAGCGCCAACGCCCAGAAATGAACTACAAAAGAGGTGATTATGGATGCTTTGAAGTCGGGGGCCGACGCCCTGTTCCTGTTGCTTGGCGCCATTCTTGTGCTGGCGATGCATTCTGGGTTCGCTTTCCTGGAGCTGGGTACGGTTCGGTCGAAAAACCAAGTCAATGCACTGGTAAAGATTCTGACCGATTTTGCAGTCTCGACTCTTGCCTATTTTTTCGTTGGCTACGGCATCGCCTATGGCGTGCATTTCTTCAGCGGGGCTGAAGTGCTGGCACAACGTAACGGCTACGAATTGGTGAAATTCTTCTTCCTGCTCACCTTTGCCGCGGCGGTTCCCGCCATCGTATCGGGCGGGATTGCCGAAAGAGCGCGATTCTGGCCTCAGGTTGCGGCGACCTTCTTCATTGTGGCACTCGTCTACCCCTTCTTTGAGGGGATTGCATGGAACCAGCAGTACGGCGTGCAGGCATGGCTCAAGGCCGCTACCGGCGAGGAATTCCACGACTTTGCCGGATCAATCGTCGTGCATGCCGTCGGTGGCTGGATCGGGCTCGCCGCCGTGCTGATGCTTGGCGCGCGAACAGGGCGCTATGGCAAAGACGGAAAAGTCCTCGTGGCGCACCCGCCTTCAAGTATTCCCTTCCTTGCACTCGGTGCATGGGTCCTATCTGTCGGCTGGTTTGGATTCAACGTCATGTCTGCCCAATCCCTGGAGAAAATCAGCGGACTGGTTGCCCTGAATTCATTGATGGCCATGGTGGGTGGCACCTTGGCTGCTTTGGTGGCAGGCCGCAATGATCCGGGTTTCGTGCATAACGGGCCGCTGGCAGGTCTGGTTGCGGTATGTGCCGGGTCGGATATCATGCATCCGCTTGGCGCGCTGGTCACGGGGAGCATCGCCGGGGTTATCTTCGTCTACATGTTTACACTGGTTCAGAACCGCTGGCGCATCGATGACGTGCTTGGCGTCTGGCCGTTGCATGGATTGTGCGGGGCATGGGGCGGTATCGCAGCAGGAATATTCGGCAGCAAGGCCTTGGGGGGGCTCGGCGGGATTTCAATTGTCGCGCAACTCTTCGGCACGCTGCTGGGTGTCCTGGTCGGATTGATTGGTGGCCTGCTCATATACCGGGCGCTGAAGAGTGTCGTCGGCCTGCGGCTCGATCCGGAGGAGGAATTCAACGGTGCTGACCTGTCTATCCACAAGATCAGCGCCACGCCTGACTCTTAGTCGTCCCGGGTTGCGGGGAGTCTCGACGTCGCCTGAAGGGGCAGCGGGCAGTTGCCTGCAGCCAGCCCGTCAGACCTTCGGTGGCTTTTGCGGGGGAGGCCCAACGTCGCCCGAATGCACACCGAAATCCCCCTTGGCTCTGTCGGCGAAGAAGTGCTTCAGAGTCATGGACACTGTACGGAAGGAGAGATCCTTCCACGGGATTTCGTCTTCCGAGAACAAGGCAACTTCCAGGCTTTCCTCTCCGGGCCCGAAGTCAAGGTCGAGCAGTTTGGCGCGGTAGAAGATGTGCACCTGATTGACGTGCGGAATCGACAGCATCGTGTAGAGGCCGGTGAGTTCGACTCTGGCATTGGCTTCTTCAAGTGTCTCGCGCCGTGCAGCGTCTTCGGTGCTTTCACCCAGTTCCATGAATCCGGCCGGGAGGGTCCAGTAGCCCAGTCGTGGCTCGATCGCGCGCTTGCACAGCAGGATCTTCCCGTCCCACTCGGGAATTGCCCCCAGCACCATGAGCGGATTCTTGTAGTGGATCGTTTCACAGTTGTCGCAGACGTGGCGAAGCACGTTCTCCCCTTTGGGGATGCGGAGGGTGATTTTGTTGCCGCAGTTGGAGCAGAAGTTCATGGATGCGCAGGTCTGATGCCGACAATTGGACGTGACCGTATGATACTTGAAGGGGGGTTCCAGGGGCGATCAGTATCGCTTCTGCGCAGGGTATCGATTTAAATGCTGAATATTCATTCCGGGATACTGGCGTGACTCGCACGCCGTGTACGTCCCCGTTCAATGGCTGCGATCAATTGCCGGCAATCCGATTGAAATTACTCACGCTCAATGTCAAATCGAGGTGATTGCGGCTTTTCCAGTTTCAGGATATCGACAAAATGGGTGGTGAAACTCCGGCTCATTTCCGAGATATCAGAGAAGAACTCCGTCACAATCCGTCTACGACAACTGCAGCCAGCTCAGTAAAGAAACAGGAAACAGCATTTCCGTGCCGGCATGACGGGCAGGAAAGCCATCAATACAAGGTCCTCGTGCAAATTCCACCCAAGCTGCTGGAGATTCTGCGCAATGCCAAGCGCGTCGCGGTTCTGACTGGCGTCGGCATTTCTGCGGACAGTGGGATTTCGACCTTTCGGGATTCACAGCATGGGCTGTGGTCGCGATTCAGGCCGGAAGACCTCGCCAATGCCGCAGCCTTCGAACGCGATCCGAAACTCGTATGGGGATGGTACGAATGGCGCCGCCGCGCCATGGCGGGCGCAGTTGCCAATCCTGCCCACGCGGCACTGGTGACGATGGAGCACCGCTTTGCGTCCTTCATGCTCATCACGCAGAATGTTGATGGTCTGCATGCTTCTGCCGGAAGTCGCAGCATGGTGGAGCTGCATGGCAATATCATGCGCAACAAGTGCTTCGCCGAGAACATCGTGGTCGACAACGGCGTTGCCGATCCGTACGACCCCGAGGCTCCGCCGACGTGCCCGCATTGCGGTGCGTTTCTGCGGCCAGACGTGGTGTGGTTCGGTGAATCGATGCCCGAGGCAGCCATGCTGGCGGCGGACAAGGCCGCCCGCGAATGCGAAGTGTTCTTCGCCATCGGAACGTCTGCCGCGGTCATGCCGGCTGCGCACTTCCCCCGCATCGCCCTGGAGTCAGGCGCCATCCTGATCGAAATCAATCGCGATCCGACGCCGTTGTCCGGCGCCGCACATGCGGTTCTGCGCGGACCGGCGTCTCTCGTGCTGCCCCACCTGCTCAAGGCCACCTGGCCCGGACACTGACGTGTTTCCGTGCGGCTCTTCATGGCACGGGCCGAACCGGCGTGGCGGGCGACAGCCAGGTCAATGAGGTAGCATCTTCGCCATCGGTATTGCAAGCGAGGAGGCTGCCAGTGCGTGATCGCTACGAAGAACTCCGTGCGGCATTCCGCTGGGATGTCCCGGATCGATTCAATATCGCCCAGGCATGCTGCGGCCGCCATGCTGCGGACTCGGCAAGGGTGGCGTTGCTCTGGGAGGATGAGCGCGGCAGAACGGCAACCTGGACCTACCAGGCCCTGCAGCGCGCCGCCAATCAATTGAGCAACGTGCTGTCGGCCCACGGCGTCAGGCGCGGGCAGTGTGTCGCGATTCTGCTCTCGCAGCGTCCCGAAACGGCCATCGCACATATCGCGTGCCACCAGTTGGGTGTCGTCGCCATGCCCTTGTCGATCCTGTTCGGGCCGGAGGCGCTCGAGTACCGGCTGGCCGACAGCGCCAGCGTCGTGGCGATTGTCGATACCGTTTCGATGGATAACCTCGCTCCGATCCGCACGCGATTGCCCGGCTTGAGGCATGTGATTGGCGTCGATGGCGCGCGCGATGCAAACGTGCTGGACTGGGAAGAACTTCTTTCCAAGGCGTCGGATCGCTTCGACCCTGTCGCGACGCTGGCCGGCGACCCTGCCTACCTGATCTATACGAGTGGCACCACCGGGCCACCCAAGGGCGCATTGATGCCACAGCGCGCGTTGCTGGGCAATCTGCCGGGCTTTACCTATTCCCAGGACGGGTTTCCACAGCCAGGCGACCTATTCTGGTCGCCGGCTGACTGGGCATGGACGGGTGGCTTGATGGATGCGTTGCTGCCGACGCTGTATCACGGCTTTCCGTTGCTGGGTTATCAGGGACGCTTCGATCCCGAGAAGGCATTCTGGCTGATGCAGAAATACCGCGTGACCAACACGTTCCTGTTCCCGACCGCTTTGAAGATGATGATGAAGGCGGTTCCGCATCCGGCCGGGCGCTTTGATCTCGCGCTGCGTTCGATCATGAGTGCGGGCGAGTCGGTTGGCGAGACGGTGTTCAACTGGTCGCAGGCGGCGCTCGGCGTCACGGTCAACGAGATGTTCGGCCAGACCGAGATCAACTACATCGTCGGCAATTCGCACACACTGTGGCCGGCGCGGCCGGGTTCGATCGGGCGGCCCTATCCGGGGCATCGCGTGTCGCTCATCGATGACGATGGCAACGAGGTTCCGGTCGGCGAAGCAGGCGACATCGCGGCGTGGGATGAGGGCGATCCGGTGTTCTTTCTCGAGTACTGGAAGAATCCGGAGGCGACCCGCAAGAAGTACACCGGACACTGGTGTCGCACCGGCGATCTCGCCGTGCGCGATGAGCAAG
>Ga0114970_10004171_pt1 | contig 10545 bp, 13 predicted proteins | sample M_140205_XF_Meta_FD_87030 | JGI IMG/M metagenome (GOLD analysis project Ga0114970, IMG submission 87030) | Freshwater microbial communities from Lake Montjoie, Canada to study carbon cycling - M_140205_XF_MetaG | ecosystem: Environmental > Aquatic > Freshwater > Lake | place: Lake Montjoie... | reverse complement strand
TCAAAAATAAATTGTTCACCCTCTGTATATAGTTTGTATGACTGAAATAAAAAATCTTCAATATCAATTCCTGGAAATTCTATTATAAATCTGTGTGACATTAAAGGCTCAAAAGGAGATGGCGATAAAGTTAATTCCATATTTGTTTTTTTTATAAAATAGGCTTTTTTTAAAAAAAAGTCAATCTTGGATAACTATTAGCGAAAAAAAATTCTAATATTGAAACAAAAATTTCAATTTAATCGTTAAAATAACTGTGATTAGTTATATTTTCAATACGAATATTAAAAAAGATATAGAGAAAAATATTCTCAAGTATCAGTCTGATTTATGGAACAAAGCCAATTCAATGATACAAAAACAAGATTTTGAACATTGGCTTAAAACAAAAGAATGGTTACAACCATCTCTTGATTTAATGTTAGAATTTAACAATCTATACTTTAATTATCAACTTAACAAACTATTAAAAAGCTCCAACAAAATTTTGGCGAGGGATTATAAAAAAATAGAAAAATCCTGGTTAGAAAATTATGTTAAAAAATATTGGATTTTAAATGAAAAATTTAAAAGTGAGGAGAAATTAAATCAATACGAGTTTGAAATATTCTTTGATTCTGAAAAATCTTTTTAAAATAAAAAAGCCAGAATAAATCTGGCTTTCTCTTGTTTAAACCCATTCCGAACTGGTTTATTTATTTTTATTTTCAGCAACAACTGGATTAGAACCTGGAATTGCTGTTTTTATTCTATTTGCAGCAGACATTAATCTGCTTTTCATTTTAGTTGGAGGTAATCCCAATTTTGTTTCTTTTTTATTTAATTCTTCGCCCATTTTTACTATACTGGCAATTAAATTATTTATTTTTACATTTAAATCTTCAATGTCACCTTTTGTAGCAGCAGCACTTAATTCAGCGCCAAAATCTTTTATACCTTTGTCTAAAGTAGCCATTCCTGTTTTAAATTTCATTTGTGCTTTTTCAAGAGCAGAACCTGCTTTTTGAGCAATAGATTCACCAGCTTTCCCTATAGACTCACCCGCTTTTCCTGCAACCTCACCAGCTTTTCCACCAGCAAATCCTAAAGCGCTTTTTACTCCAGACCAAGATATTTCATCAAGGTCTTCTCCGTTTTCCATCTTTTCAATTGCTTCTTCAAGCATTTTCTTCTTGTCTTCCAAAGACTTAATTCTTTTAAATCTTTCTACTTCTTCAGAGATTATTTGTTTCAATTCGGATTTAGTTAATTTTGCCATGTTTTTTATTTTAAATAGTTAATTTTTTTTTAAATTCAGAAATCATTTTTCTAACTACACTTCTAATTTCAAATAATTTCATTTGTTTAGGGTCACTTGTCAATTGTTCAAATTTCTTATTTAAATCATATTTTGTAATATTCTCGTCTTCCTCACCATACATTTCTTCAAATTTTTTATAAAATTCATCAAAAGTAGGCATCGGTTTATCGGCAGACAAATCCATGTTATGCAAAACATTTTTTACATAACCAGTTAAATCTTCGTCCTGCTCTTTTTCTTTTTCAACTTCAAAATCATTTATTGCATGAACCACAATTTCTTCTGTAGTTCCATAAAGGTCTGCAAGTTCTATAATTTCATTAGGAGATAAAGGATACCTCATTTCTATTTCTCCTCTCAATTCTTTTTTTAAAACTTCTGGTGATAAACTTGCCATTATTTTTTAATTTAAATAGTTTTGTTTTTTATAATTTCCATCTCAACCATTCTATCAATAACGCTTTTTTTATCATCATTTAATTCTTTTTCCCAAACGTCTAAGTAGTTATATCCTCTACCAATAGCAATATTCTTTTTCTCCAAGTCTTTTTTTTGCACTTTTACCTGATACCAACTAAATTGTTCATAAATTTCTGCATTTCCGTGCCAATAATCACCTTGTATTTCAACAAGAGTATTTGATTCTTTTAAATAAAAATCAAATATTTTGCTTCCCAGAATAAACTGAGGCTCAAAATCTATCTTATATTTTTTTAAAATAGATTGAAACACCTTTTCTGGAGCTGTTAGTTTTTTAGACATTTTCTTGGCTTTTTTCTCCAAATCTTTCTTTATGCTCAAAGGATTAAGATAAGCCTGTTTTTTGGCTCTGTTAATTAGCTTTCTATATTTTTTTGTCATATTTTTGGATTTAACTTCATTCTGTTCATTTTGTGAAAATTATCAACAGAATTTAAAGAGTCAAGCCTTAAAATAAGAAATTGTTTATCCATATCATTTGGATATTTTTCTTGGACATACTTTAAAACTTCATCTCCTGATTTGTGTATTACATCATGATATATTTTTTTCAAATCGTCATAATATTTAAAATTCAAAGCATCCATTTCTGGAAACTTTTTTATAAGCTCTATAATCATTCTTATAATTTGTCTATCCATATCAAAATTATAATCATCATCATACATTTTGGTTGCTAATAATAAATTATTGTTTAATTTTAAATTTGAATGATTTACAAAATTATCATATCCCTGACATGGAAGAACCATATATTCAACATCTTTTCCCTCGCCCTGTGTCACTTCTTTACTGAAATTTAACCAATAAACACAAAGTTTTAAAGACCAAATATTTCCTGGAGCTCTTTTTACAATACATAAAACCTTGTAACTTTTATGAGGAGTTTCATACATATATCTCCAATGACAACCCTGTTCATTTTCACTTACAGAGCGTGCCTCAAATTCATTAAGATATTTAATATCTTTTCTAATCTTTTCTTGAATTTGAGGATGTGTATATTGAATATTTTTAATCATACAATAATAAATAGTTTATAAAATAAAAAAGCCACTCAAACGAGTGGCTTTAATTGAAAGCTAATAAAATTTTTTATGACAAAAATGCTTCAAATTGATTCTTAGACATTGCTCCAGTATTTTTTGATTTTACTGTGCCTCCGTCAAATAAAATTATTGTAGGTATACTTCTAATTCCATATTTTGCTGGAAGCTCTGCATCTTCATCAACATTACACTTAACGAATGTTACGTCAGAGAAATTGCCTTCTTTTTCCACTTCTTCAAAAACTGGAACAAATGCACGACAAGGCCCGCACCATTCAGCCCAAAAATCTACCACTACCTTCTTCCCCGAAGCAATCATTTCTTTAACTTGTTCTGTTGTATAATTTTCCATATTTTTTAATTTGTTTTTTTTAAATAGTTATTAAAAAGGCATATCTCCATCTTCTTTAGATGGATTTTTGAACTTTTTCTCTTTTTTCTTTTTAGGCTCTTCTGTTGGAGCGTCTTTCATTTTTTGAATCTTCCAGGCGCTTAAATTGTTATAATAGTTGCCTTTATACTCTTTTCCTTTGATATTAAACTTAACAGTAACTTCATCTCCTTCAGAAAATTCATCCAAAAGAGCAACAGTCTTTTGAATAGTTTCTATTTTAATTTCTTGTGGATAATCTTCTGTTGTTCTAATAACAAACTCTCTTTTTTCAAAATTTTCACCGAAAACTTGTTTGTCAAAAATTTTAATAATTGTTCCTTGAATTTCGTAAGTCATTTTTTATTTTTTAAATTACATTAATGTTTTTTATTCCCTCTTTAAGAAAAGTTTTAAACTTAATCTTTGAAGCATCAAGATTATTTTCTCTTAAATAATTTTCCAATTTTGCAACTTCGTAAAAATAATCTTTAATAGTATCTTTGTAAAGCTGTTTCTGGTCTTCTGTTAAATCAGTTTCATCCAATTCCCAACCCATAACATACTTTGCACTTTCATCTTCTAAAAGCTCCACTTCATTTTTAACTTCTCTTACTATCTTTGCACCAAATAATTCTCTTTGAGATTCTGAACCGTCTTTTTTAACGTAGTCAAATTTAATTGTTTTCATAATTTTTTAATCTTGTTTTTGCTAAATATTTTTTTAATACACTTCCTATTTCTTTTTTGTTTTTTAAACCTTTTAAATCCAAAGAATCACAACTATAAATGCTTGGACATGAAAAACAAATTGTGTAATCAACAGTAATCCCTGACAATTCTCCAGAACCTTCGCTGTAATTTGGAGCAATTCCTTCTTCTCTTATGTGAAAATTTTCATCTATAAAGAAACAATTTTCATTTTTATTAACAATAATAATGAATTTATGTTCGCTAACAACTTGAAAATTTGCAAAAATTTTTTTATTGCAAGTAAATTTAAAATCTGACCACCTACTTCCAAATGAAACTTTTTGTGGTATATTTCCAAAAGAAATATTTTGATAAATATTCTCTATAGATGGAAAACTTGAGCATTCTACAAACCATTCTCCTTTTGATGTTATCACTTTTACTTCCATATTACAAGCTTGCTTCTCTTATTTCAAATTTTGTATCAAAGTTTAAAAAGTCATTTTCCTTTACAAATCTTGTAACGTAAAACTTCCCTGGGTTCAATATATGTTTCCATCTTGCATAATGGTTATCCCACATATTCATTTTTTTAGAAGAGCCACCATCTCCAACCTTTAAAGAGTAATAAGGTTTTCCTTTTTTTGTTTTTAACTGTTCTATTTTTTCTATATAGAAATAATACCAATCATTAGAATTGTCAAAATTAATAACTGATTTTATTTCTTTACCATATATCTTCTTAAACTCTCTTTGTAAATAAGCTAACTTTCCCATTACACTAAAGTCTATTTCACAAACTTCATAAAAATCTTTCTCTTTTTGTTCTTCAGTGGTTTTTGCAAAATCCTTTTTATTTGATTCATATTCTTCTTTTTTCTTTTTGGTCATAGCTTTAGTTCCTTCTCTTAAATACGCAAGCTCTTCTCTTGATTCAGACCAATCATCAAAAACACCAGCCTTTAAACACCCTTCAAAAGCAGACTTATTAAACTTAGACCATTTAGTTTTGAAGAAATCTTCTCTTGTCATATTAGAAAAACCCTTATCAATAATTTCTGCATAAGCCTTTTCTCCAACTCCATTAATAGAAGAAAATCCCATTAATATTTCTCCCTCTGGAGAAATTGTATAATCCCATTTAGATTTTATGTTTGGTTTTCTAACAACAATTCCCTTACTTGTAGCACCTTGTATAGCAGAATATAACCACTTCTTGTGCTTATCTTTATCACTACCACCCTTCTGGTTATTTAATAATGCACAATAAAATTCTGTTGGATAATATTTCTTTAAATAAAGAGTTTGCATTGTAAGGTAAGAATACGCTGAAGCATGACTTAAATTGAACGAGTATCCCAAATACTTAACAAGCCAAGCTTCTATTGCTGCCAATTCATTATCTTGATAACCAAGCCTTTTAGCACCCTCTTTAAATTTTTCCCAAAGCTTTAAATATTCTTTATAGCTCTTATCATTATTTTCCTTTTCACTTAACTCTTCACCAGCACTTGCTCTTCCAATAATTTTAGAAGCTTTATCCATCACCTTTCTTAAATTATCCCCCTCCCCTAAAGTCATACCACCAATCTCTTTAGCGATAAACATCAACTGCTCCTGATAAATCAATACACCCTTTGTGTTTTTTAAAAGAGGAGCAAGCTTCTCATTTACATATTCTATTTGGTTAGGATTAAATTTATTTTTTATATAATCTGTATGAGCATTGACACCCATAGGACCTGGTCTGTATAAACTCGTAGTTGCAACAACTTCATCAAAAGTTTCTACATCAATGCTTTTTGCAAGATGTGTAATACCATCAGATTCAAACTGGAAAACGCCCGAATTAAAACCATTCTTTAATTCATGAAATAATTCTGGATTTTCTATGTCAAGAAACTTAACATCATCAGTTATATCTATCCCCCTTGTTTCTTTTGCATTTTGTATAGTCTGCTTAATAATATTTAACGTTGTTAAATTAAGTCTATCAAGCTTTAATATTCCCAGGTCGGACAAATCTTTGCCTGAACCTGATTCTTGAAAACCAGAAACCATCTCTCCACTAACCATATTTACAGGAATATAGTTCCATATTGGAGAGGGTGTAATAATAACACCTGCAGCATGTTTTCCAAGACTTCTAACATTGCCTTGTAACTTTAAAGTATTTTTTATTATGTCTTGAGTTTTGGGAGACCTTAACCAATCAACAACTTGTTGATTTGCAAACTCATCTGTTATATAATTTTCAATCCACTCTTCTAATGTGCAATCCCATTTATCAGGCATCTCTTTAGTAGTAGCAAAAACATCTGAAGAAAATCCAGCATCTTGACCAAGAGCTCTTGTAACATCTTTAATACAACCTTTTTCATTAAATGCATAAAATGTAATAACTGGAAAAACACGCTCTTTTCCATATTTAGAATATAGAAATTCGTTTGTTAAGTGGTCTGTTCCTGACTCAAAATCTACATCAATGTCGGGTGATGATTTTCTTTCTGGATTCATAAATCTTTCAAAATATAAACCAAATCTAATTGGGTCTAAATCAACAATACCAAGACACCAAGACAACAAACATCCTGCTGCAGAGTTATGTACAGATATTCCTTCTATATTATATGAACTTGTTTTTTCAACAGTTAAATCATAAACGTTTCCACTATAATTCTTTACAGTTTTTCTTTTTAATTTCGCCATTTTTTATTTCTTTATGTAATTTTAAAGCTTTTCTTAACCAATAATAACCAAAATCTTCTAATTCAACTAATCTGAATCTCATATTATTTTTTAGACACCATGATTTTCCAGCCAAATTCTTTAATTCTAAATTTTCTAAATCTATCCAAGGAGCCCTTCCTTTAACCTCTATTAAAAACTTATCATCCAATGTAAAATCTGGATAATAACAACTTGATTTATTGTTTTTATCTTTATAAGATATATAAAAATCAACTCTTTTTATACATTTTAAACCACCTCTTTCACTTTCTAATTTTAGCAAAAATGCAAGCTCGTAACTACTATCATAATATATTTCTTTATAATAACCTGTAACATATTTTCTTTTTGAATTTTGAATAACTTTTTTTGCATATTCTGGGTTTTTCCACTTTTCTCTTGCTATTTTTTCCATTTTATTTCTATATTCTGGATTTTCCCAAAGCTTTTTACCAATCTCAGAATATTTTTTTATTAAATCTTCATCTTCAAACCTTTTTAACTGAGCATTCCTGTTTTTTACTTTTTGTTCTGTTTTATTCTGGGCTATTAATTGCGCTTTAGAGTTTTTGTCTTTCCATTCTTTTGTGTTTGTAACTTCTTTTAAAATGCAGTTAGAACAAATTGGTTCTCCCTTTAAATGTTTCCTGCTAAAAAATTTTCTCATCTTAGAAATGGAATCATTTCCACATATTTTACATTTAAAAATAACATTTAATTTTGATTTTTTAAAAACGTCAAAAACCCAACTTCCTAAATTCAATACTTCTTTAAGTTCAACATCATTCTTATTTTTTATTTCAACATTATTTTTTTTAAGAACTATTTTTAAATCTCTGTGACAAAAAGGAATTTTTAATTCCAACAATTTATCGGCAATTTCAATGAATGAACAACCGCACTTCTTAGATAATTCCAAAACTTCATTCTTGCTTAAAAAACCTTTTTTAATTAAAATTAAATCAATCTCTTTTTTTATATCTTTTTCCATACCAATAAATAGTATGAAAAAAAGTTGGTTCTACAAGAGGCTCTGTTTTTCTTTTATATTTCAGAAACATCATCTTCTTCATTTATATCAATTGCTTTAACCCATCCTCTATTTTTTGTTAGTATTTCGTGGTCTTTAGTACAATTTATTTTTCTACCATCTTCAAATTCAAGTTCAACAATTTCTTCATTAATATTATAACACATAGTATTTAAAACAACTCTTATATCGCCATATGCATCTAAAACGCAATCTCCAATCTCTATAGTTTCTATTGGCGCAGAAAAGCCATCAGGCATTTTAACTTTACTTCCTGGAACAAAACAACCTCTACCAGGGCCTACTGCAATATTTTTATCATTACAAAATCTTATTAACTCCCAAAGAACCAAGAAGTAATCCAAATAGCCTTTGTCTGAAATTACTTCTAACTCATAATTTAATCTATCTTCATATTGTTTATAAACTTCTTTTGTAACTTTCATTACACCTCTATCCTGAGCTTGTTTTAATCTTTGTTTTAATTTTGCATGAGACAGCTTATATATTATCTCTTTAGTGTCTGATGTATTGAAATAATCAACAACATCTTGAGTTGGTTCATACTTTGGATACTTGTCTGTATCAGTATCAAATTTAAAATTACATTCACCCGCTATTTTTTCTGTTTCTTTTATTGCTCTATCAATAAGCCAATCTGGATAATTAAAACCAAAGTCTTTATTGAAATTAAATATATCTTCTGATTTTGCATAGAAGTAATGTCTGTTTTTATCATAAGCTATTTCTTGAACAGATTTCTTTTCTCCAATTGCAAAAAGAATGTCTTTTAATTGAGCGTCTTCATTTCTTGCATACAATACATTATTTGTTACAATTAAACGGAGATTATATTTATCAGCCATTCTTATAATGAAATCATTATAAATTTTCTGGTCATATTCTTTGTTAAATTGAATATCTGCTATCAAGTTTTCTTTAAAAATTTCATACAATTTTACAAGATATTCTTCTGCAAGACTTTCCTGACCAAGAGATAAGAAATGATTTATTTTGCTTTTTAAACCAGTTGTAGTCACAAATAAACCTTTATGGTGTTCCAGTAACCACTCGGTTGTAATCCTTCCTCTAAAGTAATATCCTTGGTCAAATGACAAAAACAAAAGTCTATTAAGATTGACAAACCCTTCATAGTCTTTTACAAAAATTTTAACCAGGAAATTTTCGCCTTCAAACTTTCTTTCTTCCATTTTCCCAATATTATCATTCAAGAACAAGTCTGCTCCAAAAATTGGCTTTATAGAAGCATCTTTGCATTTTTGATAAAAATTGAAAGCGCCAGAAAGACTGCCGAAATCAGAAAGTCCTATAGCTTTATGATTATATGATTTTGCCATCTTACAATAATCCTCTGCAGAACCAGACGCTTCAAAAACAGAATAATAAGAATGAACTCCGAGATTAACAAAGTTTTCATTGTTATAAATTATTTCGCCCTCACAAGGTTTTATATTTATAAGAGAGTTATAATCAACTTGTTGAAAACTATTATGAAAACCAAAATGACCCAATTTTTTCAATTCAAAAAAACATTTCGCCAAAGCTTCAACGTCCACCAACGCATCGTGAGCATCATCAAAACCTTTGTTGAATAATTTATTATGAAGTTCTGTCAATGTAGGCCATTTATAACCTCTACTCCCCTCAACCTTACAAAAATCTACTGTTAATTCTTTTGTATCAATAGACTTGATATTATATAAGTTGTTATCTATGCCTTTTCTAAAAAACTCACAACCAACAATACTTTCGTCAAAGCTAATGTTGTGAGCAACCAAATAAGAATTCTCTTTTAAATCTTGAGTAAATATCTCAAGAACATGCTTTAAATCAAGACCTTCAGAATGAGCTCTCTCATTTGTTATTCTGTGAATCTTAATTGTTTCTTCTGGTATAATAAAACCCTCTGGTTTAATTATGCAGTTATTTCTTTCTTTCTCAAATCCATTTTCATCGTAAATTATCCAAGCAAGCTGAACCAATCTTGGCCAATTATCTGTGTCTGTAATAGGTGCGTTCCATCTTTTAGGAAGCCCTATAGTTTCCGTATCAAATACTATATACATAAAGTCTTTTTACATTTCAACAAATTGTTGACCAATTTGTTCTTTTAACCAATTAAATATTTCTGTTCTATCTGCTGAATTCAACTCTAAATAATCAAAAGTATCTTTGAAATCTTTTTTGATTTGTTGAAAATTAATAAATTTGTTTGCATCTTTTACTCCAATTTTATATGCTGATTTTTCAATAAACATTTGATTGGCTGTTGATTTTCTAAATTTTTCTGCGTGATTTTCTAATTTTTTCATTTTATAAATTTTCCTTTTCATAAATACGCCTATTAACACTCCATCCTAATGGTAAATACTTTGGGTTTGCGTTGTCAATAAAATGTTGCCTCCATGTTTTCACAAAACTCTCCAAAGAACCTTCTTCTAATATCTTATCAACAAGAAATTTAGAAGAACCTTCTGTTTTAAAAAACTCCCTGGCAAACTTTATTTTTTCATCATAAACATTTTTTAAATACTCAATTTGATTTAAAGTTAAAGGTATCTGCTGCTCTATGTTAAGAGTATTTCTAAGCTTATAATCAAGCTTTGACCAATGGATGTTTCCAGAATAAAACATGTGCTCCAAATGATAAATCAAATTTAATCTCATTTTAATTTTAGACATAACTTTTGTTTGAAAAGGAACAGTTGAGTCTATTCCATACTTATCAAAATATTCTTCTTTTAATATATCCGCACTCCTTTCATATTGCTCATGATGTTTTGAGCACAAAAATAAAATATCATGTGCATTTGAATTCTTATACTTCAATGGAAAATGTGTTCGAAATGTTCTTGGAACGACATGATGTCTT
>Ga0114970_10004169_pt1 | contig 10549 bp, 4 predicted proteins | sample M_140205_XF_Meta_FD_87030 | JGI IMG/M metagenome (GOLD analysis project Ga0114970, IMG submission 87030) | Freshwater microbial communities from Lake Montjoie, Canada to study carbon cycling - M_140205_XF_MetaG | ecosystem: Environmental > Aquatic > Freshwater > Lake | place: Lake Montjoie... | reverse complement strand
CACACTTATCGTAATAACCCACTGCATACTGATCTTGGCACCACTCATTCACATTACCAATCGTGTCATAAAGTCCCAGCGGATTTGGCTTCATCTTGGCCACTGGATGAGTCGACTTGCCGGAATTCTTGGCGTACCACGCGATCTCTTCCAGACTGCCAGATCGAGCAGCCGCCACGCCGCCTCGAGCTGCGAATTCCCACTCCGCTTCGGTCGGAAGACGAAGGTTTGCATGCTTCAAAAAATCATTTATTTTTACAAAGGAAACTTTCTCAACTGGAAGCGACGCCCCTTTTTTTATACTCGGATTTACATCCATTATTTTCCCCCACTGCGCTTGAGTCACTTCTGTTTTACCAAGATAAAACGCGCGGGAAATCTCAACGCCATGAGCGGGCCCCTCGGAATAGCGGAGCTCTGGGTTTGATTTGGCGAGTGACTTCTCTAATGCAGCTCCTTCCGTATCTTGAGGACTGAGCCCCATCACAAAGTCACCTGGCGGCACCAACAGCATCTCAATACCTGTGCTTTTATCCCTTACATGCCACGGCAATCCCGTTGCCGTTATCCGATTGAGAAGTTCCGCATCAGTGATGACACTCGGGTCTGGATTCTGTTCAATCACCTCCGCCCAAGCAAATTTTGCGTCACGCTCTTCCTTCCATCGAGTACCAAATTTCTCAATCATTGCGTAGTACTGTTGCGAACTTTCTGCGGCATCGATCTTGTTACTGAGTACAAGTTCAGTAAGTTTATGCAGATCGGACTTGAACGGTTCAGGAGAATCTTGGGACATGACAAGGATAAGCCCCAAACCCACGTTCGTTGTCATTATTTTTTGGTTGATCTGAATATTCGATTGACCAATTGCCCTTCCGTCGATAAAAAATTTGCCATTCACAAGGTGAACTGGAACATTGCCGATCAAGTCATCTTGGTCAGCGACGGGATTATGAATCGTTAGTATGGTTAGTCCATTACCTCGGTCCTCGCTCTTGACCGTTTGATTTTGACCAAATACAAATCCGATCCCGACATCCCCGCTATCGACTTTAAATTTCTCAACCAATGCATCTAAGAACTCTTTGAATAAAGGCTTTACGCTTGGAATCGAACGTATGCAAATGGCAATTGGTTCATCGGAGTCAATCGCTTGAAGAAGGCGACCGTGAGCGGCCTCATCGTTTGGCGCCAACTCCAAATCTTTGATAATTCCTGCGATATCGTCGTAGCCCACGGGAACGACGACAGGCAACTGCTTTACCCAACCAGAATCGTGCTCATATTGAGTCGCGATTGCAGCTCGCTTTCCTGCACGGATTCCCTTTAACTTGGCGGCGGCTGGGAGGGTTGGTATTCTTCCAATTTTCGCACTATCAACTGGCAGTGCTTTCAATCCGAGTCGTCTCAGATTCACCAGCGAAACAGTCGTATACCGCTCTAGCTCTGTTTCATTTGCACCCCTTTCGCACGCCAAAGAAAAATTATCCCAGTCTTCATCTTGATACTTCGCCGGAATCAGATTCTTGTAATCCTTTAGATATAAATTCCCATTCTCCACGTCTCCCAAGTTTGTCGTTTCTAAAAAAAGCCACTTTATCGACGAATCCTTACTTGAAAAATTCACACCTATGTACACGTGATTCGGTGAAACAAAAAGAATTACGTCGAATCCGAGCGACATCATTACGCTCGCCAAGAGAACCGATCCGTCAGCACAGTTTGCACCTTCATCTCTCAAGGACTCATGAATTTGTCGAATATGCTGAGAATGCGCCTTTGCCGCATCAGCTGTCATTCCAACGTACTCCAATCCTCGATTACGAAGTGCCTTCCAAACAGCGAAAATTTGTGGAAGACTTTGGTTGAAGTCGTCTGTATTTCCGCCAAGCGCCGTTGCAATTCCAAGTTGCTTTGCTTCGCGAACAATATCTTTCACCCATGGGTGCAACTCATCAACATAGATTGCCACGGGGAGGCCGGCGGGAAGTCCAAGTTCTGCAATTGACAGAGGTTGGATTTCGATTTTCTGACTGCCAGCGGCTTTCGCTGAACCGCATGCGATGGTGTACTCAACGGTCGCTGTAGCAGGGACATCCAGTTTTGCGAGCGTGATCACGTCCCACTTTGACTGGATTTCTAGATCCACATATCCCATTTCGTCAATCAACCCTGCATCTTCACTGCTGCCTTCAGAAAATCCTTGAACGCGTGCACTCGCAGAGACCATTGTTCCAATTGGTCCCCAGACTCGAATTGCAATTGTTGGGTGATGCATTTCTAAATATTGACCCCCCTTTACCCAATCTTCGTAATTCTTGCGAGCCCATGAACTCCCAAACAATTCCGCTAGTTCCTGACCGTATTTTTCCCTGTCAACATCATTCATTCCCGTAAACTTTTCAACGATTTCTCCAGCACTAACAATGGTTGAGGAGAACAAATCCGTCTCAATCCACGGGGCCCAATGAATTTCAATTTTCTCGTGCTTATCGTTCGAAAATTCCAGAGTTTCTGTGGGCTCCTTCGGTCCTTCGTCATCACTTGGCCAGTCAACCATTCCATCACGCATTGCACGTCGCATAACTGGATCTAATTCTTCGAGTGGGTAGATCAATGAATGAATAACATTTTCCAGCAAATCTGGCGCCAGATGGTCCGACGGGGCAGGAATCGCAACGTTCATCGCAAATGTCCCATCACGCTCGTCGTAAGTAAATTGCGCAACCGTACCGTTCAACTTTTCGCCTGCTCCAGCCCACACGCGTCGGGCAGTTTGCGGATAATTACACCCCACGACCGAATACAAATTCCAACATCTGAAAACGATCCACGGTTTATTACCAACTTCTTGAGCGAAAATGTTAATCGCAACGGAATCATGACCATCCAGATCTCTGTAATTTTTTGTGGAATACTCAACCCTAATAAAATTTCCTTCCCTTAGCACCTCGTACTTCAACTTCAAAAAATCGAGCGACTCAGCGACAGGACGCAGTGCAGCAACTGGTTCTGGTCCGTCCCCCGCAAATGATTGCTGCGAACAAAGCGCCACTACAAGTACGACGATAGCGAGGACTATTTTTTTCATTTGCTTCCCAAGAAATTGCTGCCGAAATATCAACGTGGAAATGATAAATCAGGATCACCAAATGTCAAGGAGAAAACCGTGTCGCGACAAATTGTCGAACGCGACTCTGCACTGGTCGCTGAAACGAGACTCGACATTCGTACATCTTCACGGATTCCGAGCGACACGAAAACCGACGTTGTCACCGCCCTCCTGCGGAGACTGCTCCTTCCGATCCGACGCACGGCACCCAGTCCGAACACTTTTCCACGATCCACCCCGCAAGACACGCAACGCGCCGGATGTCGGACCACTCGGATCAACAACGCCGTCCTCGCACTCGTTGTAATAACCCTTGTCGTACCAGTCAGAGCACCACTCCCACAAATTGCCAAGCATGTCAAAGAAACCAAGCGAATTCGGCAGTTTTTCACCGCACGAGTGGGTTCGATGGTCACAATTATCCTTGTGCCATGCGATGCGATCTAGGTCGCCGTACCTCGATTCTCGACTATCACCACGACATGCGCATTCCCACTCCGCTTCCGTTGGCAGCCGAAGACCAGTGGCCTCAAAAAATGGGTTCAATTCCTGAAACGACACAGAATCAAGAGGCAATGAATCGCCAGTAAAACAACACATATGCCGAGCAAGCATGCAACTCCATTGTGTTAGAACTTGTTCAAAGTAGAACTTGGCGATCGCTTGTATCTCAGCAGCCTCTGCTCCTTGAACAAGCGCTCTGCTGCTTCAAAGAGCACGAGGAGTCCACTCTTGATCCTCCTTTGCCACGCCGTTCCCATTGCGCCATCGAAAGCATTGCCCCCTCCGTCACGCTAGGGATCTAGCATCGATGCCACCTTAGATCCCTTGCCTAGTTCAGTATCTGCGTAACAAATTTTGGTAACGATCTCTTGCGACTTGTGTCGCTTGCGTTGCATGAACGATCCTTGAGGCTTGCGCCGACTACATAAAACTCAAGGGGAAATAGATCAATGCTGCCATTCGTTATAAAGAAGAGGATTCTCGACGGACTCACATCGCGAGGGGATTCCGCGTTTCACTTTCTGCTGCCAGATCGATTCTTCCAATAGCAATAGAGCCACCACAAGCCGCCCATTCCGAAAAATAGCACACAAAACAGCCCCACGATTTGATAAAAGCCTTTGGTGGTAAGAGCCATCCAAACACCAAGTGCCGTAAACATCGGGCATAAAAGTATTATTTTCCAAAAGTCCTTCGGATCAGGCGGAGTGCTCATTCAAAGATTGTAACAGTGTTTTCTTGTGCAATGCGAAAACTTAAGCATTGAACAAACATCCGCATAATTAAAAAATATAAAAAGTAAAAGGGATAAAGGTAAAAGGGTTAATCGGCAGTCCTCGCGAAACGGCAACCGACATTGAGGCCCTGGTAGACTGGGGCGTAGAAGTTGCGGTTCGAGGCACGGCAGTCGCTGGCGAGGTAGTCCCACCCCCCGCCGCGCAGGACGCGCATTCCACCACTCTCTGTTTCGATAGCTGCTTGAGTCGTTGATGCTGTCTCATGATAATCATCCTGGCACCACTCCAAAACATTGCCGTGCATCTCTCGAAAACCCCACTGATTCGCGGGTAGACTTCCACACACCACCGCCTCATTTCCCTCGTAATTCACCTGCTGTGGGGTGATAGTCGTGCCAAACGAAAATGGTGTTGTTGTTCCAGCTCGGCACGCATACTCCCATTCAGCTTCGCTTGGAAGTCGCAAACCTGTCACAAGACAGAATGTTTGACAGTCGTCCCACGAAATACTCTGGACGGGATTCTGTAAGCCTTTGAAAGTTGATGGATTTTTACCCATCACCTCCTGCCAAACCTCTTGCGGGATCTCGGACTGCGACAGATAGAACGCCTTCGAGATTGTCACACGATGTTGAGTTTCATTGTAAGACCGATCCGGCGACCCCATCATGAACTCTCCTGGCGGCACCAAGAGCATCACAATTCCAGTGGCGGTATCTCGGATCTTCCAAGGCAATCTGGTCGCCGTCATACGACCGCGGGCGGCGGCATCGGTTACAACGATTGGGTCTGGATCCTGTTCAAGAACCGTGAATGACCACGAAGTTGAACTCGAAGGCTCCGAAGAGCTTGAGCTTTGTCCCTCTTGGGGAGTTGATTTGATTATGCCGATGTAAATGACGTTCAAGATCAAGGAAGATAAAAGCCCCAGAATGCACATTCGCAATCCAGCGACTGCTTGAGAGCGCTTCTGAGAATTGATCCCCTTCACTGCGCACACAATTCCCCAACTCGGCATGACGAGCCCAAACACTGGAACGACAAAGCAAATTAAGCCAGCAATTCCCAGCGTGCGTGAGACAGCAGCATATTTTTCCGCCTTGATTGATGCCTCATTCTCTGCATTGATTGATGCCTCATTCTCTGCCCTAATTACATCGATCTTCTGTACATACTTTGACGCAGATTCAACAGCACGTGAGTTGTTGTTTGCCTGCTCTGGCGTGCCAACACTTGATGGTTTCTGTGGTCGAATAATCGGCGAGAGAACAACCCGTTGGACCGGTGGAGCAATCACTGGTTGGGAAATCGTGGCTTCAACGGGTCTGGCGCCAATAATTTTCGTCTCGACAGTCCTCGCGAAACGGCAACCGACATTCGGGAGCCGGAAGCCTATTGGGAGGTAGTTGCGGAACGAGGCACGGCAGTTGAAGGCGAAGTAGTCCCATCCCCCGCCGCGCAAGACGCGCGTCACAATCTTTGTTTCGAGAGCTGCTTGAGTCGTTGAAGCTTCTTTGGAATAACCATCATGGCACCACTCCAAAACATTGCCGTGCATCTCTCGAAAGCCCCAAGGATTTGCGGGCAGGCTTCCACACTGCACTGTCTTTTTGCGAAAAAAACCTTTCCCTGTGTAATGGTTGGTTTCGTTGTAATTCACCTGCTGTGGGGTGATCGTCGCGCCAAACGAAAATGGTGTTGTTGTTCCAGCTCGGCACGCATACTCCCATTCAGCTTCGCTTGGAAGTCGCAAACCTGTCGCGCCGCAGAATGCTTGACAGTCGTTCCACGAAACCGTCTCGACAGGATTCTGTGAGCCTTTGAACTGTGATGGATTGGTACCCATCACCTTCTGCCACGACTGCTGAAGGACCTGAGTCTGCGAGAGATAGAACGCCTTCGAGATCGTCACACGATGTTGAGTTTCATCTTTTCCCCGATCCGTTTCATTCTCTGGCGACCCCATTATGAACTCTCCTGGCGGCACCAATAGCATCACGATTCCAGAGGCGTTATCTCGAATCTTCCAAGGCAATTTCGTCGCAGTCATCCGATCACGCGCTGCGGAATCGGTAACGACGGCCGAGTCTGGATGTCTTTCAAGTATTTCTGCCCACTCAAGGGACGTTGTTGGCAATTGAACCGGTGGAGCAATCACTGGTTGGGCAATCGTGGCTTCAACGGGTCTGGTGCTAATGATTTTTGTCAGTCGCTCAACCAAGATTTGCGCATCTGGAATTCTGTCCTCAAGATCCGACTCAATACACCCTTCAAGAAGTGCCAGCATTTCATCTGTCACGCCGTTTGCTCGCAATCGGACTTTCCACCCTCCACCGCTGGGAGCCTCCTTTGTCAGGTCATTGATCAGCAACTGGTACCAAATCACACCCAAGGCAAAAACATCGTCACGCTTGTCAGGCGAAGCCCCCTGTTGCTGTTGGCGCGAAGAATAAATCGGCGTGAACGTTCCCTTTGAAAGAGTCTCTCCAGCAGAAACTGAAGAAGTCTGAATCTGTTTCAATTCTTCTGTTCGGATAAGACCGCCGATTCCAAAATCTGTAATTTTAAAATTAACGGAGTTCAAATCAGATTGCGTTCGACGCACCAAAACATTCTGTGGCTTTAAGTCACGGTGAACAATGTTCTGCTGATGGGCGAACGCTACTGGGGTCGCAATTCGAGCAATAATTTGTGCAACAGCCTTCGGTGATAATTTTGGAGTCAGTGGATTCATTGATCGATCATCGATCAACTTTGCTAAATCACCCCCATCTACGAATTCATACTCAAGACACGGGGGCGAGCAGTCCAAATGAGTGTCGAGGAGGTCGACAATATTTGCATGCCTCCCCTTGGTCTTGATCTTTTTTAATAAGTCGACTTCCTTTATCAATGAACGCGCTGCTCGCTCGTCAATACAGAATTTGAGAACAACATCGGCATCGTTCGGTCGATCGAGGTGTCGAGCTCGCCACACTTCGCCGAATCCCCCCTTGCCAAGAAAAGCTATAAGTTTCAGGTCCGTACGAGTCACTGGAAATTGTCCAGGCATAAACCGCGGCATTGCGCTAGGGATCAATCGCAGGAAGTCTTCAGGTTTCGAAAGAGGCAGATCATTCGGAATCGTGCGACCAGTCCGATCGCCGCTACGACGCAAAGATTGTTGAAGAGTGCCAGGAAATTGACCGAAGTACAACTTCGCAGCATTTTGAACATCTACGGATTGGTTTGCCGTTGCTACACTCACTGTTTTGGCAAATTTCGACGGATGTTGGACAATTTCTTCAAGCATTTGACGTGTCTCCCCCTGAGAGGATCCGCCAAGCAAATTTTCTGACGCCACCTTAAAAAAATCGCTCTCTGCCTGAGCTGGAACAACGTCTCCCTTACGATTCGCCATCAACTTCAAAAGTTGTGGCATAAAAACCTGAATCAATCTCTCTGGCAACGTTTGAACGGCCAACTTTCCGGTTCTAAATTGGTTTGCAAACTTGCCTTTTATTGAATCCCAATGTTCATGGTAGTAACGAAACTCATTATGTCTGTTGAGTTCCCGTATTTCTTCTGGCAGTGTCTCGGACTCCGGCCACTTAAATTCTGATAACACCAACGGAACAATATTTCGCTTCAACTTGATCGCATGCGCCACTTCTTGCCGTATCCAGTCATTCTTCTCGCTGCACCGATCGAGGCAACCAGGCGAACAAACCAGCAGCAAATGTCCATGCCTATCAAGTTGTTCAAGCAGTTGACTATCAAATGGTCCGTTGGTCAGTCCGTCGACGTCCAAAAAAACACGGAATCCTTGGCCTTCCAAAAACTCCTTGCAGATGCGCGCTACTTCGGACCCGCGGTCGCGACGATATGAGATGAATATTCCATCGTCGACCATAAGTTTCACATCAGAATTGATCGACGCCCGAAAGTTTGCTTTCAATGTCGTCCGCCATATCAGCAACCTCCAACAACGCGAATCTCAACAGGTCTGCGGAATTTCCAAGTGCAATTTTTGCGACATATGCTGCAAATCGATTGTGCCCCTTATCTAATTGAATACACCAAGCTCCAAGTGTTGTGGTGCTGTTCATCGCAAGGAGTGAATTTGCAATCCCTTCAGAAATGAGCCCGTCACATGCATATGCGACCGACGAAATCCTGATCACATCGCCACCGTCGACTGGTTGAATCTTCGCATCGATGACTGCGAGCTGCGACCGTCCACCCGCAATTCCAACCGAAATCTCATAGTTGCCTGAACTGTCACGAGTAAATGGGAATCCGATTTGCCGTAGATGCGTTTCGATCGGAACTGCGTTTGAGTTGTTGGATTGAGGGTTCACGATCCGAGTTTAGCATGATGCCGATTCGGGTAACGAGAACGCGTATCCAGAACGCATCAATTGAAAAAGCCTGTACAGCATCCAGATTTGCTTTGCAAACAATGAATTTAGCTGTATTTTAGTGGCACGAACTTGGCCTTACCCGTAAATTTAATGTCGTTGAAATTTAGCAACAACTAATAAAGGGGATTATGAAAAATACAATTCTTGCACTCGTGATCTGCCTCTTAACAAGCTGCGGCTCTAGCTCGAACAACAATCCAGTAATCGAGACGAGACTTATAAGCAAATCCAACGGTAGCTGGATGGAAGTAAGTGATAGCGATGGCGTGACATATTCTTTACTTAAAACACCTCATTCGTATTTCGATCGAATACGTAATACATCCAGAATTCATATTCAATTCGACGAGCAATGGCAAACCGATGGTGGCTATAAAATCGTTCAAGTCGATGACAACTTTTTTGAAGGCAGTTCGACGTCAGCTCAACAGCAATCCAGAAATAAACGCTCCCCTTCCACCGAGTCCAGCGAGGAATACACTGTAGGGCAACCTATTCCCAAGCAGTCTGCAAACCAAGGACGGTCGACCCAGTCGAATTCCATAACTATCAACGGCAATAGTTCGAATTCATTTTCGATGTGGCAGCACATGGACAACTATGGTTCGGTCTCATTTCAAGAAAGTGACGGCAGGCAGCATGCCGTGATTAAGAATGCCCAAGGACAACTCATTTTCGATGGTGACGTGACTACGGAGTCGCAGCGCGCCGCGATGCCACCAAATGCACTGAAAATTCTAGAACACGCCGAGAAAGAGCAAGATTAAATGGCTTCTAGCTTCGGCCCCGCCCTCGCGACGACATGAAAACCCAGTCCACCTCAAGACGTCGAGAAAGATGATGAAACGAGTGTGCTTTCAGCCAGACTCGAGGGCTTTCAATCGACCTCGATGCCGAGCGATCCATTCTGCGGACTCGTCAAGCGCTTCCTTCCCAATGACGCGAAGGAGTTCTTTGCGATCATCCATCGTACGCGCAACTTCCATCAGTTCTGTCGCACGTTGATACAACGGCAACATTCGTTTGGCAATCTCAAGGTCCTCATTGTCCAGCGCTACGTTGCGGACATAGTCAATTCCAACGCTCGCTGCAAAAAAAGCTCCCATAATAAAACAGCCGAAATTGACCCACCAATCGAATCCCTCTGCAGTTCCGACGCTTCCAATCACAACGGCCTGAATCACGACAAGGATGCCGAGCACGAAAGCAAAGATAAGCGCGATACGCACACTCCAGAGTCGAAGCCACTGACCGCGCATATCACTCCGCTTGCGTCTTTTCATCGCAACTGACGATTCCGCAAAATATTCAGATTCCTTGCTAATCCACACAAGCCGAGCATTCTTAATCGTTTCTGCAGTTGGAATAATCTGAATCGCAAAGCCGTCAATAGACGCCGCACGAATTTGCGTTTGCAGATCGACTAATTCGAGTCCACGCCGTGCAACATAATGATCCGCGACAGACTCTTGCACTCCAGCTCGGACCCATGCCAATTGGATTCGCATCGCTTCCGCCAACCCGCGAGAATGAACAAAGATCTTCTCACACTGCCGATTGGTTGAACGTTTCCAAATACAGAACGACAAAACGAGAAGTACGACGTAAGTCAGCATGCATAACTTTGCCCACTGATATTCGGAACCGAAACTAGAGAAAAACTCGAAGAAGCAAATTCCCAGGACCGCAAAGAACGCGATTAAATTTGCGTCTTGCAGATAGAACTTCTTGAACTTAATCGCAAGGGCATCGAGATGTTCGAATCGATCGACAAGTTGATGCCATCGTGGCGT
>Ga0114970_10004168_pt1 | contig 10549 bp, 7 predicted proteins | sample M_140205_XF_Meta_FD_87030 | JGI IMG/M metagenome (GOLD analysis project Ga0114970, IMG submission 87030) | Freshwater microbial communities from Lake Montjoie, Canada to study carbon cycling - M_140205_XF_MetaG | ecosystem: Environmental > Aquatic > Freshwater > Lake | place: Lake Montjoie... | reverse complement strand
TTCAGATCTCGGAGGAGTTCACATGCATATTATCCTCGTATCCGACCGCCTGACGAAAACCAGATCGGTCACCGTGACGGCAAGGCACCTTGCCGGTGCAGCGATTGCGCTGATCGCCTTGGTGCTGGCGCTCTCCAGCGGCCTGCTCTACGTCACCATCCGCCACGCGGCGGAGATCAAATTGCCGTTGCTGGAGTCGCTGGTCATGGCGGCTCAGGAACAACGGGCCCGGCAGACCGAGACGTTTCTGCGCCAGAATCTCAACGCCATGGCAGTCAAGTTGGGCGAGATGCAGGCGCAACTGATGCGGCTAGATGCTCTCGGAGAGCGTCTTGTCGCACTGTCCGGCCTGAAAGCGTCCGAGTTCCGATTCAATGAGGTGCCGGGTCGTGGGGGGGCGATGCCTGCAGGCAGTCCGGCCAGGAACATGTCGCTCGAGCAGTTCAATGAACAGTTCGACCAGGTCATGAGGCGCATGGAAAATCGCACGGATACGCTGGGTATCATGGAATCCCAGTTGTTCGATGCAAAGGTCAAGCGCAAGCTCATGCCAACCATCCCCCCGGTGGAAACGAGCTGGAGCGCTTCAAGCTTCGGCTGGCGTATCGACCCGATTTCCGGAATGCAGGCCATGCATGAGGGCGTGGATTTCATGGCGGACACCGGGACTCCCATATTTGCCGCTGCCGGCGGCATCGTGGTGGCTGCCGAGTACCATCATCAATACGGGAACATGGTCGAGATCGATCATGGGAATGACTTCATTACACGCTATGCCCACACCTCCAGAACCATGGTCAAGGTAGGCGACGTTGTACAGCGCGGCCGCAAGATTGCTGAAGTGGGTTCGACAGGCCGGACTACCGGGCCACACCTGCATTTCGAGGTGCGCTACAAGGGCGTTGCGCAAAATCCCACCCGCTTTCTTCAGGCCAGCCGCTGAGGGGGCTTTCTCGGTCGGAATGCCTGTCGCCGGAATGGCCTGATCCGAATCAGCGAGTGCTGTGGATGGGCAATCTGCAGCGGGGGGCGTGGTAAAATCAGCGTTTTACCTGAAACCCCAAACCATTCAATGATTTCCCGTGCACTTAAAGCCGTTTTCGGCAGCCGCAATGACCGGCTGCTCAAGCAGTACTCGAGTCGAGTTCGGGAGATCAATGCCTTTGAGCCCGCAATCCAGGCACTGACTGACGAACAACTTGCCGGAAAAACTGCGGAGTTTCGTGCGCGCATCAAGGCGCGCCTCGAGAATGTCGAGAAGGAGCGGATCCGTGAGGTCGAGGCGGCCATTCTTGACGAGTTGCTGCCCGAGGCCTTTGCCGTGGTCCGTGAGGCCGGCAAGCGTGTACTCAAGATGCGGCACTTTGATGTGCAACTCATCGGCGGCATGGTTCTCCATTACGGCAAGATCGCCGAGATGCGTACTGGCGAGGGCAAGACGCTGGTAGCAACGTTGCCATCCTACTTGAATGCTCTGCCTGGTCATGGCGTGCATATCGTCACGGTCAACGACTATCTGGCCAGCCGCGATGCGGAGTGGATGGGCAAGGTCTACCGCTTCCTCGGCCTCACTATCGGGACGATTCTGTCGCAGATGCCGCATGAACAGAAGCGTGAGAACTACGCCTGTGACATTGTTTACGGCACGAACAACGAGTTCGGTTTCGATTATCTTCGCGACAACATGGCCATGAGCGCTGCAGATCGTCATCAGCGCGGACTCAATTACGCGGTGGTCGACGAGGTCGACTCGATCCTCATCGATGAGGCGCGCACGCCTCTCATCATTTCCGGGCAGGCCGAGGACCGGACTGACTTGTACTACCGCATGAATGAGGTTGCGCCGCTATTGAAGCGCCAGGAAAAGGAGGACGCGCCCGGCGACTTCTTTGTGGATGAAAAATCCCATACCGTTCTCCTGTCGGAGGAGGGGCACGAAAACGCAGAGCAATTGCTCGGCAGAGTGGGATTGTTGCCCGAAGGGCGCAGCCTGTACGAGCCGGCCTTCGTCAACCTGATGCACCACCTCAATGCCGCCCTGCGCGCGCACCATCTTTTTTTCCGTGACCGCCATTACGTCGTGCAGAGCGGTGAAGTGGTGATCGTCGACGAGTTCACGGGCCGCCTGATGGCCGGTCGGCGCTGGTCGGACGGCCTGCATCAGGCAGTCGAAGCGAAGGAAAATGTTTCGATTCAGAACGAGAACCAGACGCTCGCCTCGATCACTTTCCAGAATTACTTCCGCATGTACGGCAAGCTGTCCGGAATGACCGGCACGGCCGATACCGAGGCCTACGAGTTTCAGGAGATCTATGGCCTGGAGACTGTGGTCATTCCGACTCATCACAAGATGGTCCGCATAGACCGACTTGACCAGGTTTACAGAACAGCAGCGGAAAAGAGCCATGCCATCGTTGAGGACATCCGCGATTGCTACGAGCGCGGTCAGCCGGTGCTGGTTGGTACAACCTCGATCGAGGCATCTGAAGCCCTGGCGGCCTTGCTTGGCAAGGAGAACCTGCCGCATCAGGTGCTCAACGCGAAGCAGCATGAACGCGAGGCGGGCATCATCGCCGAGGCAGGGCGCCCGAAGATGATCACCATCGCCACCAACATGGCCGGTCGTGGAACGGACATCGTGCTGGGTGGCAACGTGGAAAAGCAGGTCGAGGCCGTCGAGGCGTTGACCGATATCGACGACGCCGAAAAGGCGCGCCGCGCAGAAGAGTTGAAAAGCGGTTGGCAGCAATTACACGACGACGTGCTCGCCGCTGGCGGTCTGCACATCATCGGCACCGAGCGTCATGAGTCGCGCCGGATCGACAACCAGCTCCGCGGACGAAGCGGCCGGCAGGGCGACCCGGGCTCATCGCGATTCTACCTGTCGCTCGAGGATCCGCTGCTGCGCATCTTCGCCGGCGAACGTGTTAACGCCATCATGACGCGGCTCAAGATGCCGGAAGGCGAGGCGATCGAGCATCCTCTGGTGACTCGTTCAATCGAGAGCGCCCAGCGCAAGGTCGAAGCGCACAACTTCGACATTCGCAAGCAGCTTCTTGAATTCGATAATGTCGCCAATGACCAGCGTCAGCACATTTATGACTTGCGCAATCATATTCTCGACGGCGATGACCTCGAGGAGCAGACCGTGGCACTGCGCCACGGGGTGATCACGGATTTCTTCCGGGCGCATGTGCCTGCGGAGAGTGTCGAGGAGCAGTGGGATATCGCGGGGCTGGAGAAGGTGCTGCAGTCCGAGTTGTCGCTTTCCATCCCTGTTTCAGCCTGGCTCGAAGGCGAGTCGGGACTGGATGATGATGCGCTGCTGGAGCGTGCGGTCAAGGCCGCAACGGATGCGTACTTGGAAAAGGTCAAGCTCGCTCCGGCCGATGCGGTCAGGCAGTACGAGCGCTATGTCCTGCTGAGTACGCTCGACACCCACTGGCGGGAGCATCTGGCTGCGCTGGATCATCTGCGCCAGGGGATACATCTGCGCGGCTATGCGCAGAAGAACCCGAAGCAGGAGTACAAGCGCGAAGCCTTCGAGATGTTCGGCAGCATGATGGAAAGCGTCAAGCTGGAAGTGACGCGTACCTTGATGACGGTACAGATACGCAGCCAGGAAGAGGTCGACGCCGTGGAGCAGACCCCGGCGGTGGAGAATGTGCAGTACCAGCATACCTCCTATGACGAGGCGCTCGGCAGTTCCGAGGAGCCCGCGCCGGCAAAGCGGCAACCGCTGCAGCGCCACCTGGGCAAGATCGGCAGGAACGACCTTTGTCCGTGCGGATCGGGCAAGAAGTACAAGCACTGCCATGGCAAACTCGCCTGATCAAAACGACCGGAGTCACGCATGGCCGTAAATCTGCTTCCGCCGGATCCCGAAAGTTTGCTGCCTGTTCCCGGCGTTGAACTCGGCTTTGCGGAAGCGGGTATTCGCAAGGCAGGGCGGCGGGATCTCATGCTCATGTGCTTTGTGCCCGGGACACGTTTGGCAGGGGTCTTCACGCAGAACAGCTTCGCTGCGGCGCCGGTCAACGTGTGTCGCAGCCACCTGGCGATGTCTGCAGATTGTCGTGCGCTGATTGTCAATGCCGGCAATGCCAACTGTGGAACCGGCGCTGCGGGCCTGGCTGCTGCCCGGCGTTCCTGTGATCTGGTGGCGCAGGCGATCGGTTGCCAGTCCACCGACGTGTTGCCATTCTCCACCGGGGTGATTCTCGAGGAATTGCCCGTTGGCAAGATCGAGGCGGCGCTGCCCCTTTGTGTGCAAAGCCTGGCTGCGGCGAACTGGGCCGATGCTGCCGCTGCCATCATGACCACGGATACGGTGCCAAAGGGAGCCTCGGCCAGCGCCATGGTTGCGGGCAAGCGTGTGACGGTGACGGGGATCGCCAAGGGCGTGGGCATGCTCGAGCCAAATATGGCAACCATGCTGGCCTTCCTTGCAACGGATGCAGCGGTGTCGGCCCCGGTTCTGCAACACCTTGTTCGTGACGTGGCGGACGTGTCCTTCAACTGCGTCACGGTCGATGGCGATACGTCGACCAATGATTCGTTTGTGCTGGCTGCGACCGGCGCTGCGAAGAACAATGAAATCGCTGCCGTCGATTCGCCAGACTATGCGGATCTGAGGAAGGCCGTGGTGGAAGTTGCCACGGTGCTGGCACAGTCGATTGCGCGGGATGGCGAGGGGGCGACCAAATTCATCACGGTCTCCGTCGAGTCGGCCGGCAGCGTCAAAGAGGCAGCAAGGGTGGCGAAACGCATCGCCAATTCGCCTCTGGTCAAGACGGCTTTCTTTGCTTCGGATCCCAATCTGGGGCGTCTGCTCATGGCGATCGGCAATGCAGGCGTCACTGATTTCGATGTGTCGAAGGTTGATCTTTATCTCGATGATGTAAAGGTCATCGAATCCGGCGGGCGTGCCGCCAGCTATCGCGAAGAGGACGGAGCCCGTGCCATGAAGGCCGCCGAAATCTGCATTCGCGTCAGACTGGGCAGGGGCGCCGCCAGTGCCACGGTGTGGACCTGCGATTTTTCGTATGACTACGTGAAGATCAATGCCGAGTACCGCACTTGACGGTACGCAACGCTGATCTCATCTGAATTTTTCCTCCATCCGGATTCTCAAATTGAGTGAAATCGAAAAGCTGCTGAAGCGCGCAGAGGGATTGCTCGCCCGGTTGGAAGGATTTCTTCCCGCGCCGAGTCCAGATGTTGATTGGAAGGCCATGGCCTTCCGTTGGCGTCGGGTCAATGGGCGAGGCCTGTTGCAGGCCGTCAAGAAACCACATCGCATCCGGCTCGCCGATTTGCGCGATATTGATCAGCAGAAGAAGCTGGTTGATGCCAACACGCGGCAGTTCGTGGATGGAAAACCCGCGAACAACGTGCTGCTGACCGGTGCCCGCGGCACGGGGAAGAGTTCATTGATCAAGGCGTGCCTGGATCGCTATTCCTCCAGAGGGCTCAGGCTCATTGAAGTCGACAAGGACGACCTGATCGACCTTCCCGATATCGCGGATCTGGTTGCCGATCGTGCGGAGCGGTTCATCGTTTACTGCGATGATCTTTCCTTCGAGGCGTCCGAGACCGGATACAAGGCGCTCAAGGCCATTCTCGACGGGTCGATTGCTTCACCGCCGGCCAACGTGTTGATCTACGCCACGTCCAATCGGCGCCATCTCATGCCGGAGTTCATGCACGAGAATCTCGAAACCAAATATGTAGGCGACGAGATTCATCCCGGTGAAACTGCTGAGGAAAAGATCTCCCTGTCTGAGCGGTTCGGATTGTGGGTTTCCTTCTATCCGTTCGATCAGGACGCGTATCTGGATATCGCGGCCTACTGGCTCAAGGAATTCGGAGGCAAGCAAGTCCCTCAGGAAACGTGGCGTGAAGACGCTTTGCAATGGGCCTTGTTGCGTGGGTCCCGTTCCGGGAGAGTGGCCTGGCAGTTCGCGCGAGATTGGGCGGGCCGGGCATCATCACGCGGCTCCGCGAAGTAGCTTGGCGCTGCTCGGGGAATGACATCACCCGTCGATGTGGCTGTGGCAGTCCTGGTGAGGACGGATGGGTGGGTCCTGCTCGCGCAACGGCCCTTGGGCAAGGTCTACTCGGGCTACTGGGAGTTTCCCGGAGGCAAGGTCGAGCCAGGTGAAAGCACGCGTGACGCGCTGGTGAGGGAGATCATCGAGGAACTGGGCGTGGAAATTACTCACGCGGACCCCTGGATAACCCAGGTATTCACCTACCCGCACGCCACGGTAAAGCTGCATTTTTTCCGTGCCACGAGCTGGGTTGGCGAACCTCACGCGAAGGAGCATCAGGACCTGACCTGGCAGCTTCCGGGTGGAATTTCTGTCTCCCCGCTATTACCCGCCAATGGGCCGGTGTTGAAGGGTCTCCTGTTGCCGGACGCATACGCCATCACGTCCGTTTCGTCAATGGGAGTCGATGCTTTCATGCGGGCGCTGGAGTGGAGATTGTCCGAGGGTCTTCGGTTCATTCAGATTCGAGAGCCGGGTCTTGAGCGCGATGAACTGGGAGTGCTCGCCGAACAGGTGATAGCCCGCGCTCATGAGGCTGGCGCAAAGGTCCTCATCAATTCCGACATTGCCCTTGCTCACATGCTTGGCGCGGATGGTGTACACCTCAATTCCAGGCAACTGATGAATAGTACCAACCGCCCTGACGTTCAATGGTGCGGCGCATCCTGTCATTCAATTGAGGAGTTGCGTGCTGCCGAAGCGCTCGGTCTTGATTTTGTCGTGCTAGGACCCGTCAATAGGACGGCATCGCACCCGGACGTCAATCCAGTCGGGTGGGCTGTCTTCTCGGAGATGATTCGTGGGGCTTCGCTGCCCGTCTACGCGCTGGGTGGCATGACTCCGGCCAGGCTCGCAGAGGCCAGAAGCCACGGTGCTCACGGGATTGCCATGTTGAGTGGCGCATGGACGCCTGCCAAGTACTAGTTAGCAGAAATCAGGGTTCAGTCCCGTCGTCCTGCCCTGAGAGGTGCTCCTCGGAGGTGGCGGCATTGTCGGGCGCGGCGACCCGATATTTTTCCGTCGCCCAGGCCCCGAGATCCATGAGCTTGCAGCGTTCCGAGCAGAATGGCCTGAATGGGGCGCTTGCGGACCAGGCGACCGGCGTCTGACAGCGTGGGCAATTCACTACCAGTTTTGACACCATGTTCTATGAGACCAGACTAGAGGTTGCAGAATGTCAGTTCAAACGACACGTCTGATTCGGCAAGTTTGGGGCGCGGATCCTTGCTGAAGATCGTGAATCGCACATTCAGCGCGTATTTGTTTGCGCTGATTTCCGGAATGACGCCTGTCTGGCGGGGCAGACGGATACGAATCATCTGTGCAGTCCGCCCACCGAGCATTTGCGAGAAAGTGCCTTGACGCGCTACGTGCTGGACGACTTTTCCTCCTTCGCGCAGCAGTTTCAGCACAATGGCGGAGCCGTCACGTAGGGGATATAGCGGAGCAATCCAGGAGGCTATGTCAGATGCGCGTTCGTCTGCGCTCTTGTGCAGCCAGTAGTGATAGGACGGCAGGTCGAACTCGCACGCTCCACCTGGAATGCCGGTGCGCTGCTTGATGGCCATGAGCCATTCATTCTCGCGAAGATGCTGGCCGATCTTTCCAGTCATGGCAAACAGTGCTGCCAACGCTTCTTCGACAGAAGTAGTAACGGCAGACAGCGTTTCCTGCTCGACGGCGGGATTGTCCTTGAACGACAGCAAGACCTGCTTCTGGCGCTCCAGTTCCTGCAACAGATCCGACTTCAAATCAGCGCGGCTGGCTACTTCCATGATCTCGAAGAGCGTCAGCAGTACTATGTGGTGCTCCTGCTGATTGGACATTGACAGAAAATGTCGCGCACGCTCGAACAGCGCCTCGAGTCGCAGCATCGTTCTAATGCGTTCCGTCAGCGGATACTCGTAAGAGATCACGGGAGAGCCTGTTTCGCCAGGGGTCTTGATGGATTCTCTCCCAATCTGGGTGGTGCTGCCTACCCCCGCGTGCGCTGGCGCGCTCCGGGCTGCCTTCTCCAGGGTGAGGAACTTTTCGTGAAGTTCCGCAACTTTGGGGGCGATGTCCGCCATTGTCCCGGTGTTCTCGATGACGTCTGTGGCGGGAGCCAATCGCGCGGCCCGCGTCGCCTGAGCCGTTATGATGCGACGTACTTCGTCGGCGGGAAGGCCGCCGCGCGCCAGGACCCGTTCCACCTGAACTTCCTCGGGGCAGTCCACGATCATGATGCGATTGAAACGAAGGTCGTCATCGAGGGGCTCCACGAGAAGCGGGTTCATCAGGATGACGTAGGGGCTGATCGCCGTGTGGGCACGCCGGGCACTTTCAGCCAGGATCATGGGATGAAGAATTTTCTCCAGGCGGCGTTTGGCATCGGGGTCGCCGAACGCCAAGGTGCGCATTCGCTTACGGTCCATCGCCCCTTCTGGGGTGATCGATTCGGGGCCGAAGGCCTGGCTGATATGTGCAATCGCGCCGCCCCCGGGGGCGGTCAGCTCATGTGCAATCGTGTCGTAGTCGATGACCGTAATCCCGAGGCGCTCGAACTCGCCTCCCACAGCGCTTTTCCCGGATCCGATTCCGCCTGTCAATCCGACTATGAATGACATTTTATAGACGCGACCAAAGGAGGTTGTTGAGATGATTGCCCCAGAACAGGGCGATGACGCCGGCTGCTCCGAGGTACGGACCGAATGGCATAGGGACATCCCGCCCGCGTTTTGTCAGAACGATAAGTGAAATGCCGATCACTGCGCCGACCAGGGAGGAGAGCAGTATGACGATGGGCAGCATGATCCAGCCCATCCAGGCCCCGATGGCAGCAAGGAGCTTGAAATCGCCGAAGCCCATGCCGTCCTTGCCGGTGGCGAGCTTGAACAACCAGTACACGCTCCAGAGCGACAGGTATCCAGCTGCTGCGCCGATAACGGCTGAGTGGATGTCCGTGAAGGCTCCGTTGAGATTCAAGAGCAGTCCCAGCCATAGCAGAGGCAAGGTAATGGAGTCGGGAAGATATTGGGTGTCGAAATCGATCAGGCTAGCGGCGAGTATTGCCCAGACGAAGACCATCGCACCGAACGCGGCGATGCCCGGTCCGTAGCGGTAGGCGCACCATGCTGCCGCCATGCCCGAGACCAGTTCAACGACGGGATAGCGGACACTGATGTGGTTCTTGCAAGCTGAGCATCGTCCGCGAAGAAACAGCCATGACAGCACCGGAATGTTTTCGAGTGCCGTGATGGCGTGTCCGCAAGACGGGCACCTCGAGCGGGGCGTTGCAAGGCTCAGATTTTCTGATTCCGGCGGCGAGGTCCCCTGCAGTTCCGCGCACTGGGACTGCCATTCGCGGTCCATCATTTTTGGCAGACGATGGATCACGACGTTCAGGAAACTGCCAATTGCCAGGCCGAGAAAACCGCACAACACCGTAAAGATCTGCGGATCCGCCAGTGATGCAAGCAGCGTCATCGGATAGTGAAACCGCAGAGCGCCATCAACGCAGGCATGGCGAGGCAACGTCCTTCATGCGATGGAGACACGCGCGAGTGCGGAAGAGACTGTTCTCTGGTCACGGTTGCTACTTAAACGGCCTGGCCGAGTTTGAATATCGGCAGATACATGGCGATCACCATGCCGCCGATCAGGCCGCCCAGCACCACCATGATCATCGGTTCCATCAACGACTGAAGGGCGTCGACCGCATCGTCGACTTCCGCTTCGAAGAAGTCCGCCACTTTGCCTAGCATGCTGTCCAGAGCACCGGATTCCTCGCCGATTGAGCACATCTGTATCACCATGCTCGGGAACACGTTGGATTCCTGCATCGCCACGGTGAGGCTCGTGCCGGTGCTGATCTTCTTCTGGATTTCCTTGGTGGCCAGGATGTAGACGTAGTTGCCGGAAGCACCACCCACCGAGTCCAGTGCCTCAACCAGCGGAACGCCTGCCGCGAACATCGTGGACAGAGTACGGGTCCAGCGGGCAATCGTCGATATTTTCACCAGATGTCCGAATACCGGCATCTTGAGCATCAACCGGTCCATGAATATCTGCATCGGAACCGAGCGTTTCCAAAGCTCAAGGAAAGTATAGACAGCGCCACCTATCCCGCCAAAGATCAGATACCAGTATTTGACGAAGTTGTCCGATATGGCCATCACAACCAAGGTAGGCGTAGGCAGATCGGCACCGAAGCTGGTGAAGACCTGTTTGAACGCCGGGATCACGAAAATCATGATCACCGCCGTGATGACGAAGGCCACGACGATAATGGCGACCGGGTAGAACAGTGCCGACTTGATCTTGGATTTGATCGCCAGCGTTTTTTCCTTGTAGACCGCCAGACGGTCCAGGAGGGTTTCCAGAATACCGGCCTGTTCGCCTGCGCCGACAAGGTTGCAGTACAAGGCATCGAAATGCAGAGGGTACTTGCGGAAGGCTGTGGCCAGTGAGGAGCCTGTTTCGCCTTCAGTCTTCAGGTCCAGAAGAAGTTTGGCGAC
>Ga0114970_10004167_pt1 | contig 10551 bp, 10 predicted proteins | sample M_140205_XF_Meta_FD_87030 | JGI IMG/M metagenome (GOLD analysis project Ga0114970, IMG submission 87030) | Freshwater microbial communities from Lake Montjoie, Canada to study carbon cycling - M_140205_XF_MetaG | ecosystem: Environmental > Aquatic > Freshwater > Lake | place: Lake Montjoie... | reverse complement strand
ATAATATTGATTTATCTAGACAATGAAAAAAAATGAAAAAAATGGACTTTCCAGCCGTCATTCGAAAAACAGAAAATGGACATTTATAAATGTCCAAATCCTTAAAAACTATTGCCGGCCGGACGGCCAAAAAGTGTGAAAAAGTGATTTAGACCATAATGCTCTCAATTTGATTTTTTCTTAAAATATTTGTGACGATAACTTTTTTTGTAATTTATATATTTTCATTTTGAAAGGGTTTAGGCTCTTTTTAATATTTCCATATATTAAGGAAATGGAAATGAAAATAGAGCCAAAAAGAGCCAAAAAAGAGCCGACATTGGTATGTATCCTATGTGACTTTAAATGCTGTAAACCAAGTTCGATGAATCGTCACTTATCAACTGATAAACACAAACACCATGCGAATGGAAATGATGGAAATGTTTTATTAAATAAAAAGAGCACAGAAAAATATGACTGTATATGTGGTAAGAAATATAATACTTATTGTGGATTATGGAAGCATAGTAAAACATGCGTCAGCAATAAAGTAGTAATTAGCAGTGATATAGTATCTATAAATACTACAGACGATACTCCCAGCGAAAACATGATAGTACCCAAATACGAACACGACATAAGTCAATTGACCAATCTAGTTATTGATGTAGTGAAAAATAACAGTGACTTTCAAAAACAGATGCTAGAGATGTGTAAGAACATGCAGTCCAACATTAATATGAACAATAATTGTAATAATAATAATAGTGTTAATACTACTTTTAATTTACAAGTGTTTTTAAACGAGTACTGCAAAGATGCTATGAACATTAGTGAATTTATTGATTCTTTTGACCTACAAATATCCGACTTGGAAAATGTAGGTCGGTTAGGCTATATTGAAGGCATGTCCAATATTATTATTAGCAAAATAAATAATTTAGAAGTGAACAAACGGCCCATTCACTGTAGTGATTTAAAAAGAGAAATCATATATATTAAAGATGATGATGTTTGGAATAGAGAAGATGCGAATAATACCAAATTTAGAAAAGTGATAAGTAAGGTCACACGTAAAAACATTGGTATGCTGAGCGATTGGCGAAACATGTATCCGGATTACATGGATATCGAATCCGAAAATAATGATATTTATATGAAATTGATAAAAGAAGCAATGGGTCCTGATGATTCAATAGATAATGAAAACAGAATAATGAAAAAAATAGTCAAGCATCTGGTAATTGATAAGAAAATGCTTCAACAATAGTAAAATAGTAAAAATATATATAAATAGAATTCTACTATTTATATATTATAAATGGTGTTTTATAAAACGGTATTTTACAATAATGTGTACGATTTATCCAAATACATTGTCTTGGCAGAACAGGTAGATAAAATAAATGAACTGGAAAATATTATATTTAGAGGCTTTGTTAAAAAGGAAGATCTACTAGCACTATATAAAAATTATATAAAATCTGAAGATATTGGTGAGCATTCCTATATAATTGAATATATTACAACAACACATAATAGTGTAGAAAAATTAGAAACGAATAGAATTAAAGTATTATAGACAATACAATTTAAAAATAAATTGAAATGTTAAATGAGCAATGACAAATACAAATACAAATACAAATATACAAATGGCTCAACCGATTAAAGATGTGTCAAGTGAGCAAATAGATCCAGACAATTATATCGAGGAGCCATGGACGATTATCAATTCCTATTTCAGAGGAAAACATTTAAAACAACTGGTTAAACATCAGGTAGAATCTTATAATGATTTTGTCAATTATCAAATTCAAAAAACAATAGCAATGTTTAATCCAGTACATATTCGTTCAGAAGAAGACTATGAAAAAGAGTTTAATAAATATAGGTTAGAACTATTTGTTACTTGTGAAAATTTCAACATTTATCGCCCACAAATTCACGAGAATAACGGTGCAACTAAAATAATGTTTCCACAAGAAGCGCGTCTACGCAATTTCACCTATGCGGCCAACATGACAATTGATTTAAAAATCAAATACATTATTCGCACCGGACCAAAACTCGAGTCGGAACAAGTCAGTTATAAAGTGCTGTCGAATATTCAAATAGGCAAGTTGCCGATTATGCTTAAATCCAGTGTCTGTATTTTGGAACAGTATAAACATATTCCACATACCATTAGCGGCGAATGTAAAATGGACTCTGGTGGGTATTTTATTATCAACGGGTCAGAAAAGACGTGCTTGGGACAAGAACGCGCCGCCGAAAATCTGGTGCAATGTTTTAACATTTCCAAAAACAATAGCAAATGGAGTTGGCTCGCAGAAATCAAATCCGTGCCGGATTTTAAATGTATCTCGCCCAAACAAATTTCGCTCACAATGGCGAGTAAAAACAATGGGTTTGGGAACGGTCTATACTTACAAATTCCGCGCGTAAAGAATCCGATTCCATTGTTTATTGTGTTTCGCGCGTTGGGTGTCATTAGCGACGAAGAAATTTGTAAGAAAATTATCCTAGATATTAAAGATGAGACAGTTATGCCGCTCATGAAGTGCCTACAAGCCTCTATTGTAGAAGCCAATAAATATATTACACAAGAATGCTGTTTGAAATTTGTGACCAGCAATGTGATGTATACACCGATGAACATGGATAAAGAAACAGGCGCGCGGAAAAAACAAGAGTTTGCGCAAGATGTTTTGAATACCGATTTGTTTCCGCATTGTAAAACCATGACTCAGAAGATATATTTTCTGGGCTATATGACCAATTGTATATTGCGCGCCAGTTTGGGTTGGGAAGAGCCAGATGATCGCGATTCCTATTTGAACAAGCGGGTGGATTCAACCGGTATTCTCCTAAACAATCTGTTTCGCAATTACTTTAATAAGATGATTAAAGATATGCAAAAACAGGTCATTAAAGAAATCAATACAGGCTCATGGCGATCCACCGAAGACTATCATTCCATTATAAATATGACCAATATTTATAAGATTGTTAAGTCAACCACGATTGAAAATGGCTTGAAACGAGCACTGGCTACTGGCGATTTTGGTGTGAAACACGCCAACAGCAATAAAGTGGGCGTGGCTCAAGTGTTGAATCGACTGACTTATATTTCCAGCCTCAGTCATTTACGCCGCATCAATACGCCGATTGATAAAAGCGGCAAACTGATTCCGCCAAGAAAGTTACACAGTACCTCGTGGGGGTTCTTGTGTCCGGCCGAGACACCAGAAGGCGGCAGCGTTGGTGTGGTGAAAAATCTAGCTTATATGACCCACGTGTCCACGCCCTGCAACAGCACTGCTCTGTATGAATTCGTCGACCCGTATATTCAACATATCGAATCACTTACAGCCGAGCAATTGAATGACAATGTAAAAGTCTTTATAAATGGTGCGTGGCTGGGTATTGCGATCAATCCAATGGAATTGTATCAAGAGATGAAGCTGAAAAAATATAAAGGCATCATTAATATTTTCACATCTATTGTATTTGATATCAAACACAAAGAAATTCGCATTTGTAATGATGCGGGACGGTTGGTGCGTCCACTACTACGCGTAAAAAATAATAAATTACTCCTTACAAACACAATAATTAGCCGACTTAATAAGCAGGAGTTGGTATGGGATGATTTGCTGACCGATTGTAAAATCGATGAATCTGTTATTGAATATGTCGATGCGACAGAGCAGAATTTGAGTATGCTGGCCATGACACCAGCCGATTTGCGGGACAAGAACAATTTCATTTACAAATATACGCATTGTGAAATTCACCCCAGTACTATCTTCGGCATTCTCGCATCGTGTATTCCATTTCCCGAGCATAATCAGTCACCCAGAAATACTTATCAATGTGCTATGGGCAAACAGGCAATGGGAATGTATGTGACAAATTACGATAATCGAATGGACAAGACGGCCTATGTGCTCACATATCCGATGCGTCCGCTGGTGGATACACGCGTGATGAATATGATTGAACTGAACCAAATCCCATCGGGTTGTCAAATTATTGTGGCCATTATGACACATAGCGGGTACAATCAAGAGGATAGTATCTTGTTCAATCAAGGTTCAATCGATCGCGGACTGTTTCAGGCGACTATTTATCATACAGAAAAAGATGAAGACAAGAAAATTCATGGTGATGAGGAGATTCGCTGTAAGCCAGATGCGTCAAAAACAAAGGGCATGAAATTCGGCAATTACGACAAGGTGAATTCATCGGGTGTTATTCCTGAAAATACACTGGTGGAAAATCGTGACATTATTATTGCTAAAGTGTTGCCGATTAAAGACGCGCGCAATGACCACACAAAAGTATTGAAATATGAAGACCAAAGTAAAATATTTAGGACAACAGAAGAAACGTATGTAGATAAGAATTATATTGAGCGGAATGGCGATGGGTATAATTTCTGTAAAGTGCGATTGCGAACCATTCGTAAACCGATTATTGGTGACAAGTTTAGCAGTCGGCATGGGCAAAAAGGTACGATTGGAAATATTATACCTGAATGCGATATGCCGTTTACTGACAAGGGTATTAAGCCAGATATTATTATTAACCCCCATGCGATTCCTTCTCGAATGACGATCGCACAACTTAAGGAAACTGTTTTGGGGAAAACACTGTTGGAACTGGGTCTCTTTGGTGACGGGACGAGTTTCGGTAAATTTGATGTGAAAGATATATGTAAAGAGTTACACAAAGTCGGTTACGAGTCAACCGGTAATGAAATCATGTATAATGGTTTAACGGGTGAACAAATAGAAACATCAATATTTCTGGGACCGGTGTTTTATCAGAGACTTAAGCACATGGTTTCGGATAAACAACATAGCCGCAGTATTGGACCGATGGTAAATCTGACGCGCCAACCGGCCGAAGGTCGATCCAAAGATGGTGGCTTACGGTTTGGTGAAATGGAGCGCGATTGTATGTGCTCGCACGGGGCTTCCCGGTTTACCAAAGGGCGAATGTACGATGCGTCCGACGCATTTAGGGTTCATGTGTGCAAACGCTGTGGAATGATTGCGGCATATAATGACCAGACACATATACATCATTGTAAGACGTGTGATAATCGGATTGATTTTGATTATGTGGAACTGCCTTATTCTTGTAAATTGTTGTTTCAAGAACTGATTACGATGAATATAGCGCCGAGAATTTTGACATAAGCAATTCCGCTTGCAGCAATTCCGCTTGCAGCAATTCCGCTTGCGGTCGGGGCAAGGGGGCTATGCCCCCCAGCAATTTTATGCAGCAATTCCGCTTGCGGTCGGGGCAAGGGGGCTATGCCCCCAGCAATTTTATGTAGCAATTCCGCTTGCGGTCGGGGCAAGGGGGCTATGCCCCCCAGCAATTTTATGTAGCAATTTCGCTTGAGGTAGGAATTATTAGTTTAGCAAATAATTTTTTTAATAAACTTTTTTTAGCATATTTACATCGGTTTTGCCACGCTTTTTTCAAAAGCGGTTTTGCCACGCTTTTTTCAAAAGCGGTTTTGCCAAGCTTTTTTTAAAAGCTATATATAAATGGTATTTAATTTTTCATTATTAGGTGGCGGTGTTCAAGGCAGTCAACCCAAAGGCGGATTATTAGGCGGCGGCGCAAATTCTAATGGTGGTTCGGGCATGGAAGGTGGTAACGATCGTGGATTAGATAGATTCGTTTTACGTCGGGCATTCGGCAATCAATTATTATTAGGAATATCGCCTATAACGGATACCACTGCGCCGATTACTCCTTTTAGAGCGGCGTTTCACGCAGGAGATATCAACGGTACGGTAAATAGCAATCCATTGCGGTCTTTACCGGGTTCGGATCAGGTCAACAGCAGCAGTATGGTATCTCGACTGAATATTAAATCGGGTGGTATTCATAATGATGGCGGTGCGGCTTATTCAGGAAACCAGCGATATGTTTATGATGGAGCGGATTATGTTAGATATAAGAAACTGAAAGCTATCAATCGGACGTATAATGATTCCAACTTCGGTGGTGATGCTAGCAATGGATCATATGTAGCATTAAAGGCTGTTAGAGGAGGTGGGAAAAATGGTAACAAATAAAACAATAATAAGACGACCTACAATAATAAGACAACCTATGTTTTGCCCTAGATTTTTCTAAAATCTATTTTTGCCACACTTTTTTTTAAAAAGTGTATATAACAACAATGCCGCTTTTATTTACCTATAAAACAGTTGGGCCAGCAAGCATTCCACTTAAGCAGGCAGACAACAATAATCAAACTACTGCACGAATGGGAATGCCGTTTAAACCAGACACGATGACGCAAGGCAGTGATTTTGCCAGTGGACGTTTAGCATATATAGAAAATGCTGGAACAAATCCTATAGCCACTTTAAACACAAATAGTTATTCCACGACAACTACATATACCAATCGTCCGATAAAAGTAGGCATTTCAAATTCTACTCTTACTGCGCAAATTGGTGCTGGTAAGAAAAAGAATTATAATGTATCCGCATCAGAACGGATTTATCTTAAAAAAATAAATGCTATTGGGAAAAGTTCTACAAATACGCTGCCTACAGAAACAATGTCTTTTAGCGGTGTCGACCAGACATCTGTTAAAAATGCGTTGTCTCGTTGTAGAGGTGGCGGTACCGTGTCGCCCAAAAAGAAAGGTGCTCATTAAAATAAAAAAAAATAAAAATAAATTATATATTTTTATTAAGACATAATACTTTATACTCAATACTTTAGCAATGTAAATGTAAAAACATACTTTTTAAATTCTCATGCGTTTGAATGATTTAAGCAAGTTTAATATTTTTTAAAATAAAATCGTAAAAGTTTTTAAAAAAAATGTATATATATTATAAATGATTTCACACAGAAGAACTAAAAAAAATAATAATAAAAAATATCGTGGTGGTGATTTATCTGATACAGAAAATATTCAACCGGCACCGACAGTAGAAGAAGCACCCGCAGTAGAAGCACCTGTAGAAGTACCAGAAGAAGAAGAAGAAGAAAAACTAGGTTTTTTTGGTAAAGCCAAAAATATGTTTTCAGGTTTGTTTGGCGGTAGTCGCAAACACTGTAAACTTAATCACAAACATTATAGTCATAAACACTGTACAAATAAACATAAGCATTGTAGTGGTAAACATTGTAGTCACAAACATTGTACACACAAGCGTAGCGGTACACACAAGCGCATGCGCATGCGTAGCAGACGCAAGTAGGCACACAAGCACAAGCGCATGCGCAGCAGACGTAAGACATAAACATATTAAATTTAAAATGAAATTTATCACATTTTAAATTTACGCAATATTACTTTTGTTTTTTCTGAAACATTCTTAAAAAAATATACAACCCGAGTAATCCGAGCGCAGTAAAGTAGACTTTACTTAATATATCATCAGGCATTTTACTATAATTAATTTTGGAATAGTTTACTTCGGAGTAGTCATTGACATCAGAAGAGTCATTGACATCAGAGTAGTCATTGACATCAGAAAAGTCATTGATAGTCGTAAAAGATTCAGTTGTGGCAGGAACCGGAATTTTCGGTAAAATAGCTGGTCTATTTCCACCCAGAAACCAATTGCTGTTCATAGAATTAATATCAGCGACAGTAATATAGCCTGCGCCAATACCTGGAATATTATTAACATCTATCGTTTGCATTACCACTTCTTGACAATCAGGAGTAGATCCAGTCATGAAAGCTTGAAACATTTGCATTGGATTTATTTGAGCGAGATTGCTCATTGTTCCAGGAACAAGACCTTCGAATGTAGTCATGCGTTGATTATCTAAAGCAGCTGAAATAAAGGGAATAGTCCCATCAGGCACGTTATTTACGTATATAGAACGGGTGACTTTAGTATTATTCGCCAAATTATTACATTTAGCTCCCGTTTGTAAAAAAAATTTATTACCTAAAGGGCCATCTACTTTAGAGGCTTTTCCGCCACCGGCAACCAATACTTCAACATACCCAATTATCCCACCAATATCTTTAGCTAAAGTACTTAAACTGCCGTCAGCGCTCATGCCCATTTCATCGGGAGGTTTAATGAATTTAAAATATTTATAATCAGGACCAAGCAACCTTTCTTCTAAACTTTTAACATCATTCAGGGCATCTGTAAAGAAATCAGACATGTCTACTATATATAATTATAATCTTATAATCTTATAATCTTATTTTCAATCTATCTATCTAAAAACTATTTTGTATACCTTTCATATTTCCATAGTTGAGACCAGTCGCTCGACAATTATTACATTCGCCACCGCGGTGCTTTTTTATAGTGCCGATGCTTTCTAGTAGTGCTATGCTTTCTAGTAGTGCTATGCTTTCTAGTACTCATTATATTTTTATATTATACAACTATAAATTATTTCATTTAAATTTAAGATCACTCTCTGATATTGGAGGTGGAAGTGGTTTTGTAGAGTCAGGGTCACGCCCAATGACTTGTGCAGTGGTATTTTTAAGTGTTTGACCTAAATCAACAATACCTGTTGTATTTTTTTCAACTTTTTTATTTAATTCAATGACGGATGTATTTAAATTATTAACTGTTTCTTTTAATCCTAACAAATCATCTACTTGACCTTTTAAAATGGAAATATTAGCAGCATTTGTAATGGCTAAAAAAGTGGGGTCTTTCTCAGTGCCTGTAGGTGTAAAAGTTCCTTCTTTTGTTGTTGTCATACCTTCAGTCGTCGGTCTAAATTTATTTATATAACCATAATAGACACATATAATAATAAGTATAATTAAAAGTGATTTTAGTAATAGCATCATTATACAATACGCTTTTAAAAAAAGCTTAGCAAAATTCGCTTTTGAAAACGCTTTTGAAAACGCTTTTGAGAAAAGCGTGGCAAAACCGATGCTATATTTATTAGCAAAACCGATGCTATATTTATTATCAAAACCGATGCTATATTTATTAGCAAAACCGATTATATATTTATTAGCAAAATCGATGCTATATTTATTAGCAAACAAAATGGTATAAGTTAGTAAAATTTAATAACCGTTGTTATAGTTGATCCAAAAACTGTTTCTCTAAAATATGAGCTTCTCTTATAGGGTGAATATTATACAAATGTATATTAAAAATACGGTTAAATACATGTATGAATCTATATTTTAAATAGTATAACAACCAAATAACAAGTAGAACTAACAGTATTTTTAGTAATAGCATTTTATATTATAATTATAATTTTTTTACAAAAAAGGGAACCAATGTTCCAAAGGGAACCAAGGTTCCCCTTAAACCCCTCCTTTTTATTTTTGCGATACTTTTGCGATACTTTTCTCAAAAGTATTTTGCGATACTTTTCTCAAAAGTATTTTGCGATACTTTTCACGCAAAAGGTTTTGCCGAGCTTTTCCCAAAAGCTGTTTTGCGATACTTTTTCCAAAAGTATTTTTCTACAAGAGTATTATATATGTCCAATCCATTTACCGATCAATATACACCGAATTTAAATACTTATATTGCAGTCAATAATAAAGCACCTGCTACAAATAGTGGTGTACCGTCTTTTTCGCGACCACTAACTGGTAACGAACCCATTGGTTATATTGGTTCATTTGGTAAAGCTCGGCCTATTAAACATTGGCGTAAACAGCTAAATCCGCGAGTTGAGTCGGGGCGTGGTAGAGCAGGTGTAGGCATGCCGATGGATACTCCTGGTGGTTCAGTATATTTAGGTGATGTAAAATCCAATACAGATTGTATAACGTGTGCTGATCCAAAAACTTCTTTTGCAGAAGGTATTAAAGAAAATATTGTTCGAACAAATATCGCAATTCTTAAACCTAAAGCATCAGACGAATTTTACGACAGTAGTAATAATCGCATTGTCTGCGTGGCTTGTAATCCAGAAAATAATATTATCCGATCAGCAACCACACTGCTAAGTAAATCGTATTATACAGATACAAAAGCCTATTTAAAGAGTCGGTGTTTGCTTTACGATCAGAAATTATCGACGACTAAAATACCAACAACAATATATTCTACACCGTGCCCGACGGGGTGCGGATTAATTATTATTGAACCGAGTGATTCCCCTACGGGTACACAAGTGAGATATACACAAAATTGTCAACAAAATTGTAATAATAAACCTGGTACAACTATTTATAAACCGAGTAATTCTCAATACGCTATGCAAGGGGCGGTATCTAGCAGCTCTCGAATTGATCGATTAAAATACAATACTATTACACAGAACGGGGCTTCTTTTCGAGCTGCGTGGGGCGATGAAGGCGCTAATGCTGGAAAATATCAGGGCACATCTGTAGCCCCTTATTTTCTTAAATCAAGATATCAGGTGCCTACGGTGTTTCATGCTAGACAAAATAAAACAATTTGCGGTAGACCTAATCAAAACTGCATTCCCCCACCGTTGGTTGTAACTTTTTAATTTTTTTAATACACGACATAAATAAGAAAAAAATAAATACACTACTATTGTGTATTTATTTTTTTTATTTTGGGGGCTCTGCTATCTATTGCACTTGCCCCT
>Ga0114970_10004166_pt1 | contig 10551 bp, 11 predicted proteins | sample M_140205_XF_Meta_FD_87030 | JGI IMG/M metagenome (GOLD analysis project Ga0114970, IMG submission 87030) | Freshwater microbial communities from Lake Montjoie, Canada to study carbon cycling - M_140205_XF_MetaG | ecosystem: Environmental > Aquatic > Freshwater > Lake | place: Lake Montjoie... | reverse complement strand
GCACAACTGGCGTCGTCAGGAAAAAAACAACTACTCCACTTACGACGACGATGTCTCCCAAGCCGCCACGCGCTTGCTCGTGCGTGGCGATCACGCGCTCGGCGGCAAAGATGCCGAGATCAAAGAAGCCGCCGACTTCGCGTTGCACACGATCATCATGACGCAGTATCCAGCGGGCGGTTGGAGCGCGAATTTTGACGACGCCCCCTCCTCTCCGCCGCCAGCGGATAAGTATCCGATCAAACCCGGCAATTACCCCGCCGACTGGCCGCGCAAGTGGCCAAAGGATTTTACGGGCTGCTATGTGCTCAATGACAACACGCACGCCACGCTCATGAGCACACTGCTTCTCGCCTGGGAGCTTCGCGGCGATGCCAAATACCTCGATGCAGCCAAGCGCGGCGGCGATTTCCTCGTCACCGCACAAATGCCCGATCCGCAGCCCGCCTGGGGACAGCAATACAACGCTGACATGCAGCTCGTGTGGAGTCGCGCCTTTGAACCGACCTCGATTTGTGGTCGTGAATCTCAGTCAGCGATGTGGGCCTTGCTGAAGCTCGCAGCCGCTACTGGCGACAAAAAATACCTGCCGCCCGTCGCCAAAGCCATCACCTACCTGCGCACCATTCTGCTGCCCGGCAACCAGCTTGCACGCTTCTACGAATTGAACACGAACAAGCCCCTCTACTTCGAGCGCGGGCCCGGCGGCAAAGGATTCGAACTCACCTACTCCGACAAAAAAGCCTCCTCGAATTACGGCTGGGTCTGGGACAGCGAACTCGATGCCCTCCAAGCCGCAGGCAGCCGGATCGCCAAAGGAGAAGCCGTAGTGTTTCCTCGAGTCGAAAAAGAACGCTGGTCCTCTCCACCCACTGATGCCGACATCGCCACCATCCTCGCCGACCAAAACCCCAACGGCTCCTGGACCGCCACCGACGACGAACGCGGCATCATGCGCGACGCTAGCGGCAAGAAAACCAAGCCCGCAGGTGGCGTGATCTACAGTCTCGACTTCGTACAAAATGTGAAAGCGCTGAGTGCTTGGCTGAAAGTGAAAGGAGGCGTGAAATGAATTTAAAGCATCCAGAGTTTCGACAGAAGAATGGGGACAGAAGAATGGATTTGGTATTCTCTTGTCCCCATTCTCTTGTCTATTTCTGGTTCCTTTTCATCACAGTCGGTTTATTCGCCGCCGAGAAATACGACAACCCCACGCCGTGGTCTTATCAGCGTATTTTACGCCATCCGGTTCCTGCAACCAAAGACGCTGCGTGGCCGAAAGATGACATTGATCGCTTCATCCTGGCTCGTCTGGAAAAAGAGAACCTTCACCCCATCGGCGATGCACCACGCGCGACACTCATTCGCCGTGCGTCCTTCGATCTGCGTGGATTGCCGCCTTCACAAACGGAGGTCGACACCTTCCTGCGCGATCCTTCGCCCGATGACGCCGCCTTCGCCAAAGTCGTGGACGCTTTCCTCCAGTCCGAGCGCTTCGGCGAGCGCTGGGCGCGGCATTGGCTCGATGTCGTGCGCTATGCCGACAGCGTGGGCCGCGTGTGGAATGCGCCGTTCCTGTATGCCGCGCGTTACCGCGACTGGGTCATCGATTCACTCAACGCCGACAAGCCCTACAACCGCTTCGTCGCCGAGCAGATCGCCGGAGATTTGATTCCAGCGAAGACCGTGCTTCAGCGCCGTGATCAGATCGTCGGCACAGGCATGTTGGCGCTCGGCAGCATGAACGTTCAGGAGGGCAGCTACGAGCAGTACATCCTCGATCAGGTCGATGACCAGATCGACGTCGTCTCCCGCGCCTTCCTCGGTATCACCATCGCCTGCGCGCGCTGTCACGATCACAAAACGGAACCCGTGAGCCAAAAGGACTACTATGCGCTTGCGGGCATCTTTTACAGCAGCCGTACGCTCAGCGGCACACCAAACCGCAACGAAGGTGTCAGAGGTGGTTATGTCAGCCCGGAGGCGCTCGTGGATCTGCCCACCGCGCTCGATGAACCCGTTGGCCCGCCCACCAAACTGCCTGCGGGGCTGCATTCGATGGATGACCTCCGCGAACTCGGCAATCCCAAGGAAACCATCCGCTACGACCACGATCCGCACTTCTGCATGGGCGTCATCGAGGGCGAGATCAAAGACTGCGAACTCGCCGTCGGCGGCGATCCCTTTGATCGCGAAGCCGCACCTGATCGTGGAAAAATGAAACTGCCCGCGCTGCCGCCGATGCCGGTCATTCCGCCGAAATCATCGGGCCGCATGGAACTCGCGCAATGGATGACGCAGCCCACGCATCCGCTCACTTCTCGCGTCATGGTGAACCGCCTCTGGCAGCATCTCTTCGGCGAAGGCCTTGTGCGCACGCCGGATGACTTCGGCATCACTGGCGCTGATCCCACGCATCCCGAGCTGCTCGACCACCTCGCCATTCGTTTTGTCGAAGGCGGCTGGAGCGTGAAGAAAATGATCCGCGTGATGATGCTCAGCCGCACATATCGACTCGCCACCACCGGCAACCCCGAGCATCCCGACGCCGGTAACAAACTCCGCTGGCGACAGAACCCCAAGCGCCTCGAACTCGAACCCCTGCGCGACACGCTCCTGCAACTCGCTGGCAAGCTCACCTTTGACCGCCCCGAAGGCATCCAAGTCGCCGGCACCGGTGGCAAAGGTCGCCACGGCATCACGCGCGGCCTGCTCAGCGTCGAAGACCCGTATCGCACCATCTTCCTCCCCGTCGTCCGCGACAACATCCCCGAACTCTTCAGCACCTTCGACTTCCCCGGCCCCACTCAAATCAAAGGCCAGCGCGATGTCACAACCGTTGCTCCGCAGGCCCTCTTTTTCATGAACAACCCGCTCGTCGAAGAACTGGCCGCCGAGATCGCAGACAAAGCCGGGAAAGAGGTCAAAACGGCCTACAAGCTCGTTCTGGGGCGCGAACCGAGTCTCGAAGAAATCAACGACGCCAACGGCTTGGACCTTCAAACGCTCGTGCAAGCCCTTCTCGGCACCGCCGAGTTTCGATATGTGTTTTGAATAATTTTCATGAGCATTAACCCAGTAAAAAAGAAAAGCACAAAACGGCTGAGGAAACCAAAGCCGGGCGAATTCATCCAGATCGCACTTCCAAATGGCTACTATGCATATGGACGTGCCATCGAAGGGCCCATGTGCGTTCTATGATGTCATCAGCCCAAAACCACTTGGCATAGAAGAGTTCAAAAATGCAAAAGTCCTGTTTATCATTTGGGTGATGTATTTCTCATTCAAAGAGCCTAACTGGAGTATTATTGGCCACGCCAATTTGCCTGCGTCACTGAACAAGCGAATTTGGTTTTGGAAGAAAGATTCAATCTCAGGAGAATTGACGAAGTATAGCTCTCGGAACGGAGAATGGACTGAAGTGAGAGCCACAAAAAAGCAGCTTGATGGTCTTGAGTGTGCCGCAGTTTGGGATCCTGGACATGTTGAAGAAAGACTCACCAGTTTTTACGAGGGCAGGCCAAGCAAATGGGCGGACGCTTTAAGTCGACAACTTGATCAGTAAACGGTCATGCGTTCCAAAATTTGACTTCGTAACAAATTCTCATTTTCATGACCACCCGCCGCCACATCCTCCAATCCACCAGCGCTGGCTTCGGCTGGCTGGCGTTCAATGCGCTGCACCAGCAGTGGGCGAGTGCCGCTGCGCCGCCCAAGACGATCAATCCGCTCGCCCCGAAACCACCGCACTTCACGCCGAAGGCCAAACGCGTGATTTTTATGTTCATGCAGGGCGGGCCGAGCCATCTGGACACCTTTGATTACAAACCGGAACTCGCGAAGGCCGAGGAGCAGAAGATTCAGAAGTACATGGGCTCGGCGTTTGAGTTCAAACCACGCGGCAAAAGTGGCATCATGATTTCCGATGCCTTCCCCGAGCTTTCCAAGCACGCGGACGATCTCTGCCTGCTCAACGGCATGCAGACACGCACCAACGCGCATCAGATGGCCACGGTGGCGTTGCACATCGGCAGCGAGACGTTTGTGCGGCCTTCGATGGGCGCGTGGATCGTCTATGGCCTCGGCACCGAAGCGGAGGACTTGCCCGGCTTTGTCACCATCAATCCCGTGGCCGACACCGGCGGTGCGATGAACTACGGCTCAGCCTTCCTACCCGCCAGTTTCCAAGGCACACGCATCAGCAGCGCTGGCGGTGGCGTTCCCGATCTCTCCAATGGCCGCCTCAGCGACGCGCAGCAGCGCAAGCAGATCGAATTCATCCAAAAAGCCAACCGTCGCCTCCTCGCGGGCGATCCGGGCAATCCCGAGATCGAAGGCATCATCCAGTCCTATGAACTGGCCTACAAAATGCAGACCAGCGTGCCCGACGTGCTCGATCTTGACAAAGAACCGCAGCACATCCACGAGATGTATGGCCTCGACGATGGCGAAACCGAGCGCTTCGGCACCCAATGCCTCATGGCCCGCCGCATGGCCGAGAAACGCGTGCGCTTCATCCAGCTCACCAGCACCGGCTGGGACCATCATCAGCAGCTCCGCGAAGGCATCACGCGCCAGGCCACCTCCATCGACAAACCCATCGCCGGCCTCATCGCCGACCTGAAGCAGCGCGACATGCTCAAGGACACCCTCATCCTCTGGGGCGGCGAATTCGGTCGCGGCAGCGGCTACGACAACGAGCCCTACAACGGCCGCGGCCACAACGGCGGCGGCTACACCATGTGGATGGCCGGCGGCGGCGTGAAAGGCGGTTTTACCTATGGCAGCACGAATGACATGGGCGACACTGCCGAGACGGGCATCATCACCACACACGATCTGCACGCTACGGTGCTCCACCTCCTCGGCCTCAACCACGAACGCCTGACGTACCGCTACTCAGGAAGAAATTTCCGACTCACGGATGTCGCTGGCGTGGTGGCGAAGGACATTCTCAGCTAATCGCCTGAGTTATGCTTAATCTGCTCATGCCAATGCTCGATGTAGTCGAGCATTGGCATGAATGAGGGTTAGAGGCAGGCTCGAATCATGCAAACTTGGTCATGCCTGGAATTGGCATCGGACTTGGCTCAAACTTGTCGCCATATTGGAGGTTGTCTGGTGCAAGGTCCTGTTTGGAGGACAAGATAGCTAAAGCGACTCGCTCGGGAGTCTTGGTCTTCTTAGATTCCTTCTCCTTAGCTTCAGCGGCAGGTGGCGGAGCCGGAGGTGCGTCGTCCTTCCAGAGAATTTTTTGACCCGTGTAGGCTGCTTCACGGCCCATGATGGCGATGAGTGTGGAACTCATCATGCGATCACCATTATTGATGACCTCGCCTTTACGGATGGCGTTGAAGAGCGCCTGATGCTCGAGGTCGTACATGTTTTTTTCCTCACCACGCCAGCGCCAGCGTTTCTCGCCGTCAATGAAAGGCGCGGGACCTTTGCCGATAACGAGTCGGCCCTTGGTGCCCTGAATGTTGTCAAAGACCTCATTGTGGCAGCCGGTGATCTGGCGGTTGGTGAGGTGGCACAAAAGGCCACCATCCCATTCATAGGCGACGTGGAAGTGGTCGAAGATGTTGCCACCTTCGGCTTTGATCTGGCGGCCACCGGTGCCCATGGCACTTAACGGCGGTTGGTCCTTCATGGCCCAGCAAATTTTGTCGAGACTATGCACAGCCTGCTCAACGATGCTGTCGCCACTGAGCCAAGAGAAGTTGTACCAGTTGCGCACTTGCCATTCGACATCGCCCATTCCCGCAGGACGGCCCGAGGCTGGCGGCATGGGTTTCACGGGGCCGGCATAATAGGTGGCCAGTATGCCGGTGATGTCGCCGATCTGCCCATCATGAAGGCGCTTGTAGCACTCGATGCGGCTGGTGGAATAGCGCCAGCAGAAGCCGGCCACGAGGTTGAGTTTCTTTTGTTTCGCTTTTTCGACTGCCGCCTGCGCGACGCGATATCCGGCGGCATCCACGGCCATCGGCTTCTCGCAGAAGATATGCTTACCGGCTTCAACCGCTGCGGTGAGGTGCAGCGGACGGAATCCCGGCGGTGTGGCTAGCAGCACGACATCCACGCCACAATCAATGAGCTTCTGATAAGCGTCGAGGCCCGTGAATTTTTTATCTGGCTTCACATCGACCCGATCCGGAAACTGCGTTGAGAGGTTTTTGATGCTGCTCTCGATCTGGGTGTCGAACGCATCCGCCATGGCGACGATCTTTGAATTGTAGTCCGCACCAAGCGCCTGAGCAGCCGCGCCGGTGCCACGTCCGCCACAGCCGATGAGGCCGATCTTCAGCGTCTCATTCGAGTCTGCTTTCTGCTGAGCCTGCAGGGTGCCAGCGGCAGTAAGAATGGCAGGAGTGAGGATAGCTCCACCACTGGCATTGATGAAACGACGGCGGGAGAATGCGGATACAGCGGGATCAGACATGATATGGGTGAAGGATGGGAGTCAATGTGAGCTGAAATTTCGCAACGACGTGGGCAAACCTTTCAGTGAAAGGACTGATTGAGAAAAGACGACGGTGCGGACGAGTCGCGTCAGGCATGACGCGGAATGACCTTCGTCGGCCCGGATGACTGCGGCGGCAAACCATCGACGCCGGGTTCACCCAGCGGCTGCGTTTCATCGCGACTCGTTTCATCATCTGGAGACGGCTGTAGCAATGCCTGCACGAGGAGTTGTGTGTCATCCAGGAAAGTCAGGCCCACGCGGCGCAAAAAATCCACCTCCGACGCATGCGTGTGCAGAGTAATGAGCAGGTGCTCACCTTGAAACAAAGCCAGCACGAACACGCCCTCGTAGCCGAACCAGAAGGTCGCCACATCACGGTCGCCGCCGCTGGCGAAATGCGCACGCGCATCATGTACAGATTGTAGCAGGCGCTCAGAGCGGAATTCTTCAAAGGGCAGAAGGTTGATGAGAATCTGACGCCGCCAGCACAGCAGCATGCCGTTCACCGAACCGGCGTGCTTCAGGCGTTCGAGGGCGGAACGGAGGGACGGAGTGATGGATGCAGCCATAAGATTATGCCTCCATTGAGTTGACGCGTGTGAGCAATTCGAACAACGGGATGCGCTCGCCGATGAGGGCACCTGCGCCGGGATCTTGCGCATCGGTGCCAGCATCGAAATACGCGAAGTTCAGGGTGAAATCCTCCTCCTGCAGCGTGCCGCACCATGGCGGTCCTAGTTCGAGACACTCGCCGATCTTTAGACCAAAGTGACGCAGCCCTTGGAAGTCGGCAGCGTAGTTGTTCACGGCCTCTTGACCGCTGTCACTGGCCACATGGCCGTCTTTCAAGGTGAAGAGTTGCAGGGGAAGAGGTAAAACCTCGGAATCGCTCATGAGAAAATAGGGTTGTAGCTCTTTCGTGTCAAAAAACAGCAGGCGAGGCAAGCATAATCCACGCTGTAGCCAAAAAAGGCCGCCCATCCGACCAATGTTCCATGTTCAAGGTTCCCTTTCTGCGCTATCTCTTCCCTGCCCATGACTGCAACCGCCCCTAGCTTCAAAATTGGCAACGAAAAACTCATCAAGGTGCTGCCCAACGCCGCGAACCGCCTCCTCGGCTTGCTCAAGAAGCAAGGGCGGGCAGATAATGGTGCTCTGCGTGTCGCTGTCGTCGGCGGTGGCTGCTCTGGACTGCAATACAAGATGGATCTCGTCGATGGCCCCGCCAATCGCGACATCATGGTCACCTCTAGCGACGTGCGCGTCGTCATTGACCCGAAGAGCGCCCTGTTCGTCTCCGGTTCCGAGCTGGATTACAGTGACGACATGCAGAGCGGCGGCTTCAAGGTGAAAAACCCCAACGCCGTCGTCACCTGCTCCTGCGGGGAAAGCTTCTCCGCCTGATCCAAGATGTCGAACGCCTTCGCCCTTCTCGGTCTGCCGCGTGTGGCGGCGCTCGATGCTGAAGCCTTACAGCAGGCCTGGCTTACCGCCAGTCGCAGTGCGCATCCCGACCAGCCCGGTGGCGATGCCACCCGCTCTGCTGAAATCAACGCCGCATACGAAACGCTGCAAACGCCTGAGAAGCGCCTTAAACACCTGCTGGAACTTCATCAAGTTCCCTGGCGCGCCGTGCCTATCGACCATGCAATGATGGCTCTCTTCGGCCAACTCGGTCCCGTGCTGCAAAACATCGCCGCCTTCCTCAAACGCCGACAGGCCGCCAGCTCTGCCCTCGCCAAAGCCTTACTCACCCCCGAGGAAATGCACCTGCGCGAGCAGTTGGAAGCACTCGGCACCACCCTCGATGCCGAAAGAAGCGCTTTGCTCGAAACTTTGCCCACCTTCGACGCTCACCTTAACTCCGGCGACACCGACGTCTTAGCCGAGCTGCAAATCCTGCAAGCGCGACTCTCCTACCTCGGCAAATGGCAGGCTCAGGTGCGTGAGGCACTGCTGAGCTTAATGTGAAGCCTTGAGCGTGAAGAAAACGACTACTTCACGACATGGTCATTCCCGACTTCACGATCCTGACTCTGTGCCGCCTTGGCACGGCGCACTTCTCGCATGCGTCGATAACCCACAAGCTTCTTGTGCTGCTCATCCCACAGGCGGAATGCCAGTGATTTGAGACTTACACGAATGGTGATGGGTTTCACCTGCTGGAAGATGGGATGGGAGTTATGGCAGCTCTCCAAGTGGTAGTTCGGAATGCGTGAACTGAGATGATGAATGTGATGGAAGCCAATGTTGCCTGAGAACCATTGGAGCACCCGTGGCAGCTTGTAGTAGGAGGAGCCTTGCAGTGCGGCGGCGGTGTAATCCCACTCGTCATGCCGCTCCCAGTAGGCGTCTTCAAACTGATGCTGGATGTAGAACAGCCAGACTCCTGAGATGCCAGCCACACCGGTGATGATGGATTGAACGATGAGATAATGCAGCGGCCCGAAGATCCACGACATACCCAGCACCATGCCCAGCAGAGCGACGTTCATATACCAAACAGACCATTTTTCACGACTGTCACCACGTCGGTTGGGGATGCGCTGTAGGACCACGAAGAGAACAAAGGGAGCAATGACAAACAGCACCACGGGATTGCGCGCGAGCTTGTAGGCAAAGCGTTTCCAGCGCGAAGATTCGAGATACTCCTGGATCGTCATCGTCCACACATCGCCGATGCCACGACGATCGAGATCGCCCGTGGTGGCGTGATGCAACGAGTGCTCCCAGCGCCACTGATAGTAGGGTGTGAAGGTCAGCATGCCGGTGATGAAGCCGGTGATGTCATTGGCTAGACGCGATTTGAAAAACGAACCGTGGCCGCAGTCATGAAAGATGATGAACACACGCACCACCAGTGCCCCCGCCAGCACGGCCAGTCCCACCACCAGCCACCAGGAAACGCTAAAAGCGAAATAAATGCCGAACCACAGTGCCACGAAAGGGACGAGCGTATTGACCAACTGCCAAACCGCCCGATTCATGGAAGGCTTTTGAAACTCAGCGACAATGGCTTTCCATTCCGTGACGGAAGGAAACGGCAAAGGAGGAGTCAAAAGAGAGGCTTCGTTGTGCATGGTTGGTTCAAAGAGGAACGCTGGGAGGGTTGGAAAGGCCGTCAATAGATTAACCAAACAGCAGGTCTTTTCCATCATTATCAGGTTGGTAGGCACGCCCCGCCAAATGACCGCTCCTCTTCTCCAGCATCCAGCACCCCCCACCCTGTCACCGCTGAAACCAGAGCAGGCCTCGACCAGCTCCGCCAGTGGCTCGAAGACAAGATCGGGCAGGATGTCGAGTGGTGAGTCTCCGCGATTGGGAACACCGCAGCGGACTTGCCTCGCCGCAGTTTCAACACCTCGTCAAGCACCGCGAATCACCGCACACACCCGCTCCCGCACTTCCTGGAGCCTAGCAGGCTTCAGCCGTCCAGCCCGGCGCAGCACACAGGACTCATGCGCCGTCACCACACGATGCGGCAGAGCATAGCTGTCCAGTGGCAGCGCCCCACCCGGCACAAAATCCGTCATCAACACCGGCACCGCCTCCGCATGACTGCCCGCTTGGCTCGTGATCTGACATAAAATGACATCCCCGCGTGTCAGCGCCGCCAGCACCAACGCCGGGCGCACCTTGCTGCTGGACAGGTCCGTGAAGGGATACGGCAGCACCACCACCTCCCCGCTTACAAATCGCGCCATGCCGCATCCTCCTCAGGGGTGTTCCAGTCCGCGTCCCAGGCCCGGCCTGCCAGTGGCAGCAGGCTCTCCGCCCCTTCTGGCGCGGCACTGCTGCGCGCCTTGAGAAAGACCACAAAGTCCAGCACCTCCCGCTGCACCGGCTCAGGTGCCGATTCAATCTCAGTGAACAAGGTTTGGGTCAGCGTGCTCATGGCGGGATTCTAGTGCTCACGGGACTGAATCGCAAGCAAGGGCTACATCGCAGCCTCCTGCTTCCTCCTGAGCCTTCTTCGTTTATGTGGACAGCAAAAGTTGGGTAACAACCCAGACTACCATGAACAACCCAACAACCCTAAAGCGCTCGTATGACGAGCAGTTCAAGCGCGACGCAGTCGCGCTGCT
>Ga0114970_10004165_pt1 | contig 10552 bp, 11 predicted proteins | sample M_140205_XF_Meta_FD_87030 | JGI IMG/M metagenome (GOLD analysis project Ga0114970, IMG submission 87030) | Freshwater microbial communities from Lake Montjoie, Canada to study carbon cycling - M_140205_XF_MetaG | ecosystem: Environmental > Aquatic > Freshwater > Lake | place: Lake Montjoie... | reverse complement strand
TTGCATCATCATGAATCTTGATCCCGTTTTTAAAAAACAATTTGAACCCGTATTTTCCTTTATATGAAACATATGGCGTGTAATGTTCAATAAATTTTTTCAATCCTGTTAGAATGATTATTTTGTCATATTCTCTGTTGAAACCGTTTTCCTCTATTAACTTTCCACGCATCATTTCCGTGGGAAAAAACGTTTTCATGCACATGTTGTTATCGCGCAAATGTGTAAAAAAATCCAAAGCGTCAATTGCGCCATCATCATCATACGAAGTGATTGTGATTTCGTCACTCATGGCCATGTCCATTAAAGGTTTGTCAATACAACGTATGCATCCACTTTCCCCTTTATTAATTGCATTGGCGCAAATGTCAAACATTGAATGAGAGGTGTAACTGTATAATAAAATTTATTATATAATATAATGCTCACATTTCATTTTAGTGTCTCCTAGACTTCTTGGACTTCCTATATTTATGCACGTTTCGCTTCTTTCCTCCACCCCGAATCAAGTGGTCACAATTCTTTTTTGAGCACTTGGTCTGTTTGTCATCCATCGCTTTTAAACGCGACCCATTGTAATGATTCGCTGCGCATGCAGAGTAAGCCTGAACCTCTTGCTTGGATGGATTCTTTGCCAGCGAACACTTGCGTTTCAGCGTTTGTGTGTATGTCGCGCGTTCCTTTTCCATTACTTTATTGGGGGTGCATTTGGTGTCCCGGCATTGCATGTATCTTTGCTGTCGCAAATTATGTTCTGCAGCTTTCCAGTATAGTGGCATTGTGTAATAAACTGTATTATATAATGTAATGCGCATATTTTATTTTAGTGTCTCCTAGTCTTCGTCTTCCGGGACTTCCGGGACTTCCGGGACTTCCTAGATGCATTTGCGTTTCGCTTAAAACCACCCTCACTTTTTCGTCCTTCTACTGCGACGTCTATTATTTTTGCCTGTATCTCCAGTTTTAATCGTGATAATAAATTAGTGACAAATGGAATCATGTCGGGTGGATAACGTTTGCGTAAAAGATTGTGGCGCAACATTTGCTCCAATTCAACAAGTTGCAATAATGAGTATTTCTGAATCAACTCATTGACATTTTGGCTATTTGAATGTAAATAACCGATTGCCTTATTTGTTTTATTTATGCGTTCTTCTAAAATGGATTTCAATCGTTTCATTTCTTGAATGGGTCTTTTTGTGGCGCCCATTGTTTGAATTTCTTTTTCTCCATAAATGATCTGTTGATGCAACATATCAATGAGCGTTTCTCGTGTCTTAAGGTTCATATTTGCACTTACAACCAACGGTTCATTCATCAACATCCACACCGATGCTTGTGAATCTCTCACTTTAAATTCTTCAAACTTTTTGTAATTGTTATTCAAAAAATCGTTCATTGCCATGGCAATTTCTTCTGAGTGTGTTCGCGCGGGCAGTCCCGTCAACGCAAGAATCTCGTCATCAGTTGACATGTTATATAATGAAATTATATCTTCTATGAAATTGCATTATATTTTTAGTTTATATTTATTGTGTTGGAGAGAATTTCTCTCTTCTTCCACTTCGAGAAAATGGTTTAAACCTTGAGCACGTTGCCGGGAAAGCCGACGAGGTTGGCACCGATGCCGAAACCGGCGCCGCTGCGGGCCGACACGGCCAGGGTGGGCACGTAAGTGTCCAGAATGCTAAAGGTGGCAGCAGCAACCAGGGCAATGAGGCCGATCTCATCCAGGTTCAGCTTGCGCTGAGGGATGGAATAAGCGGCCAGGGCGACCAGGGCACCTTCAACCAAATATTTAATGGCGCGTTTGACCAACTCGCCTAAATCCAGAACACCGCCGATCATTTTGTTTGTGTGATTTGTTGATTATATAATGCAACAAGAAAAAAAATGCAATGGAATGCAATAATATTGTTTCATTTATTGCAAATATGTCAAACATAATAATTTTAATACATTTGTTTTAAAATGGCTTAAAATCAAAATGGAAATATCACATACGTTGAACACATTCATAAAACAAACAATCAAAACCAATGACCGACAACTTAAAAGGTGTCACGCTTCAGAAACTGGCCGACGGCACGGTGAACCCTAAATACGTGGATTTGCTGGACGAGGACAAGCCGATTGCGGGCCAAAAATTCGCATGCCTGTCGTTCATTTCCCCCGAGCACATCATCAAGCAGCGCGAGCACTACTTCTTCCAGGCGTTCGTTCAGCACTGGGACATCAACAAATCCACCGAGAAGTTCCTGCAATTTCTGAATTTCGTGTCTTACAAGTACGGGGTCAAGTTTGACAAGTTGACCGAGGACTTCCAGCAGTTCAAGGATTCCGAGAAGGAGCTGATCGCAAAGACCGATATCGTGGACGACTACAAGTCGTTTTTGGACTTAAACGAGGAGCGACTGGACGAGGAGTTTGGCGCCAAGCACGAGTTCCAGACGTCGGTGCGCGGGCTCAAGGTGCGCGGCGTGTTTCCCTCGCAGAAGGAAGCAGAGCTGCGCTGCAAGATGCTGCGCGAGGTGGATCCGAACCACGACGTGTTTGTGGGTCCGGTGGGTCTGTGGGTGCCGTTCCATCCCGAGGCCTACAAGACGGGACGCGTGGAGTACATGGAGGACACGCTGAACCAGCTGATGAGCGACAAGAAGAAGAACGAGGAGCAGGCAAAGATAGAGTTTGACAAGCGCGTGAAGGAGGCCAAGCAGAAGGCGATTGACGAGAATAAGGCGCTGGCGGCCAAGAGCGGCAACAAGCTGACGCAGACGCTGAACGAGCAGGGCGAGCTGGTGGGTGTTTCACAGACTCAGGGGTCCGATTTTGCGGTGGATCCCGAGCCGGCTGATGGTTCCGATCTCAACGCAGATGAAATTCGCAACCAGCTGTTCAACGCCGAGAATGTGGTGCTGCACCCGGACCAGTCGGATCGCGGCCTGTCAAAGCTGACGCACCAACCGACCGCTGTGACTTCTGCGACTGCTGCTGTTACCGACGACGCGACTTCTGTCGCCGATTTTGAAGAGGTGGATTAATTGATGTGCGCATCATTTATGAGTTTGTTAATATAATTTGTATCATTTTATATTAAAATTTAAAATAAACATTATCTGTTATGAGAAGGCATTTTGCAATGTGACTCCATTGTGTGTAACTGCAACTGAAAACGTGCAATAAAAAATGGTTGATAGTTGGTCACATTAATTGGATGTGCGTGACATTTATATCACGTATGGAATGTAATACTCTTCTGAGTCGGAAATTTTTTGCAGCTGTTTTTGCGTGTAACTGCGTCGTTGTTTTTCTTGCCATTTTTGCTTCTGATGTAACATTTGCTCCTTTTTCAGTGACTGGTGCTGGGTAGGCTCATGGCAGCATCCACAGTGGTCTTCATTCGCCTGATCCACCTTGGAATTCACGACCTTGGGGTCATAGTGCAGCTGCCACCTTCCTAATTTGGTGGTGGTGGTGGTGGTTGCATTTGTGGCGGCGGGTTTCAGCATTCTTCGGATAAAATTCATTGGACTTATTTTATGTCTGGTGATGTTGTTGTGTCTGTGATGAATGCTTGGATTTGGCATTCAATTTTTACACATTTTGACATTTAAAACGCCGTCCGCCATTAAGAATCATAATATGTGGCACCTGTGTAATCTATCCATTCTTCTAATGTGAAATTTATGAAATCATCCGGAAGTAAATAGTTTTTATATTCCATTTCAAACCCAAGTGAAGTCATTTCATGGTAATGAAATGATGCATATTGCATAATGTTTAAAAATTCTTCAATGGAATGTATTTCTGACTCTTTTGCTCCTATTCCGCTATAAACTATATGTGGCATTTTACTTATATAACTACAGTTATGCAAATACATTTAACATGTATTTATATACTAATCGGCAAAAAGGTGCAAATCAATGTTTAATTTATAAAAATTGATTTAAATTTATTTGAATTGCAATGATGACAACATGATACATAAACAATACCATAATGTATTCCGAGATTTTCAACGGCGACTACACGATCCAAGTGGGTTCAAACCAGGCCGAGAATGACGCGCTCATTAAAAAGGCACCGCAACACGCCATGTGGTTCCATTTGAAGGACTTTCCCAGCGCGCACGCGGTGGTTGTGAACACGACGAAAGCGGGCACCTACGACGCAGACGTCATTAAACGCGCAGCCACGCTGGTCAAAGAACGGGCTACAGTTAGTGTCAGGGGTTTGCGCAGTGTGGGCGTGAATTACTTGCCAATCAAATACGTGCGGCGCACTGAAACCCCGGGCAAAGTTATCATGACCAAGGCGGCCAAATGTATCCACATTTGAATGAATATATTCCACATCATTTGTCCATTTTCTCTCGTTTTACACAATCAAAATGGATAAATCTTGGCAACGGATGATGCACTTAAGAATATGTTGCATCTTTATAAACATCTTGATTGGTTTATTGAAATTCAGATTAGAGAGAAATTCAATAAAAATAATCACACATACGACGGGGATTAGTATTCCATTTTTACGCACTACGCAGTGGACGCATGTCCCCCCAAGGAGGGGTTTGGGGAACTACGTTCCCTGAGAGTAGTAATAATCGGAAATGACCGTCTTGGCCTTGACGTATCGGCTCATTTTTGCGGCGCAAAAGCCTTCCGACAAGGCCGCGTTTGCAATCGTAGGCCACGAACTCAACAGCTGGTGCGTGGTCGCCTCTCTCTTTTCCACCTTTTTGCCAGTGGTTGACGTGCATATTGGGTTGTTGGTGACTGCGTTCGTCATCGCATAATAATCCTCGCGCAATGACACGCCATAGTAGCCCTCGTTGCTTCCCTGTTCGGACCACACGGTTGCTTTCAGCGCATGCGGCGATGCATTCAAATACCCCTTCAAATCCTTGATGTCTGTTTCAGTCAATGCCAGTCCAACCGGCTGCTTCAACTTTTGGTGCTCTTTCAGTAATACGGAATTTAGAACCTTGCCGCAGTCCGAAAATTGGCACCGTTCAAACAAAAATGTCTCAACATTCGGGCTCAATGAAAGCGTTGATATATCCGATGCTGGCATTTTTTTGTATTCCACCGTTTTCAGTTTCACGCCAAGGTAGCCGTGCACCCCGCGAATGCGCTTGGCCTTGAACCGCACATCTAAATAATTCTTCAGCGCGTGGAACGTTTCCTTCGTCGGCTTGGTTTGACACCACAGCCGGAACCGGCCCTCCATGCTCACCGACGACTCCTCCACGTCGGGGCGCACAATGCACGCCACTTTGATGAAGTCGTTGAACTTCTGCGTCAACTCGTCCTCCGGCAGCAGCACGTTCTGATAGACGGATTGGTGTCCCGCCGCAACCACCTCCAGCTCCTGCTTCTGTTTGGCCGCGAGTTCTCGTAATTCGTTCAATTCCAGGGCTTGTTTTGCCAATGTTTTTTGCAGTTCAGGGTTCTCGGCTTCCAGCATCTCGTTGCGCTGCATCAGTCGGTTGAAATTGTCAATGCTGTACGTGCGCGAATGAATGATGTCGGCGATGTGTTTCTTCAGGCGCTCAATCGTGAAGTTCGTGCTGTCGTATGCAATGATTTCGGTCTTGTTTTTGCCGCCCACTTCAATGCTGCGGATGTTGCGCTTGATCTTCGGATACGTCTTGATCAGATTCTCTATCTCTACCTTGTTTTGAACCCGGAAGGCGGCGACCAGCACGAAATTTTGGTATTTTTTGCGATGGTCCATTACGCGCGTGGAAAGGTCGTTCGTGTGGCCGAATTTGATCAGCTTCTCGTTGTCGGCATTCGTGTTGTCAATGGTGCCAAAATAGATGCACTCCGTGTTCAATGGGAACTGCCCAATGATCGCCTGCTCCACGGCGCGCTGCTTCTCCTTCTTCGTGGATTGGATGACGGAGTCCTTTTCTTGAATCATGGATTCCTTTTCTTGAATGACGGCGTTTTTCTGTTCCAATTGCTGTTTGAGTTCATCCGTCTCTTCTTCCACAATTTGGTGCAAAACCTCTTCCATCTTCATGTAATACTCGTGGATTTCTGATGCCTTTTTTGTTTGTGCCTTCAGGCACAGCGACTTGAAACAACGAACGGTGAGCATGATGGTTTGCTTGTTTTGGCCGCCATTTATTTTTAATTTGGGGGCATCCAAAGCAGTAAGATTTTTGTAATCAACATCAATTTTGAAATGTTTTTCTAATGTTCTCAAAGACACAAATTTTGATGCAAATCCTAACCAATTCCATACGTTGTCTAAATCAACGATGAAATCCATATTTTTGTCATAATTCAGGTAGCAATAAAAGCTACTCACAAATAACTGTTGCTCAAATCCAGTGAATGATTCCTGAATTTTTGTCAATAGTCTGCCATTGTATTCATGCGACAGTCGGGTGATGGGGTTTTTCTCAATGAGCTCAACGATGTTCAGCTCATGCGGTTGTGATTGTTGTGGTTGTTCCGTGCTCATTCTTGGGGTGGGTTTATGTTTATACTATACCTAATCGGAATCTGTTTAAGTTGTTTTAGGTACAAGTGTTTGTTAATTTTTGAAGCGGTTTTTATATAATCGGTTTAATAAATGTCGCTTCACCCAAATGTGAAGCAAGATTGGAAAGCGCTCCACCCAAATGTGAAGCGCTTTTTTTCAACATGCAAATCTTGTTCCCGCAATACGAAAGCAAGATTTCACCATTTGCTCTTTTTTACGTTGATTTTGGGCCCCTTTTTACCGGAGTTTTTGGGGTCATAGTTCTCCTCTTCATCATCCGAGTGCAGATCTTTGGAGATTTCCCAGAATTCCTTAGAGCCCAGCTTGAACGGGCCGTGCTGTTGCGCCTTGTACCAGAAGATTTGCTCCTGCAGTTTGTTGGATTTCGCATTGTTATTGATCACCAAGCACTCAAAATTCTCGGTGCACTGGTCCATCACCTGACAAAAGCTCTCAAACGTGGGGAACATGCCCGCGTAGTTCTCGTAGATGCGTTTGCGATTGGCAATGTAGGGTTCGCGCAGGATAAACACGTAATCAATGTTCGTGCGCAAATTGGGCGGAATACCGAGCGGATATTGCATTGTGATGACCAACATGATCTTCCAATGACGCCCGTTCATAAAGAGGAGGCGCATCATAACGTCCTTGGTCCATTTGTTGTCGTAGAGGCAGTCATCCAGGACGACGAAAGTGCGGGGGTCAATGGTGGAGCGTTTGTACGTTTCAATCTCCTTTTTCATTTGTTTCAGGACGGCTTTTTGGCGTTTGAGGATGTTTTCAATAATGGCGGTGTTGTAAGCGTCGTGGATGAAAAGCTTTGGGACGTGGGCGGCGAAGAAGCCGTTGCCGGCCTCTGTGCCGGAGATGACGGTGCCGATGGGGATGTCCTGGTGGTGGAACATGAGATCCTGGACGAGGAAACTTTTGCCGGTGTCACGGCGACCGATAAGCACGATAACGGGGCCCTTGTTTTCATCCGGCCTAAAGCTGATGGAGCGCATGTCAAATTTGGAGAGTTCCAGGTTCATTGTATTGAATTATAATTATTGATTTGCACTTAATACAATACAAATAAATAATATTGGCAACTATTAAACGCGACACGCGACCCGCAACAACATGCACCATGGCTTAACCCAAATGCATCAAAAAATAAAACGAATGACTTGGAAAGAATGGATTCAACATTTTTACTACGGAATGCTGTATGCCTGGTACGGATTGTATGCGATAGCGCTGCTTGGTCTTGCGACGGTGGCGCCATCGTATCTTGTCACGCTGAATTCCGTGTTAAAGTATTTCATAATTGCGTTCTTGCTGGTGCGGTTCAATCCGTGGACCAATGCGAATCGGGCGGCATTTACCGAATTTGATCGCACGATTGTGTTTAGTGCGGCGTTCTTTTTGCTGGCATCCACGGCCATCACGTCTCTTGTCCTAAATGCATTGCATTTGCCGAATGCACATTGATTCATGCATGCAAGTTAGTGTGGTTTCCTTGTTCTTTTTGTTTTCCTTTGCTTCTTTTGCTTCCTTGGTTTCCTGGTTCGTTTCATTCCACCTTGCAACGGATGACATTTAATTCTTTTAAGGGTGTCATGAAATACACTTGTTGCCCTTGCAATGTTTTCCTCATTCAATTCAACACGCGTTTCCGTGCCTCCACGTTCACCACTAAAATCATCATCAATTATTTTATTAAGTTCATCAAGGGTTTCATACCTAAACGCGGTTTTATCTAATCTGGTTGCATTAAACAGTGTTATCATCAACCTTGCCGATATCTTGTTTATTGCATCAGATGTCAATTCTTCAGCACGGTTACTAAGACTTTTTGATATCATTATTGCAACCGCTCGCAGTAAGGTGTTAAACTTTCGCCCTTCATATCGTTCGTTCGTCTTAGAATCAATATTAATATCAATTATCTCGCGCTCGCGCACCTTCATTGTTATGGACGAAACGCACTCATTTCCGTGCATTAAGCACAATAATAGCGGTGGTCTCATAAAATAATTCAACCACAATTCTGAATACATTGACACAGTGCTTCCCATGGGAAATGATGTAAGGTAGTCAATGTGTAAATAAAACCCCGGACAGGTCGGTTGAAGTTCAATATTTAATGCGTGGATAATCCCTTTTGCAACGGTCAGATCTAGAAACTGGTCGCATGGTGGTGAGTTTGGTTTGATAATCGCAAGGTTATGCGGATTATTCGTGTTGAATTCACGTAATGCTTTATTTAGTCGTACACCTGATAAATTTAAAATTTCAATTAAATGTTCACGATTTGCATCAATGTACCTTCTAAAATCCTCCGGGAATATGCCATCTTGGTCTTGCATCAAGTTAAATATATGAAGGTTGCCGGCATGCATCATGGCGATGAACTTGGTGGATTGCAGTGTGCACACAAACTTGTGTTTACACGGACATTCTTTGTCTTTAACTTCAATTTCATAACATGCGTTCCCATTTACAACCGTCAATCGTTTTATATTAAGCAATGTTGTCGAACTGTACACAATATCCATTTGCCTCTGTCTTATTGTTGTATTGTCTTATTTTATCAAATTATTAAAAATTTATTTATATCATGAAAAATTTATAGCAATTCATAATTGCAAATCATAAGCACCTCTAAACATTGGGATTTTTTTTGATTTGTTTGATTTGGTTGATTTGTTTGATTTGGTTGATTTGTTTGATTTGTTTGATTTTTTTATAACCTTTCTAGTATGTTTCTTTTTTCCACCTTTTAATGGTCCGCAGTTCATTCTTTCAATGGTTTTATGAAACACGGTCGTTGCATTTGCAATATTATCCTCATTCAATTCAACACACGTTTCCATGCCTCCAACATGATCAAAATGCTCTTTGATCACTTTATCCAGTTTTTCGGGTGGAACAGTTTTGCTGCTTATGTCTCCGTTACGGGGAACTGCATTAAATCGTTTTATCATCAACAATGCAGATATTACATTGGATGCACTAGACACCAATCTTTCAGCCCTTTCATTGAGACTGGTTGATACAATTATTGCAACCGCTCGCAACAATGTGTTGAATTTTCGTCCCTCATATTGTTCATTCGTCTTGGAATCAATGGTCATTTCGGTCTTGGTGACCTTGATTATTATAGATGACACGCAATCATTGCCAGTGAATAAACACAATACGATTTGAGGTTGAAAATAAGAATTTGTAAAAAGGTCTGTATACAACGATGCAATGCTACCCGGGGGGAATGCTGTGATGTAATCAATGTGCAAATGAAACCCAGGACAGGTCGGTTGAAGTGCAGCATTTAATTGGTCAACCATCTTTTGTGCATTTGACAAGTCTATTAACGGTTTGCATTGGTGTGAAGATGATACTTGGCGTATGATTGCAAAATTGTATGGATTATTGCGACGATTTATCTCATCACTTATCATAAAAGCTTTACCAACCCCCACTCCACTTTCAAAATATGCATACAACTTGGGTTTAATTTGTTCAATATACCCTTTAAACTCGTCCGGAAAGACGCCATCCTGTTTTAAGTTAAAAACATGAATGACATCATCATATTTCATGGCAATGGCAATAAATGTAGTTGATTCCAGCGTCCACACGTATTTAACTGGACATTCACATTCTGCACTTTCACGCATTTCATAACAGATGTTGCCATTTACAGTGGTCAGCGGGCGTATATTAAGTAAATCAGAAGTGACGGAACTATAAACAATTCTTCCACTTTTTAATGGTCCGCAGTTCATTCTTTCAATGGTTTCATGAAACACGGTCGTTGCATTTGCAATATTATCCTCATTCAATTCAACACACGTTTCCATGAGTGCATGTTGACGAATGTAATCTTTGACAACTTTATCCAGTTTTTCGGGTGGAACAGTTTTGCTGCTTATGTCTCCGTCACGGAGAACTGCATTAAACCGTTTTATCATCAACAATGCGGATATCGCATTGGTTGCAATGGACACCAATATTTTAGCCCTTTCATTAAGATCTTTTGATACAATTATTGCAACCGCTCGCAACA
>Ga0114970_10004164_pt1 | contig 10554 bp, 12 predicted proteins | sample M_140205_XF_Meta_FD_87030 | JGI IMG/M metagenome (GOLD analysis project Ga0114970, IMG submission 87030) | Freshwater microbial communities from Lake Montjoie, Canada to study carbon cycling - M_140205_XF_MetaG | ecosystem: Environmental > Aquatic > Freshwater > Lake | place: Lake Montjoie... | reverse complement strand
CTCGTGAGCTGGTTGCGCGGCCTGCTTCAATCAGACACGGTGGAAAAAGTGATTCACGACTGCCGCATGGACTCTGACGCTCTCTTTCATCTGCTTGGGATCTGCCTTGAGTGCGTGCACGACACGTCATGCTGGCATTACAAACTCACCGGCCAGACCAACGCCTCGCTGAACACTGTGCTGGAGCAGAACGGCCTGAAGATCAATACTGTGCGGGACAGTGATATCTACAGGAACAATCATGCTTTCTGGGCTGCCCGCCCGTTGACTGACAAGATGGTCAAGTGGGCAGCTGGCGATGTGTGCTCGCTCTTGATGGTCTACGTCAAGCAGCTTGAGCAGGCCAGTGGCCAGCAGTTGCAGGAGGCCATCAAGATGTCCAAGAAATACCTGGAAATCGGCAGGAACGCCAAGACGGGCGTGGCCACCGTGCGCAACCCTGGCGGCTTCATCGGGACTGGAGGCTGCAAGATTCGCGAGAGGGAGCGAAAGTACAACGCCTTGATGTACCCAAGAGGAGAACGCTCCAAACGACAGTGGGTCGTCTATTACTACGACGAGGCATCGTTGCGAGCTGTGCAGGCAGAGGCCAGTTTGTAATTCACAGAAAATGCGCGTTTTTGCGCGAATCAGAAGCAGTGCACCGCCCGTGCCCTGCCGTGGAGGCGGACTGGACCTTGCTTGAGGAGGCGTCAGAGGAGGCCTAGTCTTCCGTCGGAGCCGAGCACGCGTTCTCGATGGCCATGCGCGCGGTGTACTCGGTGATTACGGTGCTGCAGCCATTGAGCGGCGCGAACCGCTGGGCGTAGGATCCGAGGATTAAATCCTGGCTCTGGCTGTCATACGCCTCGCTTGCTCGCTGCACGGTCTGGTAGAAGCCTGCAACGGGCCGTGTCAGATGGGAGGCTGGATGGGAGGCTGGATGGGAGGGCTCCTGGGCGAGCAGGGCAAGGTCAGATGGGAGGCTGTGTGGGAGGGGCGGGGGGCCTTGCCTAGCTCCTGGGCGAGCAGGGCCGGGTCGTAGCGCCTTCCCTTGACGTCCCCTTGCGCCACGAGCAGCAGCAGGGCCTTGCCGCGGTCCACATAGATGGGCAGGACCAGTTCGCCCTCGATGTAGTCCTGGGGGACTGCCGGAAGCTCCAGCAGGGAGAAGGCCGGGCGCGTGTGCACGTGGAGGCACAGCTGTCGGGCGGGGTCCTCCCCGTGGCATATCATGACCAGCGTGCCGGCGTACTGCAGGGAGGCGAGCCCCCTCGCCACGTCGCACGTGTACGGCGTGGAGTATCGGGTGACGTTGGCGAGGGTGTGGGCCGTGACAGGGCTGGACAGGGCGGGCTGGGCCGGATCGTACTCGAGCTGGAGGGCGCCGAACGCGAGGAAGTGGATGCACGGGAAGAGCTCCGCAAGCCCCGTCAGGTACGGGGGGTTCTGCGTGCATACACAGTAGGCGCCCTCCCCCGCGTAGCGCGTGAGGAACTCTATGTGCATGAGCATCTGGCCGCGAACCGTCACATCGCGCGCGAAGGAGCCCGGGTCCAGCTGCGCCCCCTCTGACGAGGCGGCGTGTCCGTGCAGGAGGACGCGGATGGGCATGTCTGTGGCGTGCGCTGGCTCCCTTGGCGCGTTTTGTCGGGGCCTCTTTTTAATTTTCAAACAGGTGCTCGGAGCCGCGGGCCTCAGGGCAGGGGCCTGTCCCCTGCCATCGCGTCCATGCGCCGGTCCGCGATGAAGTCCTGCCCGGCGATGGCCAGCTGGTACGTGAGGCCGGGGAAGAAGCTCGGGCAGTTGCGCTGCATCTGCCTCTTTTGCTCGCGCACCAGCAGCCGCGTGCAGATCGGGCGGCGGTCGCGCAGGGTGTAGCCCCGGAGCTTGGACAGGAAGGCGGCGGCCACGGCGCGTCGGGCGGCGGCGCGGATGACGGCGGCGGCCAGGCGCTTGGCGGGGGCCTCGCGCTCGAGCGCCGGCAGGTCCAGCAAGAGCTCCAGGTGAGGCCTCCAGAAGTAGAAGTTGAAGGAGGAGGTGTCGCCCGCCGTGAAGTTTTCCAGGTCCAGCGTGTACTCCATGCGCTGCATCGGCGACGTGATCTCGCTGAAGTAGAAGACCTGCCCGCGGGTGTCCCGCAGGAACTTGGCCGTGAAGCTGAACCAGTACCGCTCGTAGAGGACCCGGTCGGTCACCAGGTTGTCCTGCACGCAGTACCGGCAGACGCACATGCCCAGGGACCAGAAGGCCCTGACCTGGTACCGCGCCGACCCGCACACGCCGCAGCGCTCCGAGTGGCGCAGGACGGCGATCCGGCGCACGTAGGGGAGGAGCAGGCTTTTGCGGGCGGGCGGGATGGGCCTTCCCTCGCTCAGCTCAAGCTGCAGCCTGCCAAGCGCGCGAGTGAGGCCTTGGCGGCGGCGGGGGCGGGGGCAGGCTGGCGCACCACAGGGGCTGCACACGACGCTGAAAGTTGGGCAGGGTCATCATCGTCGAATACTTGAAGTAGGTCCTCGTCCACCGTCGGTAGAGTCCTATCCAGATCTCCCAGTTGCTCATAATCTGCTGGCGGAATTCCCTGTTCACCATAGACAGCTTCATCACGGAGAGTGCGTCGTTCTTTGCGAGCATGCAGGCAAGGATCAGGCCCGTCGAGTCCTGGGTGCACCCCATGCAGGGCGTCCGCTCCCCCTTGCCCTTTCTCGCCCTCATCCATGGCGGTTGCCTGCTGCCCCCCTCCGCGCTCGGCCTCCTCTTGGTGAAGATGGAGCTCCCCGGGGTGTACCCTAGACGAGCGCTTTTTGGTTTGGAGGCGGAGGTGGACGAGCCGGTCGAGCCTGAGGTGTTCATTGCTCTCCCTGAGGAGGGACCCTTGCATGCTAGCATGCGCGCCCCCTGAGTTCGCGCGTCCAGTCCGATGGAGCCTTATTTGTTGAGGGGGCGGCAGGCCGATTTCAAACCTGTGCTGGCCCGGAGGTCTTCTGCCGGGCCTGCCTGAAGAGCTCCTCCAGGTTCTCGCCCTCGTCGGACTCGGCGCTGGCCTGCGACTGGGCCGTGTCCGGGTAGGGCGACTGGGGGTCCAGGGGCTGGTAGAGCGGGATGATCTGGGGGTTGTAGCGCTTGATGTACTGCACGGCCAGGCAGACGGCGGCGGCCTGAAAGAAGAAGACGGTGGTCCAGAACGGGGCGTAGAGGAGCGGGGCCATCCGGGTGATGAACTGGTAGCTGTTCTGCTTGAGATGGTCGGCCCCCTGCATGTTGTCGATCCCCACGATGTAGACCCAGGCAAAGCACTGCAGGGCGAAGGCCAGCGCCCGCCAGCCCTGCACCGCGATGTGCTCCGGGTCGTTGTGGAAGAAGCTGATGCTCACGATGACCAGCAGCATCCCCCCCGTCGGCCCCAGGCGCTCGAGGGAGCTCCGGCGCTCCAGGATCCGGCGGAGCATGGGGGGCTCGTACAGGAGCACGCCGCACGACATCATCCAGCACCCCTGCAGGCACATCATCAGGAGGACGTTGGCCTCCGCCTCGGACCCGGTGCGTATGAGGGCGTGCACGTGCGAGAAGTAGACGGCGAGCAGGATGGAGTTGGCGTCGAAGATGATGTTGGACGTGCACAGCCGGTCCAGGTAGAGGACGGCGGCCAGCACGGTGTAGGCCCGGACCTCGTGGCCCTGTGTGATCATGGAGACTGCCAGCACGAAGACGAGCATCTTGGCCATGCAGGCGCAGGCGGGCAGGTAGTTGACGGCCAGGCGGAGGTCGACCTTCATCATTGGTCGGGCCGGGGCGCTCCGTGCGGCCTGATATAGGGGCTGCTTTCAAACCCGTGCTCTCAGGGCCAGGCGATCAGATCACGGCAGGGTCAGGCAGGGTGGGGGCTGAGGTCCTCGCAGCACTCCCTGAGCCACTCGCCTACGCGGTTCGTGAAGGCCAGGATGCGCTCCTCGGCCTCGGCGGTCCAGACCAGGCGGGCCCAGGTCAGGCGGGCGATCACAGTGCCCTTGCCCGTGATGGCCCAGTCGTTGTTGTCGGGGCAGAGGGCCGGGTCCAGAGAGAACTCCCCGGCGAAGGACTTGACGGTGAAGCGCACGGTGTTGCAGAGCTCGAACATGCGGCCCTCCACCCGCACGTGCCTGTCCCACCGCGAGATGTTGCTCTCCATCAGGCCGTGGCTCGTGACGTGCGCCCGGCGGCCCAGCTTGAGGCAGATCACGACCATGTGGACAGCAAAGGCGGGGTCCTCCAGTCGCATGGTCCTCCCCAGGCGGGTGAGGCCTGCAAAGCTCCTGCCGCCCATGAAGGAGGCCCGCCCTTGGTTGATGGTCAGGTTCCCCTCCAGGTGGAACAGCTCTCTCTGCCTCCCGAAGCACGACCGGTTCCTGTGCACCATCTGCTGGAACGGCATGGTGTCAAAGTACTGCAGGTAGAAGCCGCAGAGGTTCTCTATCCTGGCGGGCTGGGTGGAGTGCGGCGCGAACCGCTCGTCCAGCGTCACTATCGAGACCTCCCCGGTGGAGAGCAGCACGGACTGGCTCACGGTGTGCGCGTTCCTGTCCAGCTTGGGCATGCTAGCGGGGTTCGCTCCCTTCCCTAGGCGCGGCCCTAAATAGGCACGACGGCACCGGTTCAAATCTCAAAAAATTCATTCATTTTTTTTCAAGACGAGGGGTCAATCATAGTACTTGTCGTCCCCGAAGCCGAGCAGGCCCCACTCCTCGGCGTCCTCTTCGTTGTCTGGGAACTGGAAATCCGTCAGATCGGCGCCGCCCTCGAAGTCCAGCCGGAGCGGCTCGTCGTAGATGGGCTCCTCGGGCTCCTGCTCGTCTTCTTCCAGCTGTTCGCTGGGCTGGTGTGGGTTCGACTCTTCAGCAATGTCGGGCCCCTCCTCGTGAAAGAGCCCGTCCATGCACTGGAGATCCTCGGTGCCGTGGTCCTTGGGCGCGTTCCCTTCGTGGATCCTCGCCATCAGCCAGCCCCGTTTTTCGGCCGCCTTGAGGAGCTCCAGGCTTCTGCCCTTTGCGATCGACAGGCGCTCCTCTCTGATGCTGCGGATCTCAGCCCAGTTGAGCTTGAAGACGCCCTTTTTTATGCTGTCGAACGGCCACTGCTGGATGCCCATGCGTTTTCTGCACTTGATTATGCTGTGGCCAGAGACCTTCAGGATCCGTGTCGCGTCCGCCAGCGTCATGTCAAAGAAGCACGGCAGGATGTCGTCCAGGTCGTGCTGCATATGGCTACTCTTGATTGGAGAGAGCAGACCCCTTGTATAGGACCAGGTCTATTGTGTTTCGCAACTGCACGCTGCTGGCGAAAGGCCCTGTGTTTGAAACTGGCATGATTACAGCAGCTGGCGTCCTGTGGATTTCGGGACTGCACACGGTCTGTTGCAGGCGGGATTACAGCAGAGTCTGTAGACAATTCAAACCGATGCTGAGGGCATAACTTGGATCGATTCGGTTTCCACAGAGAAAACAAGCCATGCGTGTCAAGACTGTTGCTGAGAAGGAGGTCTTAAAGTGCAAGCGCACTGTCAGCTTCAAGGACCTCAAGTCCAGGACCAAGCAGCAGGCCAAGCGCATTGTTCAGGACGAGGAGAAGGAGGAGGGCGAGGTCACAGATGACGAGAGCGGTCGGTTCTCGCCCAACGTGCCGGTCAAGACGCTTCCCTTCTCGCCCACCGTGAAGGGCAAGCTGGAGGACGACGATTTGCCTCAGACGCAGGCGTGGCCAAGCGACGAGGAGGCGTTCGAGACCGGGAAGGGGGCCGACGAGGATGCGAACAAGGAGAACGAAGAGCCCAACGTGGTTCGATTTATGCCGTTCGTTGGGGATGACTGGGTGCAGAGCGACATTCAGGCACAGCCGTACTGAGCGTGTACCCGAAAAATACCCGGGTGGTTATATAAAGCGTTTGATCAAAAAGCGTCTCGATTATGCACTTGAGGGCGGACGCCAGGCCACTGATTGCGATGGTCTCCTTGATTGCAAACCTGAAAACGTTTCGGGCGGAGAGGGCCGCTGCCCTGAGCATCCCTATCTTTTGCGTGTTTGGGGACACGGTGCTCAACGCGGTCGCGGCAAGTCGCCCGCGCACCCCCGAGGCCTTGATGCGGATCAGGGGGATGAGCGAGGAGAAATGCCGGCAGTACGGCAAGGAGCTGGTGCTTATCGTGTCGAACCACAAGGAGCCGAGGCTGCGGGCGCCTGCAAGCAAGCCCGCGAGGCAGGCCGAGACCTCTCGCATCGGCTCTGGGCACACGGAGGCAAGGCTTCGGGCGCATGCAAGCAAGCCCGTGAGGCAGGCCGAAACCTCTCGCATCGACTCTGGGCACACGGAGGCAAGGCTGTGGGCGCCGGCAAGCAAGCCCACGAGGCAGGCCGAGACCTCTCGCATCGGCTCTGGGCACACGGAGGCGGCCAGCAGCGCCGAGCTGTGCAAGCTGTCCAGGCATGCCCAGGCAGCGTTTGGAGAGGACGACGTCGTCTACATCTTGGAGCTGATGCACGGGCGCGTGTATGTGGGGCGCACGAAGAACCTGCAGAGACGGCTGGCGGAACACCGCTCTGGGAAAGGGAGCGCCTTCACCAAGGCCTACAGGCCCACAGGCGTGATGCTGCCCAGGCTGGGGCGGGTCAGCGGGTCGGGAGAGGCGGCGGAGCGCGACGAGACCCTGCGCTACATGTACCTGCGAGGGGCGGACAGCGTTCGGGGCTGGAAGTACACGCGGGTCGAGCTCTCCCGCGCAGACGCGGCCGACGCGGAGGCCAACATCCGCGAGCTGTTTGACCTGTGCAGGCGGTGCGGGCACCCGGGCCATTTCATGAGCCATTGCAGGAACAACTATGACCGCGCCGGGGAGGCCGTTTCCTGATTCGGGTTCTCTGAAGTCGTGTGGGCGGGTTCCAGCGAGGAGTTTAGAACAAATCGTCAAGTATTTAAATGTGGTGTTGAGGCGTTTCATAAGCACAGAGCATGCCCCCTGCCAAGGAACCAGCCGCCCCGAGACGCAGCCGCGCCGTTGAATTCAAGACCCACCCGCTGTACAAGAAAGCCGTTAGCACTGTCTCTGCTCTGATCAGAGGTATAAGGAGGCGCATGGAATACGAGCGCAAACGGGATGCGCAGCCAGGCAACGGGGCAGTAGCAGCGCTTGTCGTCCCAGAGCAGCCATCTGGTAGCGCGGGAGGCGTGCAGGAGGCGGACCAGCCGTCTGGTAGCGCGGGAGGCGTGCAGGAGGCGGACCAGCCGGCTCAGGCCACCCTTGGCCAGATCATTGATGATTTGGAAGCGGTGGCCCAAGACGAGCTCGCCGCTCACATGCGCAACGTGCCCACCGAGTGGGTCGAGACAGAAGGGTGGAACCGATGGTCTCAGCTGGCTCAGCAACAGTCGCGCGTCAACCCCTTTGCGGACGTGGGAAACGCCGACCTGTATCACCCTCAGGTGGCTCAAGCGCCGCGCGTCAACCCATTTGAGGACCTGGATAACGCCGACCTGTCTCATCCGGGAGACACCAGGTTTCAGGGTGAGGGCTTCCCTAGCATTCCGTGGGAGGAAGACTCCCAGGCGGATGGCGAGAGCCTCTTGGAACAGGATGGCCTGCTTCCGTTATGAGACTGCCTTCGGCACGGGTCGCCCGCAATGAATAAACCGACCTAACAGGCTCACTGCGCGCACGAGTCGATGTACAGCTTTAGGAGGTCCGCGATGTTGTCCGAGTGATGGACCCTCGGGGCGGGCGACACCAGGTAGACGCGCCCGGCCAGCAGGAGCCAGTACCACCCGTCGGGGCGGCTGGGGTCGAAGCGGTCCTCCTCATACCGGATCTTGATCTCGGGGTAGAGCTCGTTGATGGCAGGCAGCACGTGCACGGCCGGCGCGTTGGCGAGGTCGGCCAGAGGGTGGCGCGTGGTGCGAGAGTAGCTGGTGTTGTGGAAGTAGACCACCTGGGACACGTGGTTGTACATGCCCGGGAAGTCGTGGCGGTAGGTGAGGCGCGCGGCGACGGGCAGAGAGATGTGCATGCACAGCAGGTTGTACAGGTCCGTGCTGGCCTCGTAGTGGTACTTTGAGATGGGGGCGAGGAAGCCCGTGGGCCTGACCCGCTCGCACACGGCCAGCAGGTGGATGTGCCTGTACATGACGAGGAGGGCGCCCACCATCCGGCGCATCGCGGCGGGCGTCAGGACCGTCTTGTTGGCTAGGTCCCGGACCCGGCACGGCTGCGTCTCGGACGGGTCGTCGAACAGGTCGTCCCCCCCCGCCGAGCACGCCAGGGCCCCGAACCGCGCGGCGCACAGGTTGATCAGGTGGAGCACCTGCACAGCACCCGGCTCAAACGGGGGCGCGACAAGCAAAATGCATGGCCCCCGCGCACCTGCCTCATGTTCTGCTTGGCCCGGATGTTGAGCCGGATCCGGTCGAGGAAGGTGGGCCACTCCAGCAGGATGTTGGCGACCGTGTCCTTGAGCTCGCGCCAGCTCATGTCGTGGATCGGCTTGTCCATGATGGTCATGCGGTGGGCGGGCGACGCCTCGTACGGGCCCGGAGTCGAGTGGTGGTGCTTGAACCGGCAAACCAGCAGGCCGAGCAGCTGGTTCCGGTTGAAGAGCACGTCCACGTGGTAGGCCTCCTCGGGATCCGTGCCCCACAGCCACTCGTTCCACACGGTGTCGGGCAGCTCGTGGTCCGCCTCGAGGGGGGCGTTGAGGGCGGTCAGGCTCATGCTGCCCGGGCTGCGGCTTGTGGGTTTTTGTACGCGGCGAGCCTTTACAGCAGAAGCCGGGACGTTTGAACCGATGCTGGCCTGAAAAAAAGCGCGCGATCGGGGCGGTGGGCAGGAGACGGGGGAGGCAGGCTGCAGCACCATGGAAGCCCCATCAACTACCCCGCCCGACTCGCCCCCTGCCGCCCTCCAGCGCGAGACGACGAGCGGGAACATGAACGCTGGGAGAGGACAGCTGGCCTGGGACGGCGAGGTCGGCAGGACGGGGTCCGACCTGGCAGCAGGTGAAAACGACATGTGACAGCTAAACATGCAAAGGAATGAATGGGCTTGGACGACCGACCCGTTTTGTGTTGGAATGATGGCGTTGGACTTCGAGCAGGTCGGGGGGACGACGGGGGGCGGACAGCATCGAGCCGCTGATCAAGTATAAGGCCATCTGGAGGCCCTCCCGTGAAGGCCGTACACTGCAAGCACCAAATCAAAAAATCCTTAGGCGATAACCCACATGGCGGCCTGTCCTTTTTGCGGCGGGCGGCTCGCGTTCGATCCCTCTTGGTCTGAGACCAATTCAAACCGATGCCAGGCTAAAAAATGAAGGCGCTTTCTCGCACATACCTGCCCCGCGCGAAGCTCCCGCTCCAAGCCATGGACCTGTTTGAGCTGTTCATCCTGCTGCTGCTGTTGGTCCCTCCCATAATGCCTGTGGAGGGCTACACCTCGCTCCTGCAGATCTTTCGCTTCCCGCACGCCCCGGCGAGCAGCGGCATGCACTACATCCACTCCCCCGAGTTCTTCCTGCCCGCCCACGGCCTGTGCGGGCCTGGCTTCGCTCTCGAGAGCACGCACCAGCCCGAGATGAGCGGCGACTACGCCCTCCTGCGCATGACCTACCAGACCACGCTGGATGGGCGCATGCACGCGCGCGTCTTCTCCAACAACGCGAACCAGAGCCACTTCATGCTGACGGACGACCAGGGGAGGGAGTGCGTGATGGGCCAGCTGCGCATGACCCGGCTGGGAGGGGGCAAGGGGTTCGGGCTGAGGTGCTACGCTTCGCGCATCAGGACCGCAAGCATTTGGGACGTGATGGTGGGCACGCCGGACCCGCGCCCGGAGTACATCGAGTCTGCGGTGCACGCAGGGGCGAGCGGCGTCCGGGAGGACGCCAACCTCGGGGCGTACCGGCGGCTGGTCATGAAGCTGGGGGTGGCCTGACGGTTTTGGCTTTTCAAACCGGTGCCCGCCATGTGTTTAAAGGCGTTTGTGCTGCCTGGCGTGTGGATTCGAGCCATGGCAAGCAAAGAGGAGTTGTTGCGTGCTGTGGAGGCTTTGCTCAGGCCGGCCACGCAAGCAGACGGCAGCGTGTCGCTAGAGGACGTGGAGAAGACGCTCGTGCTGGTCAGGGAATTCAAAGAAAAATTTCAGAGTCTCGAGCAGACCCTCTTGCAGAGCCCAGAGGGAGTGGCAGTGCAGGTGGACAGGGCAATCAGAGATAAGGATGACAAGATCACTGTATGGAGAGCCAAATTGGACGAGGCTAACAAACAGATCGAGACCCTGACTGGAAAACGGAAGCATGAGATGCTCAGCTACGGCCACGTGCCAGAGGGGCGAAGAGATAAAGACGAGTACAGCAAGCATCTGAATAACATGCGAGCAAATGCGAGCCACCAAATGGGCGCATGCGCGGACCACATAGCTGCCCTGGAGGTGTGCGCAATGCCTTATGCTCGAAGGATGGGAGAGGAAACCAGGGAGACACAGATCCAACGCGCGAAAGAGAAGTCGCAAGCCCTTGACAGGCAATTCAAAAATTCCGAGCTCAACTTTTTGCAAAGCT
>Ga0114970_10004162_pt1 | contig 10556 bp, 8 predicted proteins | sample M_140205_XF_Meta_FD_87030 | JGI IMG/M metagenome (GOLD analysis project Ga0114970, IMG submission 87030) | Freshwater microbial communities from Lake Montjoie, Canada to study carbon cycling - M_140205_XF_MetaG | ecosystem: Environmental > Aquatic > Freshwater > Lake | place: Lake Montjoie... | reverse complement strand
CGTTTTTTGGGCTATCGAAAAATTCGAAGACACCTCTCCAGCCGGCATACGAGGAAAGTCCTCAGGAGGCAAGGTCTGCAGATTGAATCTGCTTTTACCTGCCTTTACTTGCATTCTTTTTTCCGCGAGCGACAACACGATCTCTGCCTGATCGGGTAGGGCACGTAAGATATCTAAAAGTTTTCTGGCACCAACGGTAACGGCTTTGTCCTCGCCTTCACATGGCATATCTGCTGATACTTCTATTTCTATGTCGGTAGCGACAAAAGCAAGGACCCCTTTTTGTCTCGATAGAAGTACGTTGGAGAGAATTGGCAGGGTATGTCTGCGTTCGATAATTCCTGAAACCGCCTGTAAGGGTTTTAGTAAGTTTTCTCTAGTTGTCTTTATTAGATTCATATCTTTGAATACCCCTGGTAATGATAATGAAGGGCACGCTTTTTTGGGAAAACAACTAAATATTCAATACGTTTAAGCACTTACTCGCCATAAGCTATGTGCACAGCCATCGGTTCGCGTATGTATAACCGGGGAAAAAAAACGCACACTTTCATGCATAAACGGTTTATCCACAAAGCACCCACAGTTACTTAGCCTTTTAATACCTGCTCCAAAACATGAAAATCGCGATTCATCATGGTGTCTTTTTCCCTCAAAGATGCAATCGTGCGGCACGCATGTAATACAGTCGTGTGATCGCGATTCCCAAAAGCCTCGCCGATTTCTGGAAAACTCATTGACGTTAGCTCCTTTGCAAGAGCCATTGCGACTTGCCTGGGGCGCGCAATATTTCGACTACGTTTCTTGGAGTGCATATCTGACATCTTAAGTTTGTAATAATCGGCAACGGTTTTTTGGATGTTTTCAATTGAAATTTGCCGGTGTTGCAATGAAAGTAAATCCTTTAGCGCTTCCTTTGCCAAATCTAGTGTTATATCTTTGCCAGTGAATCGTGAGAAGGCAATCACGCTTTTTAAAGCGCCTTCTAATTCACGCACGTTTGATCGAATGTGTTTAGCTACAAAAAAGGCTACTTCTTCAGGTAGTTTGAGACCGACTGCTTCAGCCTTTTTTAAAATGATTGCAACGCGCATTTCTTGTTCCGGGGGTTCTATAGCGACAGTAAGCCCCCAAGAAAAACGTGATTTTAGGCGTTCGCCCAGTCCGGTAATGTCCCTGGGATAGGTGTCACAAGTAATGATTACCTGTTTGCGAGTCTCGATCAGTGCGTTGAACGCGTAGAAAAATTCTTCCTGAGTCCGATCTTTACCCGTAAAGAATTGGATGTCATCAATCAGCAACGCGTCAAGGGCGTGGTAATAGCGTTTAAACTCATCGAAAGACTTTTGTTGATAGGCTTTTACAACATCGGATATGTATTGGGCTGCGTGAAGGTACCTAACCTTTGACCCGGGGAAACGGGCACTGATGTGGTTCCCGACGGCGTGCATAAGATGCGTTTTCCCGAGCCCTACACCGCCATAAATGAAAAGGGGGTTGTAAGACGTGCCTGGGTTGTCCGCCACTTGCATTGCTGCAGCACGAGCAAGTTGGTTGGCTTTCCCAGGGACAAAATTTTCAAAAGCGAAATCTGTTATGAGGCTGGATCGGTCGACGACGGGTTTGCCCGGTAATACCTTCGAATATGATGTTTTCGATGGCGTTGGGTCGTCTCGTGTTTTTGGCACGGCGCTGCTCGCGCTGGGTTCCTCTGTCGCGGTCAGTGTCATTGATAGGCGCATCGGGGTACCAAAAAACTCGCCCGCTAAATGTTCAATTCTTGATGCGACGCGCTCGTTAATCCACTCCAACACATAGCGATTTGGGGCCAGTAACGTAAGCTGTCCCGTCGTGTGGTTCGCCACACCCATGCGAAGTGGCCGAACCCAAGTGTTAAATTGCTGATTAGGCAGCTCTTTTTCAAGCTGGTTTGCACAGGAAGACCAGAAGCTGTCAGTCATTTTTAGGCAAGGCAGTACTGTGGACGCAGCGTGAAAAGAGAGCTGAATTTTACTCCCTAAAAGGAGAGTTATCCACAGGCACGGGTAAAAATTAACCTTGACTCCACCCCATCTTAACCCGTCTAATAACGGGTTCAATTAAGGCAAGAAAGCAGAATCATGAAACGCACTTACCAACCATCCGTTGTACGCCGCAAGCGCACCCATGGTTTTCTTGTTCGCATGAAAACCAAGAGCGGTCGCGCAGTTATTCGCGCTCGTCGCGCTAAAGGCCGGGCCAGTCTGGCTGTTTGAACGAGCGGTTATCCTATCCGAAGAGTCGGCGGCTAAACGAAGCCCGCGTAGCCGCGTCGTTCCGTAACAAGCCTGTTGCTCGATCACGTTTTTTCCTAGTGTATAGATGCGGTAATGGACAGCCCTATTCACGGCTGGGAATGGTTGTGCCCAAGCGCCTTTTAAGTCGTGCCGTGGATCGTAATCGCGTTAAACGAATCGTACGGGAACGATTTCGACTGGCACAAGGACAGATCGCCGGCCAAGATTGGTTGGTTCGACTTACGCGTGCGCCGCTTTCGCGCGATGACGTACCTAGAGATGTCGACTCCCTGTTCTGTGTCGCCGATGCTAACTAAGGCTTTGGTGTTTGTTATGCGCGCTTATCGATATGCGATCAGCCCGATGCTGGGAGATCGTTGCAGATTTGCGCCATCCTGTTCGGCCTTTGCCGAGGAGGCGATCGTACGTCATGGCTTGATGAGGGGCGGTTGGTTGGCTGTCCGCCGAATTTCACGATGCCATCCCTGGAACCCCGGCGGCTATGACCCCGTCCCGTAAGAGATCTTTCCGCAATGGATACCCAGAGACTGATACTGTTTTTCGTGTTTTCTTTTTCACTCCTGATGCTGTGGGAGTCATGGCAAAAGGAAAATCGCCCCGCTACGCTGGTCGTCGCGCAGAACACGACATCATCGGTTCCAAGTCCTGCTCCGGTAGCGGCAGTAAGTGGATCGGCTGGAGTAACGCCGATGCCTTCGACGGGCCTATCTACTCCGCGTCCCGACGCAGTGCCTGGCGCTGTGGTCGTGGGAAGCCCAATAACAGCGCAGACAGGACGCGAACGGGTACGGGTGCGCACCGACGTGTTGGCGGCTGAGATTGATTCTCAAGGTGGGGATTTGGTGTTTTTGGAATTCTTGAATCAAAAAGACATTATTGATCCCAAAAAGAACCTGATTCTCCTTTCACCAGAGCACCAATACGCCGTCCAGAGTGGTTTGATTGGTCTCAATCTACCCAACCATAGGACCCTGTTTGCAACAAGCGCGAAAGAAGTTGTCCTTGCTGACGGTCAGGAGTCGGTTGAGCAAAAGCTTGAAGCAGTTACGCCGGATGGCATCAAGGTTATCAAAACCTATATTTTCCACCGCGGCAGTCACTTAATAGAAATACGTCAGGATATTGTTAATGGCAGTGCCAAGCCGTTATCCAGTCATGCCTATTTCCAGATTACGCGTGATGGTAATGCGCCTCCCGGCGATTCTGCAATGATGCAGACATATACCGGAGCCGCGGCGTTCACAGACCAGGAAAAATTTCAGAAAATAGCGTTTAGTGATATCGAAAAAGGGAAAGCGACATTTCCGAAAACACCCGATAACGGCTGGGTGGCAATTATTCAGCATTACTTCACGACGGCGTTGGTACCAAGCCAAAAGCAGCGCGAAGTGTATGTGCGGAAACTTGATGGCAATCTTTTTGCCGTCGGCGTAATTTTGCCGCTTCCGACTCTCGCGCCGGGTGCGACCACCAGCATATCTGTGCCCTTGTACTCGGGTCCCAATGACCAAGACAAACTCAAGTTGATCGCCCCTGGACTTGAGCTTGTCGTGGATTATGGTTGGTTGACGGTTATTGCTGCACCATTATTCTGGGTGTTGCAGCACTTTTACAGCTTGGTTGGCAACTGGGGAGTGGCAATTATTTTGCTGACACTCGGACTTAAGTTGCTGTTCTATCCGCTTTCCGCCGCCAGCTATCGGTCTATGGCAAAGATGAAGCTAGTGGCGCCACGACTGACTAAGTTGCGTGAGCAATACGGTGACGATCGCATGAAGCTGAATCAGGCGATGATGGAAATGTACAAACAGGAAAAGATCAACCCTCTTGGTGGTTGTCTGCCCATCGTCGTCCAAATTCCGGTGTTCATTTCGCTTTACTGGGTGCTGCTCTCCAGTGTGGAGTTGCGCCATGCGTCGTGGTTGTGGATTCACGATCTGGCCGCGCCCGATGCGGGGTTTTTTACCATACCTGGAATCAACATGCCGGTTGGCGTCTTGCCAATTGCCATGATGATCTCGATGGTTTTCCAGACTAAGCTGAACCCGACACCACCGGATCCCGTGCAGGCGAAAGTGATGATGATCATGCCGTTTGTTTTTGGGGTGATGTTTTTCTTCTTTCCGGCGGGTTTGGTGTTGTACTGGCTCGTCAACAACGTTCTGTCGATCGCGCAGCAATGGCAAATTACACGTATGGTCGAGGGTGCTAGAAAACCCGTTGTTGCGAAGCGCTGAGAGGCGCATTCGATGAAAGCCGCTGCTGATATCATTGCAGCAGTGGCGACCGCCCCGGGACGCGGGGGCATTGGAGTTGTAAGAGTATCGGGCTACGATCTGCGTCCGCTTATGGCGGGGATTTTGGGCTCAAAGCCCAAGCCACGCATTGCAACCCGTAGTGTTTTCCTTGCTGCTGACGCAAGCCAAATCGATAACGGTATTGCTTTGTATTTTCCGGGTCCAGCATCTTTTACTGGTGAGGATGTGCTGGAATTACAAGGCCATGGCGGCCCGGTCGTGCTTGGAATGTTACTCAGACGTTGCCTGCAACTCGGGGCCCGCTTGGCTGAACCCGGGGAGTTCACCCGTCGCGCTTTTTTGAACGATAAAATGGATTTGGCGCAAGCTGAAGCTGTTGCAGACCTGATTGAAGCGGCGTCCGAGCGTGCAGTGCGCAGCGCGCAGCGGTCTCTGAGTGGAGAGTTCTCGGCGCAAGTTAGCAGTCTCGCACGAGGGATTATTGACTTGCGAATGTTGGTCGAGGCAATGCTTGATTTTCCGGAAGAAGAAATTGACTTTCTGGATCGTGAGCGCGTGCTTTCCCAATTAGCTTCGTTGCTTGCTGCTGTCGCGGGTCTGCTTGCAAAAGCCCGGCAGGGCAGCATCTTGCGCAAGGGGCTAAAGGTCGTGTTGGCAGGCTTACCTAATGTGGGCAAATCAAGCTTGTTGAACAGCCTGGTTGGGGCGGATTTGGCAATAGTCTCGCCAATCCCGGGTACGACACGCGATAGTGTTCGTGAGACCATTGATTTGGAGGGCGTACGCCTCGAAATCGTTGATACGGCGGGATTACGTGAAACCAATGATGTTGTTGAGAGTTTGGGTATAGAGCGCAGTTGGCGAGAATTTGGTGAGGCGGATGTTATCGTTCTGGTTTGTGATGCGCGTTCAGGCCTTACAAAAGAAACCCGACAGATTTTGGCTCAGGCGCCGCCGCGTTTAGCGCGGATTGTGGTTTTCAACAAAATAGATATCGAAGGAATCGCGGCGAGCACCGGACAAGCTGATGGATTTTCAGAGGTTTGGTTGTCTGCCAAGACTACCGAAGGTCTTCAGGGCTTGCGTGATGCGTTGCTGCGTGTAGCGGGTATGGAGGTTCTTGAAGAGGACGTTTTTCTCGCCCGGGAAAGACATGTTTCTGCACTCCTTGCAGCCCAAACCAGCCTTCAAGCGGCCGAGGGAGAGTTTCCCCGCCCAGAGTTGTTTGCGGAAGAACTGCGGCGTGCGCATACCCAATTGGATTCAATCATAGGCAAATTTTCTGCCGATGAGTTACTTGGAGAAATCTTTGCCCGTTTTTGTATCGGTAAGTAGACTCATAAGACGATGGCTCTCGTTTTGTAAGAGAGGGTCCGTAGGCAACCAAGGGAGGAGGAAGATGAAAAACGTAATGGGCGTCCTGCTTTTTGTTCTAATTGCCTTTGTTTCCGTTTCCGGCCCGGCCCAGAGCCAGCAGTATCCGATCAAGGCGATTCGAATTATCATCCCCTTCGCGCCTGGCGGCGGAAGCGATCTGATTGGCAGGCTGATTGCACAAAAGTTGACTGAGCGACTTGGCCAGCAGGTTATTGTCGAGAACAAACCTGGCGCCGGCGGTAATCTTGGCGCTGAGCAGGCGATCCGCGCTCCCGCGGATGGCTATACGCTGTTGCTCGTCGCTGGGAGCTACACGGTAAACCCGAGCCTTTACAAGCTGTCGTGGGATTCGGCTAACGATATTTCCCCGATTATTCAACTGTCACAAGGGCCGTTTCTTGTGGCGGTGCATCCGTCGGTTCCGGCGAAGACCTTGAAAGAGTTCATTGATCTTGCAAAAATGCAACCGGACAAGTTTTCATATGGCACCGCCGGATCGGGCAGTATCACGCACCTGGCATCCGAGTTGTTTCTTGATATGGCCAAGATTAAGGCCGTACATGTTCCTTATAAAGGCACTGGGCCGGCGCTAAACGATGCGATTGCGGGCAATGTACAGCTAATTTTCGGTAGCGTTTCAACATCTTTGCAACACGTGAAATCGGGTCGCCTACGCGCCTTGGCTGTGACCACCGCTAAGCGTATTCCTGCCGCCCCTGAGATCCCTACCGTTGGGGAAGCGGGTGTGCCGGGTTATGAGGTTATTTTATGGCATGGGTTGGTAGCGCCAAAAGGTGTGCCTAAGGCCATCATTAGCAAACTTAATCTTGCAGCCAATGATGCGCTAAAGTCCAAAGATACCGCCGACCTGCTTGCATCCGATGGAGTTGCTCCTGCGGGCGGGACGCCCGAGCAGTTTCAAGCAACGATAAAGGTAGATATTGAGCGTTGGCGCAAAGTTGTTCAACAGGCCAATGTCAAAGTCGAGTAGTGGCCAAATCGAATTTGGCCGATACCGGCACAGTCTCGGAGGAGAGGTGGTGGCGACTGCAATGGCGCCATCAGACTAGTCGCGCAGTGTGAAGAAAGCGTATTCTGCGCCGTTAAAGGCATTGCTTGCCTGCGCTGTGGGCGGTGTGCTTTGCCAGGGTTTGCATACCCCGTTGCCCTGGATGATCGGCCCGCTTATCGCGATGGCCATTCTAAAATTCCGCGGTATTGATCTCGCTGCACCTAAGGGTGGGCGCGAGGTGGGTCAGATCGTTATTGGCAGCGCCCTCGGACTTTATTTTACGCCGCTCGTCGCTCGGGAGGTGTTGGCAAGCTGGTATTTACTAGTAGCCGCGGCCTTGTTCGCTACCGTTCTAGCCTATGCCGGGGCTTTTTTTCTGTGGCGTTTCGCCGGCGTTGACCGCACGACAGCTTTTTTTGCAAGCGTTCCTGGTGGCGCGGCGGAGATGTCGAATTTAGGGGAGCGTTACGGCGCAAAGACCGATCGCATTGCCGTGGCGCAATCGCTGCGTATTGTTTTCGTTGTAGTTCTGGTTCCTGTGGCCATGACCCTTTTGGGTGGTCATGGGAGTGATATTTATCAGCAGTCAATGCAAGCATCTGATTCGACCGGAATATTTATTCTCCTTGTTTGTGGGGCGGTGGGGGGGGCGGTGATGCGCGTGATGCGAGCGCCGAACCCCTGGTTTTTGGGTGCACTGGGTGTAGTAATTGCACTTACGGTCTGCGAGATTCATTTATCTTCGATGCCCGGATTACTGAGTAATGGGGCTCAGTTGCTCATCGGCTGTTCATTGGGGGCGAGATTTGACCAAGCGTTTTTAAGGCGCTCGCCGCGGTTTATTCTTGTTGTCAGCGGTAGTATTTTGATCGCTATTTTTATGTCGGGGCTATTTGCTTGGCTGCTTTCTCATTTAGGAGGCCTTTCCATGCCTACGATGGTTTTGGCAACGGCACCCGGGGGCGTGGCTGAGATGTGTATTACGGCGAAGGTATTGCAATTAGGGGTACCGCTGGTTACTGCGGCGCAAGTGACTCGCGTCATTATTCTGGTCACTACAACCGGGCCGCTATTTCGTGTGGCGCGTCGGTTTGCCGGACGAATTGGGCTGCGTTAGCCTTTTAAATTTAGTTGCTTTGAGACAGGTGTGATGTCGTATTTCCTCCTAGCCACCTTCGGCGTAAAATACGTCCCACAATAACGGGGCTCGTGCGCTTGAAGCCCGCAATACTTAGACCGACTGAACATTCCACAATAGCGAGGATCCATGAACCAACCCCGTACCCCCCAAGCCTTTGATCTGGCGGCACCTGTCTATGTGCGTCACCAACGCCTTAAGGAATGGGTAGCGCAAATCGCGGCGCTGACAAGGCCGGAGCGTATTGTTTGGTGTGATGGTAGTGAGGCCGAATATGATCGTCTTTGCGCTGAGATGGTCGAGAGCGGGATGATGAAGCGGCTGAATCCAACGTTGCGGCCCAATAGCTATCTTGCACTGTCTGACCCGGCAGACGTCGCGCGGGTCGAGGAACGAACATTTATCAGTTGTGAAAAGCAGGACGATGCGGGTCCTACAAACAATTGGGTTGCGCCGGCGGAAATGCGTGGCACGATGAACCGACTTTTCGACGGCTGCATGCGTGGCCGTACTCTCTACGTGATTCCGTTTTCTATGGGTCCGCTCGGGTCGCATATCGCGCATATTGGAGTTGAGCTTACGGATTCGCCGTATGTCGTCGTAAGCATGAAAGTCATGACTCGGATGGGTAAGGCTGTTTACGATGTTCTAGGAACCGACGGATATTTCGTACCCTGTGTTCATTCTGTGGGCATGCCGCTTGTCCCGGGTCAGGCGGATGCAAGGTGGCCATCAAACAAGGAAGAAAAATGGATTGTCCATTTTCCTGAGACCCGCGAAATCTGGTCGTATGGATCGGGTTATGGTGGCAATGCGTTGCTCGGCAAGAAGTGTCTCGCGTTACGGATTGCATCGGTGATGGCGCGCGACGAGGGGTGGTTGGCGGAACACATGTTGATTTTGGGAATCACAAGTCCCGAAGGTAAAAAAGCATACGTGGCGGCGGCGTTTCCAAGTGCCTGCGGCAAGACGAATCTTGCGATGCTGGTGCCGCCTAAAGGTTTTGAGGGCTGGAAGGTCGAAACCGTCGGTGAGGATATTGCCTGGATCAAGCCTGGCAAGGACGGACATTTTTACGCTATCAATCCTGAAGCGGGGTATTTCGGCGTTGCCCCGGGCACTAGTACGCAATCTAATCCGAATTGTATGAAGGCAATTCAGAGCAATACGATTTTCACTAATGTTGCTGAGACGCCTGAGGGTGATGTTTGGTGGGAGGGGATGACCGAGGTCGCGCCGGCGGTTCTTACCGATTGGACGGGGCAGAGCTGGGTACCGGGATGCGGCAGAAACGCGGCGCATGCAAATGCACGGTTTACTGTTTCTTCAACGCAATGCCCTTCGCTTGATCCGAAGTGGGATGATCCCGACGGAGTTCCTATTGCGGCGTTTTTGTTTGGCGGCCGTCGTACTAACACGGCGCCCTTAGTTGTTGAGGCTTTCAATTGGGAGGACGGAGTCTATAAGGCCGCCACGATGGGATCTGAGACGACTGCCGCCATTGTTGGCGAAGTTGGTGTTGTCCGTCGAGACCCATTCGCGATGATTGCGTTTTGTGGTTACAACATTGGAGATTATTTCGAGCATTGGCTGAAGATGGGCAAGGTGGTTATGCATGCTCCCCACATTTTTCAAGTTAACTGGTTCCGTAAAGATGCGGACGGGAGGTTCGCTTGGCCAGGGTTTGGGGAAAATATGCGTGTGCTTCGTTGGGTCGTTGAGCGTTGCCAAGGCGTAGCCCATGCGCGGGAAACCGCCATCGGTTGGGTGCCGGACTTTGATGACTTGTCTTGGCAGGGTCTGGATTTTGGTCCGGAAGAATATGCGACGGTCAGCAATCTGGACGCCGCAGATTGGGCGAAGGAACTTGCGTTACATGATGAGCTTTTTGCAAAGGTGAAAGATCGTCTACCCAGGCAGCTTGCTTTGAGTCGGGAGTTGTTGGGATTGCGCTTGGGGAGCTGAACTGGGTGTACTCCTGAAAAAAGCCGCCATCGCGCGGCTTTTTTGTTTTGCGTTCGGTTGGGTGATATTGCGCGATGGGGTGTGATCGCTTGATGTACGTGGGGCGAACGCGCGGACGTTTTATGACGACAGCATAAATGGGGTTAAACGGTTTAGCCCAACGTCGTCATCTTGTTTTTAGGCGTTCTCTTCGCTGATGTTGCGTGATCCATTTGAAGAATAACTCCACCTACCAGTTATTCTTGTAGAGCGCGGCGATGGTCACAAACGGCAAGCTGGCGTTGTGGGTAAGACACACCAAGGTCTCGCCCGACTTGGGGACTTTGAAGCGGAACCGCCGTAACAGACTCATTCACAGATCTATCGTCGTCGGATCCATGGCGTAGACCGTGTCGGTCAAATCCAGCCCCCGGGGCTTCATCGTGGTAGAGCTCGCTTGAGTTTGTTCGCGGCATGACCTTGATGTCGCGCCAAGCCAATTGCGCAAGGGTGATGACGTGAAACTGCTT
>Ga0114970_10004161_pt1 | contig 10560 bp, 7 predicted proteins | sample M_140205_XF_Meta_FD_87030 | JGI IMG/M metagenome (GOLD analysis project Ga0114970, IMG submission 87030) | Freshwater microbial communities from Lake Montjoie, Canada to study carbon cycling - M_140205_XF_MetaG | ecosystem: Environmental > Aquatic > Freshwater > Lake | place: Lake Montjoie... | reverse complement strand
TCACGCTATATTTCGCGAAAAAGCGAAACGCGATTACGGAAAAATTTACAACTAATTCTGTGGAAAGACCATTTCAACTTCACTTCGAAATTAAATTAATATCTCAGTCATTTTCATGATTTTTTATAACCCCCTCAAATTTTGCTAATGATCCTTCTTCACACATATTACCAAATTTTGGCCACTTTGCCTATAGTATTTCTCATTTTATCACCTTCCTTAACATCAAATGAGGTAAAGAATTCAGGGCAATTCATCAGTGGACCGTTTACACGATACATACCTGGAGAATGTGGGTCATTTGCAATTCTATTTTTCATTTCGGCATCCGTGTAATTTATTTTCCATAATTGGGCATAGCTAATAAAAAATCGTTGAGCCGGCGTGTATCCATACTTTAATACTCCTGATTTAAATTCATCTGTCATTTCATAGGCATGATACGCAAGAGTTAAACCTCCAAGATCAGCTATATTTTCACCCATTGTTAAATCTGGATTAACACAGTGACCATCTAGAGGACAAAATCCAGAAAATGTTTTTCCTAAAAGAGAAGTTTTTTCTTCAAATAATTTTAAGTCATTTTCTGACCACCAGTTTACAAAAGCACCAGTGGCATCAAATTTTGAACCCATATCATCGAATCCATGCGTGAATTCGTGTCCGATGACCATTCCAATAGAGCCGTAATTTACAGCATCTTCTGCATTTTCGTCAAAAAATGGAGATTGCATAATTCCCGCAGGAAAAGCGATTTCATTGAGAAGAGGATTGTAGTATGCATTCACCATATGCGCAGGCATTCCCCATTTTTCCTTGTCAATATTTTTATTTAAATCATTCAAATTTTTCTTATGGGCATAGATATTCATCTCACGAAGGTTTTCGATGTAATTTTCTTTTGTAAAATTCAAACTACTAAAATCTTCCCATTTTGAAGGGAACCCTAATTTTCTACCAATGGAATTTAACTTTAATAGGGCTTGAACTTTCGTTTCCGATGACATCCATTCTAGGTTATCAATTCGACCTTTAAAAACGAATAATAAATTATCCACCATCGAATTTACCTTATCTTGTGCTTTTTGAGAAAAGTACTTATCGACAAAAGCTTTTCCTAATAATTCACCAAACTCCATATTGGTGATCTCATCAATAGCTCTTTCATTGGCTGGTTTCATTTGCTTTTTACCACTTAAAACACCTCCATAAAATTTAAAATTTAATTGAACAAACTCTTCGCTTAAATGACCGGAATAATTATTAATTGTACTCCATAATAAATAATTTTTCCAATTTTCAATTTCTTCTTTTTCAAAGATAGTTGCTATTTTTTCGATAAATTTTGGCTGTCCAACAACAATAGAGTCGAAACTGTGACTACCCACTATACTTAAATAGGATTCAAAATCAAATTTACCAAAACTTTTTTCAAGTCCTTTTTTGGATGTAAGGTTGTACGTGTTTTCAGGAACCCTTAATTCAGCAGGTTTCATCATTGAACTTGCTAAATTTTTCTCAAATGAAACAACCGATTTAGCCATTTCGTTAGCAGACTTTTCATCATATTTCAAAAGTAGAAAAGTAGAAGCAATGTGTTTTTCATAAGCTTCTAAAATCGCTGCTTTGTCATTGTTTAGATAGTAATCACAATTAGGTAAACCAATTCCATCTTGACCGATAGAAGAAATGTTTTTAGTCACATTCTTTAAATCTTGTTCAACGCCAAACCAGAAGAACATTTGAAGCCCCATTTTGTGAGATTCCGCTATTATTGAAACAATTTCTTGTCGTGATTTAATATTTTTAATTCTATCTAACTCGGCCTGAATTGGAGCTACCCCTCGTTTATTTCTGACATCCATAGAAATAAAAGAAGTGAAATAGTCTCCCAATAATTGATTTTGAGACCCTTTCTTAGTTGTGTTTTTAGTTGCCTCCACTAATATTTCAGTCAATTTTACTTTGTTTGCTTTATCCAATTCATTGAAACTGCCCCAACGTGATTCAGAAGCAGGCACAGGATTTTCTTTCACCCACGTTCCATTAGAAAACAAAAAGAAATCGTCTTGTGGACGAATGGTTTTATCTAGATAATTTGTATTAATTGACTGTAAAGGCGCAGTAACTTTTACGGCAGGAACAGCTACAGTAATTTCGTCGGAAACGAGCACTTCATTTTTTGTTGTGGAACAACTTGATATCAAAACGATTGTTCCGATTACTAAGAAATTTTTAATCATCTTCTTTATTTTTTTGGAGTGTAAAGCATTTCAATATGTGGAATATTATCTTCCAAATATTCTTTACCGGTGTGTGAGAAATTATGTTTTGAATAGTACGTTTCTAAATGTTTTTGAGCAGAAATTCGAATAGCAACATCACCAAACTCATCCAGGATGTATTGCATACATTTTTCCATTAAAATATGTCCAACTCCATTACCTCTGATAGATTGATCAATGACAACTCTGCCAATTGACACTTCCGGGTAGGAGGTACCTGGATGCAAAATTCGTGCTGTAGCCACTACTTTTCCTTGTCCATCTCTGCACAATAAATGATAACATTTTTTATCTTTTCCATCTAAATCAAGATATAAGCAGTTTTGTTCCACAACAAAAGCTTTTAATCTCAAAACAATTATATCATGAAATTCATTTGTTGAAATTTCACTAAAAGGTTTAATTTGCCAATTTAAATGCATGTTTATTATTTTAGTTTATTAAAAGTAGTTATAAGTTGTCAATCGTAAAAAATCAAGTTTGAAAAACTCCTACATTATATTGTTTCTCCGCTTTTTTATGATTCGCCATTTCAATTCCCATAGAAATTACTTTACGCGTATCTGCCGGATTAATAATAGCATCGATCCAAATTCTACTGGCAGCATAATAGGGTGAAGTTTGCTCATCATATTTATTTTTAATGGTTTCGTATAATTCTTTTTCCCTTTCGGGTGTAATTTCTTCACCTTTCGATTTCAACGAAGCCACCTCAATTTGAAGTAAGACTTTTGCCGCTGCAGCACCGCTCATTACCGCTATTTCAGCAGTTGGCCAACCAACGATTAAACGAGGGTCATAGGCTTTACCGCACATCGCATAATTTCCAGCACCAAAAGAATTTCCAACGACAATTGTGAATTTTGGAACAACTGAATTAGCCATCGCATTTACCAATTTCGCTCCATCTTTGATAATTCCTCCATGTTCACTTTTTGATCCAACCATGAATCCAGTGACATCTTGAATGAATACCAAAGGAATGTTCTTTTGATTACAATTCATAATAAATCGAGCTGCTTTATCCGCCGAATCAGAATAAATAACTCCTCCAAATTGCATTTCACCTTTTCCGTTTTTCACCACCTCACGCTGATTTGCAACGATGCCAACAGCCCAACCATCAACTCTCGCAAAGGCGCAAATAATAGATTTTCCATAATCTGCTTTGTATTCTGTGATTTCAGAATCATCTACAACGCATTTAATTATTTCATTCATATCATATGGTTTCGCGCGCTCATCAGGCATAATTCCATATACTTTTTTTAAGTCAAATTTTGGCAGTAGAGCGGTTTTTCTGCTGAAACCAGCACTATCAGATGCTCCAATTTTATCCATTAAACTACGGATAGTTTTTAAACATTCTTGATCATTTTCAGATTTATAGTCACACACACCAGATATTTCTGTATGCGTAGCAGCGCCGCCCAATGTTTCATTATCGATTGTTTCTCCGATTGCCGCTTTTACTAGGTATGATCCAGCAAGAAAAATAGTACCTGTCTTATTGACAATTAAAGATTCGCTTGACATAATCGGGAGATACGCTCCACCGGCAACGCAACTTCCCATTACCGCAGCAATTTGCACAATTCCCATTGAATTCATTACCGCATTATTTCTAAAAATCCGCCCAAAATGTTCTTTATCAGGAAAAATTTCATCTTGAAGCGGTAAATAAACCCCAGCAGAATCAACTAAATAGATGATGGGTAAATGATTTTCCATGGCAATCTCTTGCGCGCGAAGATTTTTTTTCCCCGTGATAGGAAACCAAGCTCCAGCTTTCACCGTTGCATCATTTGCTACAACAATACATTGTCTATCAGAAACATATCCAATTACAACCACAACGCCACCAGCAGGACAGCCACCATGTTCTTCATACATTCCATAACCAGCAAGTGCACCAATTTCGATTTTTTCGGTATTTGGATCCAGTAGTAAATCAATTCTCTCTCTTGCGGTTAATTTACCACTTTCATGCAGTTTTTCGATTCTTTTTTTTCCACCACCGAGATGTATTTCTGCTAGTTTTTGTTCTAAAGCAGAGATTCTTAAACGCATTAAATCATCATTCTGATTGAATTCTAATTCTTTTTTGGGTATTGCCATTTTTGAGTCAATTTTATTTGATGGTCAAATATAGTAAATTAGATTTGAAGATTAATAAAATCAAGACGGGAAGATTTTAAGACAAGTAATGGTATCAAATAATAGTGCTAATTTATATAATATAATTGTGCTTTTTTTATTTTAATACACTTGTTTACAATGGTTTGAATCGTATTTTAAGTTTATTAAACGTTCAATCTTCATATCTTGAATCTTAAAACATTAAATCTACTAAAACAATCTACTATATTTGTTTCATGCAAAATAATTTTACTGATACTTTTAAACATAAAGGGATGCGCAAGCAACTCATTGATGAGTTGAGAAAAAAAGGAATAAAAGATGAAAGGATTTTAGATGCTTTTAATTCTGTTCCGCGTCATTTTTTCTTAGATCTTGTATTTCAGGAACAAGCCTATAGTAATATGCCTTTTCAAATCGGAGCAGGTCAAACTATTTCTCACCCTTATACAGTTGCTTTCCAAACGGAATTAATGAATTTCAAAAAAGGAGATAAAATTTTAGAAATTGGCACAGGTTCAGGTTATCAAACGTGTATATTATGTGAAATGGGTGCAAAAGTTTTTTCAGTTGAACGTCAAAGAGAACTGTATAGGAAAGTAAAAAGTATAATTCATCATTTTAATTATAATCCTCGTTTGTCATTTGGTGATGGTTATAAAGGTCTTCCTGCGTTTGCTCCATTTGATTATATTTTAGTGACGTGTGGAGCTCCATTTATTCCGCCAGCTTTGGTTGAGCAGTTAAAAGTAGGAGGGAAGTTGGTAATTCCTTTAGGGGAAGGAAATATTCAAAAAATGGTTGTATTAACGCGAACTTCAGAAAATTCAGAAGACGTAAAAGATTATGGTGATTTTAGTTTTGTTCCAATGCTAGAAAATAAAGTATTATAATTTTACCTCACTTACATGTAAAAGAAGTTGACTAAAAAATGAGTTTTATACATAAATTCATTTTTTAGTCAACAAAATATCACATACAATTTCTTGTATCTCAATGCCCCTTAGAAGCCAAGTATCTTTCAGCATCTAAAGCAGCCATACAACCTGTTCCTGCGGCAGTAATAGCTTGTCTGTATGTTTTGTCAGCAGCATCTCCAGCAACGAAAACACCTGGTACATTTGTTCTAGAAGTTCCTGGTTGCTCATATTTGATGTACCCTGTTTCGTCTAGATTGATATAGTCTTTAAAAATACCTGTATTAGGGGTGTGTCCAATAGCTACAAAGAATCCCGTAGCAGGAATAATCGTTTCAAGACCTGAAATACTATTTTTCACTTTCACTGCATTTACGACATCATCTCCTAAAACTTCTACTGTATCTGTATTATACATTATGACAATATTTGAAGTATTTTTAACACGATCACCCATTATTTTTGATGCGCGAAAATCATCTTTTCTGACCAGCATTGTCACTTTTGTGCATAATTTTGAGAGATAATGAGCTTCTTCGCAAGCAGAATCTCCAGCACCAACAATGACAACTTCTTGTCCTCTGTAGAAAAAACCATCACAAACAGCACAAGCTGAAACACCGCCTCCACTCAATAAATATTTTTGCTCACTTTCTAATCCTAGGTATTTTGCAGTTGCGCCTGTAGATATAATCACGGTATCTGCGTGAATTTCTTTCCCTTCTTCTGTCCAACATTTGTGAATAGCTCCAGAAAAATCAACTTTTTCAATAAAACCCCATCTCACATCGGTTTCAAAACGTTTTGCTTGTGCTTCCAATTCTAGCATCATGGCTGGTCCAGTAATACCATCTGGATAGCCTGGAAAATTTTCAACTTCATTTGTGGTTGTTAATTGTCCTCCAGGCTGCATTCCTTGGTACATAACAGGTTTCATATCTGCTCTTGCAGCATAAATAGCGGCAGTAAATCCAGCAGGACCAGAACCAATAATCAGACAACTAAGTTTTTCTATATCACTCATAATTTTATAATTTCATTGTTTTGTCTTGCAAAAATAATCGTTTCTGTGATATATCAGAGAAACGTTGATAAGTTTAATGTTTCTTTAGGATGGCAAGATTTGTTTTGAAATGATTATTGGTGAAAGACTATAAATAAGAACCGAGATTGTTGTTTGCGCAGTTTTAAATAAAAATTCAATTTAATTCTGTCGGTTTTTCGGTTTTAAATTATTGAATGTCAGCGGTGTAATTCCCTGTGGTTAGTTAGTATAGTCTTTTATCTTTTAGTCTTTTATCTTTTAGTCTAATTTAAGCTTTGAATATCAAATAAAAGAGCGTACTTTTGTACCCCAATTTTCAATGAAAAGATGACTGAAATAGAAGTTTACGAAGCCAAAATATTATATCCATTTCAACGCAGTACAGTAGACACAATTTTAGCGGATTTAGAAAAAAACGGTAAAAATTTTAATTTACTTTTCCAACTTCCTACGGGAGGAGGAAAAACGGTTATTTTTTCAGAAATTGCTCGCGAATTTATTGAAAGAACGAAAGAGAAAGTCCTAATTCTAACACATAGAATCGAGTTATCTGTTCAAACTTCAAAGCAATTATCTGCTATTGGAGTTCATAATATGGTGATTAGTAGTGATGTTAAGACAATTAACGATCAGAGTGAGTTTGAATGTTATATTGCCATGGTTGAGACTCTTAATAATCGTTTACAAGACAATGAAAAATTTTTAGAAGGGATAGGTTTAGTAATTGTGGATGAAGCGCATTACAATAGCTTTCGAAAAATCTTTCAATTCTATGAACAAGTTAATATTCTTGGTGTAACTGCCACGCCTTTAAGTAGTAATAGAGCTTTACCATTAAATGATAATTATAGTAAATTAATTGTTGGTGAAAGTATTTTATCTTTAATTGAGGGTGGTTATTTATCTTCTGCTGAAACTTTTACGTATGATGTTAATTTACATGGATTGAAAATTGGTTCAAATGGAGATTTTACCGTTAGCAGTTCAGATTCAGTATATGGAAATTTTTTCATGCAAGAGAAATTGCTTTTCGCGTATGAAGAAGTGGCTGTTGGCACAAAAACATTGATTTTTAATTCAGGAATTGAAACTTCAATTAGAGTAGAAGATACCTTTAAGAAAAGAGGATTTAAAATTCGGCATCTTGATTCTACCTTTAGTGATAAAGATAGAAAAGAGGTTTTAGAATGGTTTAAAGTAACACCTGATGCAATTTTAACGTCTGTTGGAATTTTAACAACAGGTTTTGATGAACCAACTGTTCAGACAATTATTTTGAACAGAGCAACTAGATCATTAACGTTATATCACCAAATGATTGGTCGTGGCTCTCGTAAATTACCTAATAAAGATGTGTTTAAATTAATAGACTTAGGCAACAATGTGCGTCGTTTTGGTTATTGGCAAGATTATTTAAACTGGCAAGACGCTTTTAGATTTCCAGATAGATTCTTAGAATCCAGACTTTCTGAATTGGAGGACATGGAATTTGAAGTTGAATTTGAATTTCCTCGAGCAATAAAAGAACGCGTAAACACGAAGACATTAGAGGCATTTAATATCAAAGATTGTTATTATGACTGTTTAGATAATAATAGAAAAGGTAAAATTGCTGTTGATAATTCTTTAGAAAATCATTTTCAAGTAATTAGAGAAGCAGCAAGCGACTTTTTTGATGGATTAGCCTTACAAGAAGGTTTACAAGAACATATTGAACATCGATTAAAACAGTACACGAAGTGCATTTCTAAAAGTACTCCCAATTATTTTAAATACTTAATGGAAACCTACAATAGGTTATTAAGACATAAACTAAGGGAAGTTTTGGAGGATGAATAGTTGCGTATTTAGACTTTAGATCGCTTCGCTTAAAGATAGTAGATCGCTGCGCTAATAGACTCATGAATATTGGTTGTTTTGATTGTTAGAAAGTTAAATACACTAAAATCTTAAAGTCTTTAATCTTTCCGTCTTGATTCTTAAAGTCTTGAATCTTCCTGTCCCAAATCTACTCAGTATGCTAAATAAATTTCAGTGGTATCAAAAGGTACTGTCACGGCAGATTTAATCCCTTGATTAGTAGTGCCAAAGACAGAATAAAGATACGAGAAGGTAGTGTTCCCATCATTTACATATACTAAAGAAGTATCAATTGCACCTAGCAAGGTTTGTTGAGACGTTGGAGCGCACGCTGAGCAAGGACTTTTTCCTTGTTGCTTGGTAAAATCTAATTGATCATTTACAGAAGGGGAATTATTAAAGAATTTTAATCGAACCCATGATTTTGCTGTGGTAGAATAATTTTTAATATTGTCTTCCGAAAGCGATAAACTGGCGAAAGGAATCGTTTCTTCGAGGTCAAAATAATTATTTTTAGAAACTATTAAAATGTATTTTTCTATTTTATCACGTTTGAAAACAAATGAATAGCTGCCATCTGAACCTAACGCAGTGGAGGAAATGAAAACTTTATTACTATTACTCGACGTAACTTGATACAAAGAGGCACTGGCACCCTCTAATCCTTTGTTAAAAGAATTATCTGTTATGATACCCTTTATCGTGAAATTCCCAGTTCCCTTTTTGCATGAGAATAGAACTAGAATTAAACTTAGTAAGACGTACCGCATTTTTTTTATTATAAATTTATAACAAATTAATGAATAAAATAAACTATCGATAGAAAAGTCCGAAATATTTGATTTTGATAACAAGTCGTTTTACAGTTTACTTAGTTCTATTTTTATGAGAATATTTTGAATTAAATAGGTTCAAATGAGGTTGAATTAAGTTTAGTTAAAGTGCTGTTTCAGTTGTTGATTTGGATGGATGTTTTATGATTTTTTCCCAAATTTTCACTATCTTTGAGTTTTAAAAATTAGAAACATGTCAGAAGATAATAAAATCATTTTTTCAATGGTAGGTGTGTCAAAAGTTACACCAGCCGGAAAACCAATTATTAAAAACATTTATTTATCATTTTTCTACGGAGCTAAAATCGGAATTATCGGTTTGAATGGTTCTGGAAAATCTACTGTGATGAAAATTATTGCTGGGCTGGATCAAGCATACCAAGGAGATGTAGTATCCTCAAAAGATTTTTCAATTGGATATTTAGAGCAAGAACCAGTTTTAGATGAAACCAAAACGGTGAAAGAAATAGTGATGGAAGGTGTTCAGGAGACGGTTGATGCGTTGAGAGAATTTGAAGAAATCAATAATTCATTCATGGATGAAGAGATTTTAAATGATCCTGACAAGATGGATAAATTGATTGCTCGACAAGGGGAAGTGCAAGATCTTATTGATTCTTTAGATGCTTGGGAATTGGATGCCAAATTGGAACGCGCCATGGATGCATTGAGATGTCCTCCTGATGATCAATTAATTGGAACGCTTTCTGGTGGTGAGCGAAGACGTGTTGCTTTATGTCGTTTGTTATTGAAATCTCCAGATGTATTGTTATTGGATGAACCTACCAATCACTTGGATGCTGAATCGATAGAATGGTTAGAGCAGCATTTGCAGCAATATAAAGGAACTGTAATTGCTGTAACGCACGATAGGTATTTCTTGGATAATGTCGCAGGATGGATTCTTGAATTGGACAGGGGTGAAGGTATTCCTTGGAAAGGGAATTACTCATCTTGGTTGGAGCAAAAAGGAAATCGTCTGAAAGCGGAAGAGAAAACTGCTTCTAAACGTCAAAAAATGTTGGCACGTGAGTTAGAATGGGTGCGCATGAATCCGAAAGCTCGACAAGCAAAAAGTAAAGCTCGTTTAACGAACTACGATAAATTAATGTCGGAAGATCTAAAAGATAAAGAAGAAATTTTAGAAATTCCAATTCCAAATGGACCGCGTTTAGGAAACAATGTCATCGATGCAGTTTGCGTTGGTAAAGCATTTGGTGAAAAATTATTATATGATAATCTTAATTTCAAACTTCCTCCAGCAGGAATAGTGGGAATTGTTGGACCAAATGGTGCTGGTAAAACGACTATTTTCAAAATGATTATGAATGAATTACGGCCAGATAGCGGTGAATTTGTCGTAGGAGAAACGGCAGTTGTTGGATATGTGGATCAAGCTCATAAAGATATTCATCCAGATAAAACTATTTTTGAAGTAGTGTCAAATGGATTGGAATTAATTGAAATTGGGAATCAAAAAG
>Ga0114970_10004159_pt1 | contig 10563 bp, 10 predicted proteins | sample M_140205_XF_Meta_FD_87030 | JGI IMG/M metagenome (GOLD analysis project Ga0114970, IMG submission 87030) | Freshwater microbial communities from Lake Montjoie, Canada to study carbon cycling - M_140205_XF_MetaG | ecosystem: Environmental > Aquatic > Freshwater > Lake | place: Lake Montjoie... | reverse complement strand
ATGTGTGTTTGAACGGCAACCCACGTTCCCCCAAGCATTCCTGCAAATAGTTTCCAACGAGCTATCTTTTTTTCCTTTACTGCACTTCTTAAATTTCTAATTCCTTTCTTAATGGAAGGATTGAATAGTGAAATGAAGACAATGATGATTAGCCCAGAACCAAAAGAGACTAAAGCTGCCTCTAACCCATTGCCGAGTTGATGTGAAAGTTCGCCATTTGCACGAGCTTGGAGCGCAATTAATATCCCGGAGAGTGCCGCTAAGAGATCAAGACGCATTAAGCGTGTGTACCGTGAAACTCTCTCTTATCTGCAATCCAATCCATAATTGCAAAGAGAACGCCAGATGCAACAAATGTGAGGTGAATGACGATTCTCCACTTAGTTCCTGCACCGACATGGTCTTGCCCAGAGAGTTCAATAAAATCTTTGAGGAGCTCAATGACGGAGATAGCAACGAGTGAGCCAATGAGCTTAATCTTTAATCCACTGAAATCGATAGTTCCCATCCAGTGCGGACGATCTGTCGATGTGGTTGCAACATCAATGCGTGAAACAAAGTTTTCATATCCTGCAAATATCACCATCAGTATCAAGTTGGCAAGAAGTGTCAAATCAAGTAGCGCGAGTAAATCTAGGGTGAAAGTCTGTGGTGTCGCTTCGCCTATTTTTTCTGCTAAATGTATAAATTCAATAATAAAGCGATAGCCAAGAAGCGCAAGCGCACCAACAAGTCCAAGATATAAAGGTGCTAAAAGGAATCTGGAACGAAAAAGTACTACTTCAATTCCATGTGCTAATTTATTCATAAGCAAACTTTATCCTAAGGCTCTACTTTCAGTGTTGCTTCTAGCCACTCTTCTTCGCGGGTGTTGAACTCCTTATGAGCCTTTCCTAGTTGTTCTGTAATTTGAAGTAGGCGGCCCGAATCTGATCCAGCCTCTTGTTGCTCTTTCTCTAAGGTAGCAATGAGTTCTTTTAGTTTTTCTATCTGCCGTTCTAATCTAACAATATCTTTCTTAATCTGGCGTTGTTCAGCAGCATTCGACTGAGTTTTCTTTGGACCATTGGATGCAGCTGCTGCGTTCAATGATTCTTCGCGTTGCTCTAAATATTCGTCCACTCCACGTGGAAGATCCCGAACCTCTTTATCGCCAAGTAAGCCAACAAAACGATCACAGACTCTCTCTAGAAAGAATCTGTCATGGGAAATCACCAAAAGTGTTCCTGTGTAACTATCAAGCAAATCTTCTAGTTCATTAAGTGTTTCAATATCAAAATCATTAGTAGGTTCGTCAAGTAATAAAACATTAGGGCTATCCATTAACAAGCGTGTGAGTTGCAGGCGACGTCTCTCTCCGCCAGATAAGTCGCCAACTGGTGTCCACTGAGAATCGCGATCAAAGCCAAGTCTTTCGCATAGTTGTGAGGCAGAAAGTGATTTTCCTTTACCTAGTTCAATATGGTTTGCAACTTTTTCAACCGCTTCAAGTACGCGCCATGTTGGGTCGAGTTCAGTGAGATGCTGAGTGAGAAACGCAGATGCAACTGTTATTCCTGTAACTAATTTTCCACCACTTGGTTTTATCTCGCCAGCGAGTGTGCGCATTAGCGTTGTTTTACCGGCACCATTAATGCCGACAATTCCTATTCGATCCCCTGGGCCAACATTCCACGTTAGATTCTCTATAAGCTCTTTATCTCCAGCTTTTACCTGCATATGGTGTGCTTCATACACAGTATTACCTAAGCGGTTACGAGCAAATTTGAGAAGTTCTGTTTTATCACGTGGGGCAGGTTCAGCAGATATAAGTTCATTAGCAGCATCGACGCGAAATTTCGGTTTTGTCGTTCGTGCAGGCGCACCGCGGCGCAACCATGCCAATTCTTTGCGAATTAATGCATTGCGTCGGCCATCAAGTACTGATGCTTGGCGGGATCTTTCTGCTTTCGCCAAAACATAAGCAGAATACCCACCGTCATATTCTTCAATCTTTCCGCCAATCACTTCCCATGTTTTATCTGTAACAGCATCTAAGAACCATCGATCGTGTGTTACAACTGCAACAGCTAAATTTTTTCTGTTGTTCAAATGTTGCGCGAGCCATGCCACGCCTTCGACATCTAAGTGGTTCGTAGGTTCATCGAGTAAAATTAAGTCAAGATTTGCGATAAGTAGTTTCGCAAGACCTACACGTCTTTTTTCCCCACCTGATAATGATTCAAATTTTCTTTCAAATAAGTGATCGTCAAATCCCCCGAAGAGACCAGTGAAAACTTCGCGAATTCCTGCATCACTTGCCCATTCATGAGTTGCGGTGTCACCTAGAACTACGTCACGCACTGTGCTTTCTGGGTCTGCATAATCAATCTGTGAAAGTAATCCAATGTGTGCAGAGTTTGATCGGGTAACACGCCCGCTATCCGGTGATTCAATTCCGGCAATAACTTTCATGAGGGTGCTTTTGCCGCAACCATTTCGACCAACAATGCCGATTCGATCGCCTTCAGATATGCCAATAGAGACACTATTTAATAGCGCTTTGATATCGAAGGCCTTTGAGACCTCTTCAATATTTACAACGTTGCGCGCCACGGTAGGAGAGCGTACCTTTGAAGCATGGCTATCACTGACCGCGAATATGCCCTTGAACTCGATCGAAATGACCCATTGGCCCATTTTCGTTCGCGATTTGTAATTACTGACCCTGATATTTGTTACCTAGATGGAAATTCACTTGGCCGTTTACCGCATTCAACAGTAATTGCTATCAATGACTATATGACTAAGGAGTGGGGCCGGGAAGTCGTAACAGGCTGGAGTCATTGGGTTGATGAAGCGCAACCTATTGGTGACCTCATCGGTCGATCAGCACTCGGTGCCAGCTCAGGACAAATGCTTGCTTGCGATACAACATCTGTAAATTTTTATCAGTTAGCACTTGCTGCAATCAACGCTCGCCCAGGCCGTAGAACAATAATTACTGATGCAGCTAACTTCCCAACGGATCGATATATTCTTGAAGGAATTGCACAACAATTAGGTCTCAATTTAGTAATTATTGATAATGAAAGTGCTGGCTCAGCAGAAAATGAACGCATAACACCGGAGATTCTAGAAAAATATCTCAACGACGATGTAGCGCTGGTAACGCTTGAAGTTATTCAATACCGATCAGGTGCTCGAAACGATATAAAGTCACTAACGGATCTCACTAGAAAATATGGTGCACTTCTGTTGTGGGATGCAAGCCATGCCGTTGGCGCGATTGAAATGAATCTTGATGCAAATGGCGCAGATCTTGTTGTTGGTTGTACATATAAGTATGGAAACTCTGGCCCTGGATCTCCCGCATGGTTATATGTAAACAAGAGAATCCAAAAAGAATTACAAGTTCCAATCCAAGGTTGGTTTTCACAAGGTGATCAATTTGGAATGGGCCCAGTGTTTGAGCGCGCTGAGGGTATTCGCGGTTACCAAATTGCAAGCCCATCCCTTATGGGACTTCGCTGCGTAAAGAGTGCCTTTGAAATTATTGAAGAGGCTGGCATCGATGCGATTGCTAGTAAAGCGGCTATTGGAACTCAGATGATGATTGATTTATACGATGCATGGTTATCAGGTCTTGGAATCACACTTCTGACTTCACGAAATGCAAAAGAGCGTGGTGGGCACATCACACTTGGCCATCCTGATGCAGCACGAATTTGTATTGCACTTCGCCAATTCGCAAATGTAATACCTGATTATAGAACTCCTAATTCAATACGCTTAGCAATTTCACCTCTACCAACTTCTTATGTGGAGGTGTGGGATGGATTCCAGCGAATTAGAGATCTAGTGGCATCGCGCCGATATGAAAGTGTTGAAGAAGGTGGTTCGCGAGTCACATGAGCGAAGAAAATTTTGATTCGGCTCTAACGTATTCATCGTATTTAGCTGTGGATGAACTACTGAAGTTACAACGCCCTCTTTCAGTTGGACCAGAACATGACGAGATGCTTTTTATTATTATTCACCAAACGTATGAATTGTGGTTCAAGGAACTTATTCATGAATTTCAGGCAGCGCAAAAATCTCTCGAAGCTGGTGATACTCACTATTCACTTTCACTATTAGGTCGAATCCGAACAATTATGAAAGTTTGTGTCGCACAAATTGATATTTTAGAAACAATGACACCTCTGCAATTCAATTCATTCCGAAGTTATTTGTCTTCATCAAGTGGATTCCAATCGGCGCAATTTAGAAAAGTAGAAGCCATCCTTGGAAGGCGCGATAGCAAAATGGCTGGACACTTACCTGTTAATATTCAAGCGGAGATTGCAGTAATAACAACTGGGAATTCTTTATGGGATTCTTTGCTTGTTTATCTAAGTAAACAAGGTCATCCGATTCCAAGTGGGGTACTTGAGCGCGACAAGAGCAAAGTGTATGAAACGAATACTCATGTACAAGATGTGTTACTTGAAATACATAGGAATAGTCCTGATAGTGCAATGGTGTGTGAGCGCCTTGTAGATATCGATGAAGGAATTCAAGAATGGCGTTATCGTCACGTAAAAATGGTTGAGCGCACAATTGGGCACAAAATGGGTAGTGGCGGTTCAAGTGGTACTAGTTACCTACAAAGCACGCTTTTCAATCCTGTATTTGTTGATCTTTGGGAGATTCGATCTCGCTTTTAGGTTGGTAGACCCTTAAGGACTATTTCTTCTAACGGTTTACGCACTCTAGGAGCTAATTCTCGTTGGGCGGTTGCTTCATCTAATTGTTCAACCCCTGCTTGCTTCCCGATTGCTACGACCACAACTGGTGACAATGAAGAATCAACGGAAAGATTCTGTACTGCTAAATCTTTTTCAAATCCTGCCATTTGGTGCGCAACGTAACCACGGCTATGTGCCTCAATTGTTAATTGTGAAACCGCTAAAGCACAGTCATAAGTATACGAATTGTTATCACTTCCATCTTCATTCTTTGTAACCCCAGCTACTAATAAAAGAAGCGATGCTCGCTTTGCCCATGTTTGATTAAAGGGACGAAGAGATTCTAAAATATTTGTAAATGTTACATCCCCGCGTTGGCCTACAAAGAAACGCCATGGCTGCATATTATTTGCTGATGGCGCCCACCGTGCGGCCTCCAGCAGCGCCCTGATTTCATCAGGCGATAGCTTTACAGATTCATCGAGAGAACGAGGACTCTTTCTCTCTGCAAGTATTGGATGAATCGGGACCGATGTATTAGCGCTCATGAGTGATAAGTCTATGTGACGGCTAGAGTATGCGCATGTCAGGATGGATTCATCATGTTGCAGATTGGCTTGTTTTACATAATTTAGAGATTCCACTATTTGCATTATTAATCACATTTGCATTTGCTGAAGCGGCTATATTTGTTGGATTCGTTCTTCCTGGAGAAACATCTTTATTAATTGGTGGAGTACTTGCTCACTCAGGAGTTTGGAATATCTGGCTCTTTCTGGGTTGTGCAATTGTGGGTGCTATTGCTGGTGATTCAGTTGGCTACGAAGTCGGTAAACACTTTGGTCCTAAAATCAAGACAACCCAATTTGGAAGATTCGTTGGCGAAAAACGTTGGAAATTAGCGCAAGCAATCTTTGATCGATATCACGGTGGAGCAATCTTTTTTGGGCGCGCGCAAGCACTTCTCCGCGCTCTAGTACCAGCATTAGCGGGAATGAATAATGTTCCTTACCGAACTTTTCTCAAATGGAATGCTGCTGGTGGGATCGTTTTCTCTACGACAGTTGTCCTACTCGGATATCAATTCGCAAGTTCATTATCAGTTTTAGAAAAATACTTGAAGTACTGGGCAATTGTTGCCATTTTCCTAATTGTTGGTGTGATTTTCTTGCTCAAGCATAAACTCGAAAAATACTTAGACGAATAGCTACTTCTTTTTTATTTCTACTAATTCGCCATATGCTTCGTGGGCAATTTCTTTACGTCGGGCTTTATATTTTTCAGATGCGCCTTCAATGAGATGTTCAAATCTAACTGAACTCTTGATTAGTTCACGCAGTTCTACAGCCGAAGTCTGGCTACCAAATTGAGGAGGCTCTTGTTTTGTGACTTCGACAATAATGTGGGGATTCAAGAAACGATATACAAGTGCAACTCGGCGCAAACCTAAATTTGCAACATGGCGTAACCCACGATTTATGTGCTCTTGAACAATCAAACGTGTGTAAGTAAAGGTCGCAGGTTTATTTGCTTGTGATTTTGTAGCTAGTTCAAAAAGTATTTTTGCTATTTCTGCTCCACCGTTAGCTGCCGGCAATTCTTTACATTTTTCCGAAAGCCTTTCACGTGTTTCACTGTCCTGCAGTTGGTGCACTTTTGCGGTGATATCTGATAAATCACTTTGGTTAGCCCTGAGTGCAAAACCTTTATCATGACACCATTGTGCTCGAGCTTCTTGGTCATCTGTACCTCGAATATTTGAAACAAAAACAGTAGGAAGGCCAGCAGGAAGAAGTTCGTGCACTCCGTTGTAGCCAGTTGCACATACGCCTGCATCAAATGCATGGAGCACATTTGCAAGTGGGAAATAACGCAAAACTTTTATATCCAAACCATCTGGTGCTAAAGATTTTCCATTCTTATCTGTTGGCGCTTTCGTCAGAATTACTTGTAAACCTTTCCAACCAAGTAAACCTGATAGCGCAGCACTCATCTTCTCGTTTACATCACTATCGCCTGTACCTAGTTGAACTAAAACTGCTGGACGATTTGGATCTAGCCCTAATGCTTTTCGCGCATCTTCGCGTGACATTGCATACGATGGTTGAAAAAGCGAAACAGGGGATGTTAGTACTGCATCTCTGCGTACTGACGTAGGCCCGTGATCATATTCGCGTGCAATATCTCCCGGTTCAATAATGTGATCCATCATTCGTGATTGCAGCCCTAATACAAATCGTTGTGGTTTTTTCTGCCATAAGCCACGACGTACCCAAACGAGTGCAAGATCTGAATTTGAATTTTTCACAGCAATTACGCCTGGATAAGGAACAACCCCGTCAAATGAGAGAACAGATGCACCCGTCTCTTCTACTAATGCAAGCAAACGGTCACGAAGATATTTATCCCATTTTTCACGCGACATCCATCCGCGATCACGTCCAGGAATATATTCGCAACGAATTCCCATATACGAAGGGAGTTCTGCAATTCCTCCGGCCATTGAAACAATTATCGGGTTTGCTACATCTTTGAGTGCAAGTGCAACAGCGCTTGCTCGTGCAAGGTGGCCCATACCAACACCATTACTGGTGGCAAGAATAATTGTGGGCTTTGACATGTTTCGTAGCCTACCGAATAGAGATAGCTATTTTCCTTAGGAAAGGGCGAGTAGTTGCAATAGTCGCCCACATTCGTTGGCCACTTTATTTCTAGCGCTCTTTACGTACTTACGAGGATCCACAATCTTTGAATCAGAATTTAGGATTTCTCGAATTTCATCAGTAAAAAGATGATTAAGATGTGTTGCAATATTTACCTTACGCATTCCAGCTTTTACTGCCTTTTGTAAGTCTTGATCACTAACGCCTGATGAACCGTGAAGAACCAAAGGCACACTTACAGTTTTGGCGATTTGAGAAATCAATTCAAAATCTAAAGTGGCATCCCGAGTTGTCATTGCGTGTGAACTTCCAACAGCAACAGCTAATAAATCCACGCCTGTTGCTTCAACAAATGCCTGTGCTTCCGCGGGGTTTGTGCGAATTCCAGGTGCATGAACCCCATCTTTGCCGCCTACTTCGCCAAGTTCTACCTCAATTGTTGCTCCATATTGTCGGCACAGTTGTGCCATGCGAATACTTGCCTGCACGTTGCTTGAGTATTCCAACTTAGAACCATCAAACATAACGCTATCAAATCCTAAATCAAGTGCTTCTTGGACAAGTAATTCACTCTCTGCGTGGTCTAAATGCAAGGAAACATTTACTAACGAATCTTGAGCAATGGCTTTTGACGCAAGTGCGATTGGTTTAAGTGCACCGTGGTAATCAACACAATTCTGACTAATTTGTAAAACAACTGGCAGCTTAACTTTTTCGGCCCCCGCAACAATTGCTTCTGCATGTTCAAGAAGAATGACATTGAATGCCCCTACAGCAGCAGTATTTTTTAATTCTCCTGTGATTATATGAAGCGGATTAAGTTGAGTCATTTAGGCGATTAATATTTCTATTCCAAGGTGACGTAATTCTTCCAACATATTTTCATCTGTTCCAGCGTCAGTGATAATCGTATTTATCTGATCTGCAGCACATATTGTTGCAAAAGCGGTCCGAGTAAATTTTGAGCTATCCGCAACGACGACAACTTTTTTTGATCTTGCAACCATTTGGCGGTTTACTTTTGCTTCATCTTCATGATTAGCTGCTGCACCCATTACTGGATTAAAAGCATTGACACCAAGAAATGTAATATCAATATTTACTTCCTTTAGAACTTCTTCTGCAAAGGGGCCAATCAACTCATATGATTGTGGGCGTGCAACACCGCCCGTAACAACAATCTTTATCTGGTGACGAACAGTCAACTCTGCCGCAATGTTGACGGCATTTGTTACAACTGTTAGCGCTGGTGAATGTTCTTGGGATTCACTAGGTGCAAACTCTGTTCTTGCAGCGAGCGCACGTGCAACTTCGGTAGATGTTGTACCGCCATTGATTCCAATTATTTGATGTCGTGTCACCATTTCAGCAGCCACTTTTGCAATTCTCTGTTTTACTTTGTCATCTTTTGCTACTTTGTATGTAAGTGGCAATCCAAGAGAACTACCTGTTGCAACAGCTCCACCATGGGTTCTCGTAAGAAGCTGGCGCTTTGCTAATACATCAAAATCTCGCCTGATCGTCGCTGCCGATACTCCAAGAATTCGAGATGCATCATCGACTTCAACGCTTCCTTTTTCTACAACGAGTTCGAGGATGCTGCTAAGTCGAAGTTGACGATTCATGCATTTCCTCTCACAAATGAATAGATCTGCGCAAGCATATGATTGTTTATGCTCACTTTACTATACAAATAGTCATAATTTTTTGACTCTTTCCAATCACTCGCATATGGTTTCGCATTATGAGTATCAAAATCGCCTGCGAATATGCAGATGCAGAGATAGCGTCACAGCCAACTATTTGGGCGCAAGTTGCCGACTTTGCGCCAAGTGCACTCCATCTTCTACCTGAAAAAGGTGAAAAGGTTGCAGTTGTTGGTTGTGGAAGTTCTTGGTTTATGTCGATGGCCTACGCATCACTTCGTGAAGCTGCCGGACATGGTGAAACTGATGTTTATGTCGGATCCGAAATGAATTACGAACGCACGTACGACAGAATCGTTTCAATTTCGCGCTCAGGCACAACAACTGAAGTTGTAAAGATGCTAGAAAAAACAAAAATTCCTTCTGTCATGTTGACTTCAGTTCATGGCTCACCTGTAACTGAACATGCAACGCATTCAATTATTATGCCTTTTGCCGATGAAAAATCAGTGCTGCAAACTCGTTGGGCGACAGCTGCTCTTGGATTATTACGAATACATTTAGGTTTCGATCTTCGTTCCATAATTAAAGATGCGCAAGAAGCGCTCACATGTGACCTTGGCGATTTAGTAAATGTTGAGCAAATAACTTTTCTTGGGCGTGGATGGACAATCGGCCTTGCACAAGAAGCAGCGCTCAAAACTCGCGAATCTTCGCAATTTTGGGCAGAGGCATATCCTGCACTTGATTACCGCCATGGACCACTTGCAATTTCAGAGCCAGGTCGTGCTGTGTGGGCATTTGGTGAGATTCCAGATGATTTGATTCGTGATATCAAAAAGACTGGCGCGCTATTTGAAAGCAGCACGCTGGACCCAATGGCTCATCTAATCAAAGCACACCGCGTTGCTATCGCCATCGCGAAGAAGCGTGGGTTAGATGCAGATAATCCACGAGGTCTGTCAAGATCCATCATTTTAGATAAGTGATTTAGACTAGCCAGCGTGAAACTTGTCGCGGCTGTTGATGTTGGTGGGACAAGTATCAAGAGTGCCTTGGTAGATGCAGACTTGCGCATCATTGCAACTGCAAATGCACCAACTCCACATAATGATTTAGATGGTAGCCAGACCGTAAAAGCCATTAGTGAATTACTTTCAAAATTAGCATCACCTGGTGAAATCAAAGCAGTTGGGTTAGCAGTACCAGGAGCACTTGATGAAAAAAATGGAATCTCTAGGTGGTCAGGAAATTTAGGATGGAAGAACCTTCCAATTCGCGACTTACTTGCTCGTGAAATAAATATTCCAGTTGCATTTGGACATGATGTTCGAACCGGTGCACTTGCAGAACTTCGAAATGGCGCTGCTAAAGGTGTGAATAATGCAATCTTTATCCCGATTGGTACTGGTATTGCAGCTGCGCTAATAATGGATGGAAAAATTAGATCTTCTGATGGCTTTGCTGGAGAAATTGGCCATGTCGATGTTGGCGCAAAATTTGAGTGTGTTTGTGGCAAAAAGGGTTGTCTGGAAGCTGCATCTT
>Ga0114970_10004156_pt1 | contig 10570 bp, 7 predicted proteins | sample M_140205_XF_Meta_FD_87030 | JGI IMG/M metagenome (GOLD analysis project Ga0114970, IMG submission 87030) | Freshwater microbial communities from Lake Montjoie, Canada to study carbon cycling - M_140205_XF_MetaG | ecosystem: Environmental > Aquatic > Freshwater > Lake | place: Lake Montjoie... | reverse complement strand
GAATTATTTTGATTTATAAAACCTCTGACAATAAGATTTGAGGCTATATTTACATCACCATTAGCAACATTTAATTTATAAGTAGTTGTATCTGTAGTTCCTATTCCTATATTGTCTGTAAAATAACTTTTGCCTGCTACAGTTAAGTTTGAATTTAAAGGATTTGTTGTGCCTATTCCAACATTTCCTAAGATTATATTAGATTGACTTGAATTATTTTGATTTATAAAACCTCTTACAATAAGATTTGAAGCGATATTTGCATCACCATTTTCAACATTTAATTTATAAGTGCTTGTATCGTTTGTTCCTATTCCTACATTGCCTATAATAGCAGTATTGCGAGAACTAGAAATATATAAATTTGAAGTAAAATCTGAACCTCCTATTCCTACTCGTCCTAAGAAAATATTAGATTGACTTGAATTATTTTGATTTATAAAACCTCCTATAAGAAGATTTGAATTCAAATTTGTATCACCATTAGCAACATTTAATTTATAAGTTGTTGTATCTGTAGTTCCTATTCCGATATTGTCTGTAAAATAACTTTTGCCTGCTACCATTAAATTTGAATTTAAAGGATTTGTTGTGCCTATTCCGACATTTCCTAAGATTATATTAGATTGACCAGAATTATTTTGATTTATAAAACCTCTGACAATAAGATTTGAAGTTATATTTGCATCACCATTGGCAACATTTAATTTATAAATAGTTGTATCTGTAGTTCCTATTCCGATATTATCTGTAAAATAACTTTTACCTGTTACAGCCAAGTTCGAATTTAAAGGATTTGTTGTACCTATTCCGACATTTCCTAAGATTATATTAGATTGACCTGAATTATTTTGATTTATAAAACCTCTTACAATAAGATTTGAAGCGATATTTGCATCACCATTAGCAACATTTAATTTATAAGTAGTTGTATCTGTAGTTCCTATTCCGATATTATCTGTAAAATAACTTTTGCCTGCAACAGTTAAGTTCGAATTTAAAGGATTTGTAGTGCCTATTCCAACATTTCCTAAGATTATATTAGATTGACTTGAATTATTTTGATTTATAAAACCTCTGACAATAAGATTTGAAGCGATATTTGCATCACCATTGGCAACATTTAATTTATAAGTTGTTGTATCTGTAGTTCCTATTCCGATATTGTCTGTAAAATAACTTTTGCCTGCTACAGTTAAGTTCGAATTTAAAGGATTTGTTGTGCCTATTCCGACATTTCCTAAGATTATATTAGATTGACCTGAATTATTTTGATTTATAAAACCTCTGACAATAAGATTTGAAGCGATATTTGCATCACCGTTAGCAACATTTAATATATAAGTGCTTGTATCGTTTGTTCCTATTCCTACATTACCTAAAATAGCAGTGTTGCGAGAACTAGAAATATATAAATTTGAAGTAAAATCTGAACCTCCTATTCCTACTCGTCCTAAGAAAATATTAGATTGACTTGAATTATTTTGATTTATAAAACCTCCTACAAGAAGATTTGAATTCAAATTTGTATCACCATTGGCAACATTTAATTTATAAGTTGTTGTATCTGTAGTTCCTATTCCAATATTGTCTGTAAAATAACTTTTGCCTGCTACAGTCAAGTTCGAATTTAAAGGATTTGTCGTGCCTATTCCGACATTTCCTAAGATTATATTAGATTGACTTGAATTATTTTGATTTATAAAACCTCTGACAATAAGATTTGAATTCAAATTTGTATCACCATTAGCAACATTTAATTTATAAGTTGTTGTATCTGTAGTTCCTATTCCGATATTGTCTGTAAAATAACTTTTGCCTGCAACCATCAAGTTCGAATTTAAAGGATTTGTTGTGCCTATTCCGACATTTCCTAAGATTATGTTAGATTGTCCTGAGTTATCTTGAATAATTGAACTTTTAACATATACAAAACCATTTAAATTTGTATTACCACTAACATTAAGACGATTAGAAGTTGTATCAATTGTTCCAATACCTAAATTACCTAATATTGTTGAGTTTGAACTTCCAGAAACATATAAATTACAAGTTGTAGAAGTAGTTCCAACACCTATTTTATTTGTAAAAAGTGATGTTGTATTGACATTACCATTAACAGAACCTCCAGTATTTAATGATAAATAATTGTTCGATACTGTATTACTGTAAATAGCACCAATATAAACTCCTGAAGGACTAGGAATTGTAGCTGATTGAGTACTAGTTATATTAGAAAAATTCATTTCAATTTAATTAAAAGGTATAAAAAATTAACTAACAAAAAAACAATTATCTTAAATTGAAATTTAAAATATAAAATATATTATAGAAACAAATGTCTTCTGGTGCTACTATGCCTTCAATTGATACTACGTTAGGTATAATAAGTAATAATAATCAAACTTCAGCTATATTAGATAATCAACGGGCTGTGACCGAAAGTATTAAGAATTCAATGGAACGAAACGCCCAAGACTTATCATCTATTGTTGCTAATGATGCCGATACAATAGTATATATTGTAGATAGAAATAATCTTTCATCTGCCATAGAACGAAATGGTTCTATGAATATGAACACAACCGAACGAACTTCTGCAGCCAATGCTATAGCATCTGAAAGAATTGGAGGCCAATTAGCTACATTAGTCGAAAAAAATAATAGTGAAATCATGTCATGATTTAAAGATAATATGCTAACATCTGAACGTAATTTACCAAAATTATAAAATGATTTATCTAGAGTAGAAAATAGTATTGGTCGATTAATTGATAATCATCATAACCTAACTATGATGGAAATGCTTAAAATGAATAATGGTCTATAAAATCCATTGCTAATAGCGAATAATAGTTCCTTAAATACAAATAATTCTGAAAATACAAATAATAGTTCTTTAGGTGAGGTTAAATGGTGTATGTTATAATATTTTTTTTATAAATAATAATATAAAAATAAAGATAGGGTTATTATTTTAAAAAAATGATTTTTAAATATTGTTTGAGTGACAAAAAAATGTGGAAGATTGTTGATTTAGCAGGATTTGCTTATTATATTAATAAGACGGTTGTTATTTATAAATATAAAAATTTATTGGACAATAGGATATTGTATATTGTTGAAGAAAATGAATTTTTATATAATCCAGATATTTATATTATTTCAGATATTAATAAAATTGAAAAATTAATCGATATCTTGAAAAATAAAGATTGCAAAATCATTTTTAATAGGATTAATGGAAGATATCAAATGATTGGATGTAAATTTTATGAAATTATGAATGATAATGACACATCTCATAATAGACGAGATTTAGTCTTACAAACTTTTAGAAATATTCATCCATTCAATGAACCTATTGTTGATATTGATATTAATAATATTCAAACAAAAACGTATGATGAATATTTCGATTTATATAATAGTGTAGGATTTCCTACTGTTTGATATTAAATGATTTTATAAAATTTTTTATTTTTGGTAATCTTCTACTCGAAGATGTTAATGACTGCGATGGCTGTCGTATTATTCTATCTAAATAATTTTGTATATTATCGGCTTCTGTTTCGCTTAATTGTCTATAGTCATTATTATTTTTATATTGGTTATAAAGTTCTATAACTTTTGGATTTAAAAATTGGAAAGCTCCGCCTTGTCTCATTGTTTTGGGTAATTCATAATTAAATAATACTTTTTCTTTATTGGTTGCATTTCTTTTATCATATTCTTTTTTATAAATATCATATAATTCATCTCTCTCAATTACTGATTTATTTATATATGTTGATTTATCTAAATTTAGATTTGCCCGTTGTTGTGCAGGGTCAGTATAGTTAATTATATATTCATCACTCGCTTTACGAATATAATATGCCGATTCTTGAGTTAATTGTTCGCTATTTACATAAATTTTATATAAATCTTCATATCGTTTATAATCTTTTACTATTTTTCCTGCCTGAAATCTTAACATCGATGATAAATCACTGTTATAAGTTTTCTTCAAATCATCTAATAAAAATTTCATTCTACTTATCGGCAATCCATTAGAAACAACTGCATATTTCTTATAATAATTTTCCGTCAATTGTTCATATGCTATATCCAAAAATGCTATTTCATAATCATATGTTCTTGCTGGATTGTTTTCAAACATTAATTTAGCCTTGTAATCCAATGAATATAAATCAACTGGAAACGCACCCTTAAATAGTTTTCTTAATTTAAAGTTTAGTATATTGGGGTCGGATGATATTAATGAAAATTCAACGTCTATACCATTACTTGAAGTTGTTTTGAGATTTACTGAATTATTAATATCTTTAAAAATTTCTTTTACGTTTTTAATAAGAAAAACTAATAATACGAATAAGTTATTAATTATGCAATCATCTAATATTTTCTGATTATCAAAATTTTCCATTGGTATTTCTGTTGATAAATATATTTTTGTGTCGATGTCTTTAGTTACACTGGCATTATAATCATATCGTCTTATTGCATCTCCACCTGCTACAAATATTCCTGTTAAATCTTTACCTAGTTTGTTTTGTCCATAATTGTCTTTAAAAGTCAATTGTTTGAGGTCATTGTTGATATTAATAATAGTCTGATTTATATAAGGTCTAAGACATTCTATAATTTGAGTTTCTACTTTAGTTACAAAATTTTCAATATCTTGATATGATAAATACACCTGTTTTTCAAATAATCCAATTGTATATTGATTTGGCAATCTTACATCTTTAAAAGTCAATTCATAAATATTTAAAATGTCTGATAATGCTTTACTTTTAACATCTGGTGTTAATACTAATTTGTTAAAAATACCATCTCTAACTTTGAAACGATTATACGAACCTCGTTTTATAAAAAATCTATTTTTTGCTATGGTATTAAATATATATAATCCATACGCATTTAAATAATGACTTGTAGGTGTTACGAGATTATTAAAATTATTCAATAGTTTTTTTTGTTCTGCAGTATTACATAAATTAAATTCAAATGTAAATATTCTATAAAAGTTATCTGGTTTTGGACTTCCTCCATCTTTTCTTCTAGATGATGCACGCTGAGCTCTAGCACTTTTAGCTGCTTCTTTAGCTTTTTCTAATGCCTCCTTAGCCTTTTTTTCGGCTTCTTTCTTTTTTTCGGCTTCTGCTTTTTTATCTTTAGTTGTTCTTGATTTTGCTGATGATACTGATGGTTTTGCTGATTTTGGCATAGGAACGACTGAGAAAGATGAAAGAGCAGGAACAACAGAAATAATTGGTGTATCACTGAATTTTAAATCAATGTTATAACCGGTTGCTTCTCGAAATAAATATTTGGTTTTATCTATTGGTTTTAATTCTATTGAAAAATATTTTCCAGGAGGAGGTTGTAAAATAACTTTTAAATATTCAACAAACTCATTAATAAGTTCTTTAATTTTGCTATCTAATGAAGTAAATCTTGATGTTTCTAATAAATAAATACTATCACAAGTATTATATTTATAAATAGATGATTGTTCGTATTCACTCAAATTTGAAAAAATACTTTCAAATAATTCATACCATGCTCTAGAACCTGTTATACAATAATTATAATTTATTTTTGATGATGTTATTAAATCATTTATATTTTTTTGCAATTCATTAAAAGCCGTGCTTATTTGGATATCGGATTTTAATAAAAAATCATCAATCATTTTATTTTCATTTATTGCCGCTTTTAATGATTGATGTGTATCTCGATTTATTAAATATTTAGGTAATCTGGATATTAATGCTTTCATAGTTGTTCTAGAAGCTAACGCTTTTCTACTTGCTGATTTTCTCGAATATTCATCCATTTTATATAAATATTAGTTTTTTATCTATTGTATATGAATAAAATAAATAAAGATATATGTAATATTATTGCATCTTTTGTTATTTGTCCTAGATATGATTTATTAGAATGGATTGATTATAAAGAATTTATTATTGAAAATGAATTGTCGGCGAATATAAATTCAATCGATTATTTAAAAAATAATTTGAATTTAATCAATTGGTCTAAATTATCTCTTAATAAAAATGCTATTCAAATCTTAAAAGAAAATCCTGAAAAAATAAATTGGAATAATTTATCTTTTAATAAAAATGCAATCGAACTTTTAATAAAAAACAAAAAAAATATTAATTGGGATAATCTGGCTTTAAATACAAATGCTATTCAAATCTTAAAAGAAAATCCTGAAAAAATAAATTGGGATATGTTATGTTTTAATAAAAATGCCGTTGAATTATTAAAAGAAAATCCTGAAAAAATCAATTGGTATAATCTGACATTGAATAAAAATGCTATAGAACTCTTAAAAGAAAATCCCGAAAAAATTAATTGGGATGTTTTATGTTTAAATAAAAATGCCATTGAACTTTTAAAAGAAAATCCAGAAAAAATAAATTGGGACAATTTGACATTAAATAAAAATGCAATTGAACTATTAGAACAAAATCAAGAATTCATTAATTGGGAATTAATCGCGCTCAATAAAAATGCAATAGATTTAATTAAAAATAATCTTAATAAAATTAACTGGTCTTATTTGTCCTGTAATCAAAATGCAATAGAAATTTTAAAACAAAATTTACACAAAATAAATAAAAAAAATTTTACTAGAAATAAAAACATATTCAAATTAATTCACGATAAACAAGAAATTTCAAGTATGAGCCATTATATATATAATATTCTAAAAATAAAATATTGAATAATATTAAGTGTATAATGCCTAAAAAAGTGTTTGATAAAAAAAAGAGGGTGGTATCTAACAAAAAACAGTCACCTACAATTAAAAAAGGAGGTATGTTTGAAAATAAATTTTTTTCATATGTAGATTCTAACCATAATTTGAAATTTACTAATTATTGCATTGAATTAAATAATGGTGTTCAAAAATATGGTGTATTTAAACCTGACAATAGTCATATACAATTACCAATAACAACACCAACGACTGACCCTGCATCTAGATTTTCAGATGATATTATCCCTATCTATAATAACATTTTTAAAATATATAGTCCAGAAGACTTAGCAGAAATAATCAATATATTTAAAAAATTCTTTTCAACAAGAGGTGTAGTAAGCGGAGGAAAATTACATAGAGCATGTTTAAAAAAATGTGGTGGAGGCTTATTAAAGGAAAGTAGTTTATTACAGAATTTAAAAGACTATTGTGAAAAAGTTTCAGATGACGAAGAAGATATTAAAAAATATTTAACTGGCAATAAAGATAAAAGTATACTTAAGGAATATACAGCACTTGCAGATTATATTGAACAAAATTTTAAACGAAAACAAAAAATGTTATATATAAATTGTAATGATTTTTATAATTATAAAGATTGCAAACAGGTTTATTATCCTACAAAAGTACTTAAAATAACATATGATTGTTTTGACTATAATGAAGATATTGTAAGTTCTTTTGAATCGGCAAATTTTGAAGGTGTTGAGGATACAGATTTAAATGACACCCAAATTCAAAAATATAAACAACGTAATATTTATAGTAATAATGTCGCAATAAATTTATTTATACAAGAACAATTAGAATATTTAAAATCATTACATTTATATGAAAAAAGAATTATTCAAGATTATACGAGAATAAATACTACTTTTCATTTTTACGAATCATTTAAAAATAAAAAATCAGATTATGAGAGTTTTAGATATTTTTCTGATGGATTTTTTACACAAATTTATAAATTATATAATGAAGATCATGAACTCAAACTTAATGAGTTATATTATAAAAATTTAGAAATTGAAGATAATCAATATAATTGGTTTAGACATTGGCTTAAGCATGATAGAGTTGAAGATATTAGAGATAAAGATTATGGAGTTGCACCAGCTGTATATCAACATGCAACTAAAACTCCTTTTGCAAATGCTGATTTTATTAATTGGGGAGATGTATTAACTAAATTTATTAATGATGTAACATATTTAATAGTAAATGCTCCTGTAGTAAAACAAACTATATATGGTTATAGAGGTGTATCTGGACATTATATTCATGAAAATCAATCAGAAACAGAAAAATCAAAACAAATTGAGGAAATAAAAAAAATTATAACAACCATTAACAGTGATAAACAAGCACAAGCAGATAACCTATTAAATCACGTATTAGATGCTGATAACTTTATAAATTTTAGATTAAGTTCTATTACATTTGATTTTAATATTTCTAAATTTTTTCATGATAAATATAAAAATGAATATTCTGCTATATATAAATCTTCTATTAAACAGGGATGTAAAGTTTTATTGATTTCTCCATTATCTATGTTTTATCAAGAATTTGAAATTATAACACCTCCATATTCTACTAGTATGTATATAGATGAAACTCATGATGGTGGTATTGACCATTCTACAGCTAATAATATAAATAAAAAATATGGTATATGCATTAATAAAGAATTTAAAACATATTATAATATATTAACAAAGACCCCTATGTCATATCTCGATTATTTGAATATGCCTGCTATTATAGAAAGTCAAAATGAAAAACGACAACAACGTGTAATTAATATTCAAAGGAAAGGAGTTGGAGCAGCTTTATCAAAATTATCAAAAAAACATGTTCAAGTAAATGAAGAACAAATAACAAAAATTAATCAAATATGTCCTACAGGCGAACCTAAAATACAACCAATTATAACTACACGTACAGCACCAATATTTAATACTACAGAAGAAGAAGCACTTGCGACTATAAAAGAAAATGCAGACATGCTTCAAGCATTATCAAATACAAATTTTTCTAATGAGGTTATTAATAATATAGAAAATGATAATATATTACGTAGTATGATAGCTGAAGAAGAAGCATATTTAAATGAAGAAGTTAAAAATAAACATAATGAAGAAATAGCAGCAGCAATAGGAGAAACAGTAATTGATGATGCTTATTTAGAAGATGTGATTAGAAATATAACGATAGATGATGCTTATTTAGAAGATGTGATTAAAAAACATTATGAAACACAAAAACTATCAGTTAACAAACCAATTGAAATAAATTTTATGCAAGATTTAGCAGGTCATGCTGATAACATTGGTAACATGTTACAAACGTTTGCAACAGGTTTTGCAGGTAAATTTTAGTAATAATTGAAATAAAAATGTATTATTTTTTTTAAAATCCTTTAAAAAATGATTTTAGTAATTTTAATTACTAATTATTACTATTTAGAAAGAGTAATCAACCCGCACTAAAATTTGTTAAAAAAAGAATTGACTTTAATACCAAAGGACAGCGCACTCAAGTTTCGAGAAGAAAATGATGGCATATTTCGAATATACGGATAAGACCTATGGAACGATTAATCTGGGTTCATACAATGAGATGAAATCAGATTGTTACATAGAGACAATCCCATATTTACTGAGTATGGCATTAGAAATGATTTATCACCATCACCGGAGTAATCTGATAATGTTTGAATGTCTAAATTCGAATGATGATATCGCGACTATCATTGAGAGAATTGATATAAAAACAATGTCGGAATTCTTCGACACGCGAGAGTTATTTTAGGAGGAAAGGCTAAAAGCCGAAGAAAAAAGGCCCGAATTTATATTTTGGTCTTTTTTTTCTTTTTTATTATTAAACATGCACGAAGAAGCAAAAAATTTCTTATTATACGCAAAAAATAATTTTCAAAATTATTTTAAAAATGTTAAAGTTTTAGATGTAGGTTCGGGAGATATAAATGGAAATAATCGATATTTATTCACAGATTGTGAATATGAAGGAAATGATGTTATTGAAGGAAAAAATGTAACAATAGTATCAAGAACAAAAGATTTAAAATTCGAAGATAATTTTTTTGATACAATCATATCGAGTGAATGTTTTGAACATGACCCCGAATATAAACAATCACTAAAAAAGATATATAATATGTTAAAACCGAATGGATTATTTGTATTTACATGCGCATCGACAAATAGACCTGAACATGGAACAAGAAGAACAACAAAAACGGATTCATTCGGAACAATCGGAGAAATAGAAGATATGCAAGACTATTATAAAAATTTAACAAAACATGATATAAATGAAGTATTAAATTTAAATGAAAATTTTTCATATCATGAAATGTATTATAATAAACAATCCTGTGATTTATATTTCGTAGGAATTAAAAAAATAAACGATTATGAAGAAACAAACACAATAAAAATAATAAAATGACAAAAATTTCTTTTTGCCATTTTTTTTTGATTTTCTTTTTACATGTCAGCCCAATCAACCTTGCCATTTTTGGCCTCTTGAATTTCTTGGGCGATTTTCTTTCGCATCTGGATAGCTTTGAACTCCTTGTTGAACTGTTTGAAGATAACTTTCCTCATCTCCAAATCATTAACACCGCTATGAGTGAAAGTGCAGTCTTTCTCGAAACATCGGACACCAAACTTACACGGAACTTTTCCCAGAGGTTTAAATTCTGTGATAAGTTTGACATGTTCGGGTGAAGTGTTGATAATCTCGGATAATAACTGTCTT
>Ga0114970_10004155_pt1 | contig 10571 bp, 18 predicted proteins | sample M_140205_XF_Meta_FD_87030 | JGI IMG/M metagenome (GOLD analysis project Ga0114970, IMG submission 87030) | Freshwater microbial communities from Lake Montjoie, Canada to study carbon cycling - M_140205_XF_MetaG | ecosystem: Environmental > Aquatic > Freshwater > Lake | place: Lake Montjoie... | reverse complement strand
TCAATACAACCACAGACCTACCTAGGTCGCAACGGTTCTTGTCTGGATTGTTGATAAACGAAGGCTCTGCAAGGCCAGAAGCAAAACGGATTCCCTCTGCCATTCGAATGGTGGTCTTTGAATCTTTTCCCTCTTCCACCATCACAACTCCGTCCTTGCCTACTTTCCAAACTACTTCTGCTACTACATCACCAATGGTTGAATCGTTGTTTGCGGAAATTGCTGCAATGTTTTTTAGTTCCTCAATGGAATTAATCGGTGTTGAAATAGTTTTTAAAGCTTCTACGGCTTCTTCCACCGCTTTCCCAATCTCCCGTGTCAAAGCAACAGGGTTTGACCCCTTGCTTACCAATGGAGTTCCAAGTTCCACAAAGGCATTCAATAGCACCGATGTTTGAGTGGTTCCGTCCCCAGCAAGGTCAACAGTTTTTCCTGCTGCCTCTTTTACCATCATTACGCCCATCATTTCGGCCCGATCAGGAACGAAAATGTGCCTTGCTACAGTTACGCCATCTTTAGTTGATGTAAGCTGCCCTTTGTATAAAATTGATACGTTACGGCCCTTTGCACCATAGGTTGAGGCAACGGCTTTTACTGCTTTACCAATGCCTGTTGACAATTTCGTTCTGGCATCTTCTCCGTAAAAAATTTGTTCTAAATTATTGTCCATATTGTCTTCTTTTAATTGGTTTCATCCATGTCATATTCTTAACGTCTGGTCCCCATGCCAGAATCCTTCTTCTTCTTATTAACATTCCTTCAGGCCAAGTGTGGTGAACGTAGTCTGGTTTCTCAAAAAATACATACGTGCCAACAGGGAAATGTTCATTTGGTAAATTTACAATCCCTTTGTCCATATAGTATTCCTGAAATTCAACCGTTTCACCTTTAGCCGTGTCGTTGCTTATTCGCTTAACATTAGGAATAATTAATCCCGTTCCCGTTTTATTCCTTTCAATCTTTGACATAGAAACAAATTCACCAATAGTTTCAAGTCCTTTATCTCCTTCAAAAGCGGTTAGATTGGAATGATACACTTGTAAATGCCCTATAACCTGAGGGTATTTTCCCTCGATGGTGGCATCGGCTTCGGTATAAAGAAATCTGACTTTTCGATTTAATATTTTTGCTTTGTGCTGACCCAATGGAAGGGTGCGTACAATTCCTTCCGTCACAAGCCCTTTTGTTCGGTTGTATATTTCAGAAGGTTCAAGTAGCTGAGAAACTGTACCTTCAAGATACACTTTTCTAAGCCCTTCAACTTCCACCAAATATTTGTGAAGAGGAATTATGCCCTCTTTATTTTGCAGCAGGACCATTTTTTGGGCGTTCTAAAACAATGTGAACGTGCCTTTGAAAAGTGATGAAAAAAACTTGTCCTTCCATTTCAAAAGGGTAAAGTTCTTGTTGGCTATAAAGCACTTTGTCACCAACTCTCAAGAGCATTGGTTCGCCTTTCTTTCCTTTCCCAACGGCTATAATTGTTCCTGTTGGTGGTGGTGGCTGAGAATCAACATCTAAAACTAACCCAGAATCGGTTTGCGATTTTTTAGGGTCGGGGAGGATAATTACCCTGTCTTCAATTACTACTTCCATTTTTAATTAGTTTTTCGCTCAAAGCTTTGTTTACAACATAACTTGCTGACCTTTCAGTTTTTAAAGCTTCTTTTTCAACAGCTTCAACTACTTTTGGGTCAACCGCATAGGTTTTCTTTAGCTTTTTCACTTCGCAAAGGTATGAATTGGTATGAATGATTCATAACTCCATTAACAATTTTTTCACCCTATCCCTAGCCTCTTCTGCTAATTCTTTTGTTGGAAAACAGTTCCCAAACTGCCACGCTTGTTCATCTTGATGAATTTTATGAAAATACCCCTCTAAGATTTCTCCAAAATAGTTAATGCAAAAATAAGTTCCTCCCATATCTGGCTTCCAACGAGATGGCTTATTCCTCACCACCTCATACCCTGAAATATTATCTTGAGCCAAATGAATTCCTGCAAAGGGCTTGGCAATGGGTTCGGGTTCTTTCTCAAACCACGTTATCTGGTTTCGTGCAATAACGCTATCAATGTAGTTTTCCACAAAGACATTTACGTTCTGCATAATGTCGGCTTTTAATTCTTCTCGTGTCATAGTTCCGCAATCCTACCAATCCATTCTTCAATTTCCAACTCTTTTCGATCAATACTCATTTTTACTCTTTCAATGTAAGGGCCATATCCAATGTGGATGCAATCTGGAAATACAATCTGATCACCAACTACTACCCCACCTTGTTCTATCAAAGACCTAACTTTCTGAATTTTGGCCTCAATCAACGCATTAGGCATCTTACTGCCCTCGTGGTTTAACTTAGTCTTGATTGTAACGTACCGATAGCCGTAAGCAATTAATTTGTCCCGTAATTCTTGTGCTTGCTTCCAGTCGATGTCTTTCTGGTAGACGTGAGGAAGCTTTGTGTTTTTTGGAGGAGATGCTGATAGTGTCATAATTTTACTGCAATTCTAATGTAGTTACCATCCTTACTTTCAATAAACGGCTCAAGCCCTTTTAGAGAGGCTAAGAGCATTTCGTTTTTATGCTTAAAGCGTGGATCCTCATTAGTCTCTTCTAATACCATCACGGCACCAGAATATCTGTTTGTTTTAGTTAAATGCACTTTGGGCTTCCACCCGTCGGCTAGTTTTTGAAGGAGCGACAACATAGGGACAAATTTACCGCATCACCACCTTTAAGCACAAATTAATCGACAGGCATAAAAAAAGCTTCGACCAACGACCGAAGCATTTTCACACTTTATTAAACCCAATTTCTCAATCAATCTTTTTAAAATGCTCGACAACTGCCATAACATTATTATAACCGCTTACAGACAATAATTCGACAACCTGCGACTCCATAGGCTTATACCTTGATTCGACATACTTACCATATGCGTCCATTAAAAACATCGCATACGTTTCTGTAAAATTAGGCTCAAAATTATTTTGGTCGCTAACAAATTCTTTAATGAAAAACTCTCGTGCTGTCATAGTTGTTCTGTTTTCTTTTTTCTTCCTTTCATCATTACTTCCACCGCAACAGGAGTTTCTGTATCGGTCAAATCAATAGCAACATACCAATATTGAGATTCGTTTACCAAATAGAAATTGTCGTGAATTATAGATGAAGGAAAGTTCTCAAAGCCTTTCTTTGCTAAAAAAGCTTTGACGGTGGGCCATTCCGATATTTTGACTGGACCAATAATGGAAGGAACTTTCATTTCTTTTTATTTCTAAATTGTGCTTCACTCCAAACATCCAAACCTTTATCTCGCATCGCCTTTGCCACCTCTTCTGCGTTCTTAGCGTCGTTCTGATCGCTCACCATAGAAAATATCATATCGGGGCTTGTCGTTACATAGAGAACGGCTTCGTTACCGTTTGCTAAGATAAAGGTATGCTTTTGGTAAATCATTAATTTTTTATAAAAGTACCGTTTTTAGTGACACCTTTTCTATCTTTAATCTCCTCCCAAGCCGCTTCTAGGCATTCCTCTGGAGTAAAGCCCAATTGCTTTGATAAGATAATCAAAGTAACAAAACAATCACCAAGGCCATCCCTTAGTTCGTGTTGATTGCCTTTAAGATAGGCTCCTGCCGTCTCGCCTAATTCTTCCATCACCTTTGCTAATTGCTTTGGTGCGTTCTCAATTTTTAAAAGACCTTTATCGTCGGCCCATTGAATAATTTTTTGTGTTTCCATAGACGCAAACCTACTATATCTTCTACCAACGATCATAATGGTTTTCGATGAGCAAACAAAAATCCTAGACAAAAAAAAGACCCCCAATATGGAGGCCCGTTTTCAACACGTCTTTTTAAGAAAAAATTTAAACAGAAAGTCAAACCTAATCAACTATTCTCATTTTGCAATGCACCTTCAACGGATTTATTTTTTTTAGCGTTATGAGTTTTTCTTTTTGGGAAGGGCTTTATAAGATGTTCTATTTTAGATTTATGGTATTTGTTCTCCCATTTTGTTCCTGTAAAAAGAAAGTATCTATGCTTGCTATTCTGCTTGACCTTTTCTACGCTCTTACCACGGGTTGCTAACGTCTCTGCTTTGGTATCGCCATACTTCATTCTTAGGCTTCTCGACCCGTATAGTTTGCCATCAATTAACCATGCGTCTCTGTCCCCGTTTTTGCTATTAGGAATATTAGGGTTGGCGTCCCTCATACTTCCAACATAGTAAAAGTTACAAGCTTGGTAAATGGTGCCTATCTCACCCGCTAAATGATCTGTGGTTGCGGTGACAATTTTATACTTTTCTGGAAGCATTTTAATTGCTGCCATTATTAATTTGCTATTGGTGTTTATTGGGGTCCAATGCAGACAAACGCCACGGCTTAATAATATTATTTTCCCTGTGTAATCGTATTTATCCCAACGCCCAAGATTCTCAATATATTCAGGACTAAACACAACAACGCCACCACAATGGCCGTCAAAAAAAATACCATAGCAATACCAAGAAATAGCTGGCATACATCCTAGCCATTCATACTGCTCTACCATTTTTTTTGCGGTGACAAAAGATACTTCACGAACTACTGCTTTTTTTAAATCTAAGTCTATTGATTCCCAATAAGCACCAAAAAGATTATGGCTATCGGTTTGTGCCCTTTTATCTCTTATTACTTTTTGATGGGCTATACCAATGTCTAATATTTCATTTTCCATTTTTTTATAATTTTTTCTTCTTCTTTTTAACGACGTTTATTTTTTGTGGGTTTTTACGTTGTGGCAATTTTCACAAAGGCATTGATACGCCTCTGGATCCTCAGCAAAAAGTCTTTCACAAAAGCTTGGCAAGTCAGCATAGGTTTTTAAACTTCCTGCCTCAATTTTATGATCTACCTGAACTGCCGCAAACAAGCCACCACAGCCATCGCAATAGTATTTGGCACTCTTACCCACTCCAAACTTATTTCGCCTCCTAGCAGCCTGTATTGGCTTCCAGAACCGTGAAAGGTTGCGGAGAGCAGAACGAATCTTACCCATATGCTGTGCAAGAGTTTCCGTGTTGCCATTACGAGTCCTTTCAACCCTTGGATTAGCAACCACTTTCTTTGGCTTTTTTGGACCTATTGATTTCCTTTTAATCATTTTTAACTATTTCGTTTGGAAGTGGTAAAAATATAGTAAACTCTGCCAATGCCCATACCCTTATTTGTTCATAATACACCTCTGCTTCCATAGTGTCGAGGTCGGTGGTTGAACGCATAAAAGTCATTAGTTCTCCTGTTTTGATGTTTGGTTTCTGGTAGGACAAGAAAAGTCTTTTCAATTCGAAGTGCATTTCTTGTTCTGTATATCCAAATTCCATAGCAAGTGTACCAACAATTACCTTCCAATAATAGCGATTTTCCTGTGTACTGCGTGTTTTGCGGTACTTCTTAATCTGGATTACGTTCTTACCTTTTAGATTTTTAAGAACGTGATAAAGTTTAAGCTTTTCGTTCTCTTTGTCAAAGTCGCAAATTAAATCAATCACGGTTTGTACGGTTTAATGTTGTTTTTTTCTCCATATTCAAAACGGGCGTTGTTTGCTTTTCTCAAAGCGTAGGCCAATGCAGGCCAATCTTCCGAAAGGACATCCCCGTAATACATTATGCCATATTTACCCATTATCTCATCGGCAAAAGCCCTGCCTTCTATTTTTCTGACATCACCATTATCTCCCTCTTTCCAGAGTTGATAATTATAATCTTCGCTAGGAGGCCCAACAAAAATCAATAAAGAGTTTCCTGTTTCAGAAACAAACTGATTATGCCTAATGTCTTTTTCAAAATTGTCTGGCTTGACCTCCCCGTAAGCTTCGTGTTCTGGGAAGTAAAAGTCTGGAAGGTATAACTCTCCCGATGGAAGCTTAAACCCTTCAACTTCATATCTCCATTTTACACCAAGAGCGTCAAAATAGATTGCCCATCGGGCTTCGGTTCTACTGCGAAATCGGAAGTTTTTGTACTCTGTTTCGATTGTTTTTATTTGTTTTTCCATAATTTTAAAATGGGACACTTTCTGGGAATACGCTAAATGGGACGATATATTCCTGCTCTAATTCACGCTTAGGAGTTTGTTGCGACTCAAATTGCGTAGCCCTTTCCATAGCAGAAACCATTTTCATTGCACTCTCTTTTTGCTCAGGAATGTTTACGTCAAACTCCTTGTGTTCGGTGAATTTGAAGCTTATGCCTTTTTCTTTCAAGGCAAGGTCCATATAGTCGATGCCATTGAAAAAATATCTTCTTTTTGGGAAACGAAATTCAAATGAAGACGTTCCCAAATCTCCTACAATCCTTTGCCTTTTAACTTTTGCAGAAATAAATTCACACGTTGGATTTTCTTTTTCTGTGTTTCTGTATGGTCTGTGGTAGAAAATAATGTTATCCATTTTGTTCGCCCACATAGATCCTCCTGTAATGTTGTAATAGCTTGGTGGAGACCAATTCTCATTTGAGGCTACCTTGTCTGGCTTGTTTGGGTGAGCAACAATGATTGTAGAAATATCATTTGACTGAGAGAACCTACTCATCTGCCCTAGAAACTGCTCCAAATACCTATGCTCTTGATCGCCTGAATATTGGTGGGCAAGCTGGTTGTATGGGTCAATAATGCAAGCCGTAATCTTTTCCTTCATTATCACTTGAATAAAAATGGCTTGAATTCTTTCAGGCGTGGGCATCCCTTCTTGTGGGTATACAAAAAAGATGTGCTTGTTTAGGAATGCAAAAGCTGCCTTGTATTCGTCCTCTGTGGGACCGCCCGAAAAGCCAGGCGTACAGGGGCCGCCAATCAAAACTTCTGTCAGGTTGTGGTAAAACTCGTGTGCAGGGTAATCTTCTGGTGGGAATATTGCAAACTTTCGCCCGTGTTTTATAACGTGCATCAGCAAATACCACTTCATAAACTGACTTTTGCCATAATTGGCATACCCAGAAAGCAATGTCAATTCCTTTGCCTTTATTTTGAAGAGGGCATCTATTTCGGGAACACCAATCCCCAAAACCGATTCGTAGCCATTCTTCCAAAGGTCTAACGCTTGGTCTAAAACATCCTCAGCGTAGATTACGTCCTGAATCTTTTCGGTCAGGTCTATTTCCTCTGGAATTTGGATCTGAATTATTTCACTTGTTGGGTCAGACCGCTTCACAAATGTCCCTCCCTCGTTAAAGCAAGCTGAATTAAAGTCGTTACCTGCAATTTTGTAAGCATTTCGGGTAAGCTTTTCAGCGTAGGCTACTTGATTTGGAATGTAGTTGGCAATTATGAAATAAGCCGTATCTGATTCCGCTATCCCGTATCTGCAACAAGCCGTGGCAAGCCGAAAAAGAAATGTAGCCTTGTTTCCATCCTCAAATTGGTGCCTTTTCAGATTCCAATTCACAAGGTTCTTAAATATTTTGTCCTGCTCTGTCACAGGTGCCCCTGTCATTATCTGGTCAAGCTTTTCAGGAACTTTAAAGACCTTGATTTTACTATAAACCTTTGCATTTTTGTTGATGTAAATTTTACTATCGGCACTTTCGAACCAAATACGGTTTGGATTTCGGCAGGACTTGTCAATATCTGGGAACTCCACCACAATTGAATCAAAGTGTTGAGCGTGTTTAGATCCGTCCGCAATTTTCATCAAACCCCGAAGACCTTTACCCGATGGACTTATCCAACAAGCGTAGATGAATTCGTTCTTGCATATTTCATTTTTACGTTCCACAACTTTTTCCTCTGGTATCCCATCCCAATCAAGGCCGATAAACCCAGAATGTTCTTCCATATGAGAAATTGCCTTCCCTCCCTTGAACGTCCCAGAGAACGTTATACAGGGCAGCATCATTTTTAGGGGCTTTGCCTCATCTTTTGAATTTGCGGCCCGTACACGTTGAACTAGGGGCCAACTAACCCCTGTTCTCACTCTCTCAAGAGCCTCGTCAAGTGTTATTGTTACAGGAACGGTGTCATTACCGCCTCCTATGAAGATTGATATGTTTGGCATTTTAGTAAGCTTGTGGGATTGGGGTTACATTGTACTGAGTGCAATAGCGAAGGTATTCGTCGTAATCGTTAAATTTTAGCTGAAGGTGTACTGGGTCTGCCCCTTCGAATGGATGGGATTTCTTTTTAGGCACTTCGGTGGTTTGTGGCTGTTCCCTTACCGTTTCCCAACGACGCTGCTTTAGGTACGTGGATAAATGAGGCCACTCTGGAATAAATGCAGATGGATTACTCCTCTTCGTGTTTTGCCGCCATTCAATTTCGTTAGCGATTACAGATTCTAACTTCTCTAACTCTACCTTCCAATCCTTGTGTTTTTTGAAAACAGTAAACTCTGTTTCGTGTCCACGCTTATCGCCTGGGTATAGTTTTCTGAAACGCTCAAAAACAAGCGAAGCGTCTGAATTAAAAACACTTTCACTTACAGGTACACTTACAGGTACACTTACAGGTACACTTACACTTACAGGTACAAGTAGGGTTTCGTTAGGTAAATAGGTTATTGAGTTAGGTTTATTAGGTTTTTCGGATTCAGAAGGATTTTTTGTATCTTCTTGATTCTTAGTTGGTCTGCCTCCCTTTAGCCCGTTTTCACGACTTGTTTCCTTTCTTTTATCGTAAAGATTAATATTACGCTCAATATTTGGCAAAATTAACTTCCATACCAACTTAACCGACAGGTTATTTAGGTTAATTAGGTTATTATTGTTCATATGGAAGTGAAACATATTTTGGAAGATGACAAGCTGATCTTCGTTGCTTAGTTCTGATATTGCATCAAACCACTCCGTCCTAACTATGAATGTATCTTTCATATCGAAGCCTCAATTAATCGTTCTCTGAAATCATTAATGGCAACAACGGCATCTTTACTCCATCCGTTTTCTGTATTGTAATCAGATACGAGGGTTTTATACAATTCGTCTAACCTTCTAAACGAAACTGAGTTTGGATAATCTATTGCAAGATTTTCTAATAAGCAATTCTGAAGTGCGTGGGTTAATTCTTCTGGTAACTCAAACGCCTCTAAGGCATAAACAATGTAAGTGTTTGGAAGATCAGACAATATTTGTCCCTTGTACTTCCCGAATGGGAATTTTTCGTAATTCATAAATAATTAGTAATTAATGTTTTGTAAATTAAAAAGCCCGACGTCAGGAAGTAGGAGTTTCCATCGGTCAGGCTTTTAATGGTTTTGGTAAACCAATGTCTTCTATCGGCTCCTACCCCGATTGTCTATTGACGGGGGCAAACATAGGGCAGCACTTTTAATTAACCAAACAATCTCGACGAAATTCCCAACTATTTTTCCAGCCCTATTCCAATTTCTATTCTAACACCACCACACGGCATCAATTCTGTAATAAACACGCTTCTAGGGACGCAAAGCAGGAAAGACGTGTATTGCTTCGTTTCTGGGGCCAGAGGCTCACCAAAGGCTTGTATGGCCCTTACATTGTAATTCTTACCTGTGGCGTTACTGACGACAACACCATTAGCCCTAAGAATGGCTACTGTTGGCTTCATTTTTCTTCAAAGTCAATAGTTAGCATTTTTTGTTTTTTAGCCATTGGAACTCTTTCGGTGGTGCCGCCTCTCCAGAATATCTCCGACGCAATTGTGTAAGACCCGCTTTCCCCATAAAGCAACTTCAACTCTTTGAGCCTTGCAATGCTTCTGGAAATTTGAGGCTGGGAAATCTTGAGTTCTTCTGACAACTCACGCCTTCTTTTGGCCGACAAATTTATCTCCCCTGTATTGAGCGTTGCCATAGCATTTAATTTCCCTAACACCTTGTAATCGTCTGCATATTTGATTTCATAGTACGGACCCATAAACTGAATGAACGTCATAAAGAACTGATCAGCCGAATCAACCTTAACCGAAAAATGCTTATGCGTTGTATGCGGAATCAATTCCCCTGTCGCTGTATCCAAATACTCAGAATCCGTTTGATGCTTTAAAAAAATACGCTTCTTACCTGCCATTTATATGTTGATTTATAACGTCAACAAAATTACGAAATTTGAATTAAATTGACAAGAAAAATCAAGTCTATTGATGTATATGTCAAATCCATTGACGTATATGTCAATTCTATTGATTTTCAGAAACAGTCATTTCGCTTACATACAGGTACTTACGTTTACAACTCCTTCTTATCTGATTGTATTAAGTTTTAGTACATTCATTTACCCTATTTTTATAAGGGATAAACGCCCGATTTGACAGATACAAATACATACTAGTTAAGCCTCCAGACACCCCATCCCCACCCCATCCCTTTTAGCGTTATCATCTCACCCGCATGGCCTAGGCACCCATCTTCAATTAATAAAATGAGAGATGAGAATGGTGAGAGAGGGAAGTAATAAGAGATAAGTTTTAGATGGAACTTTGTCCAAATAGTGAGTGATGGAAGTAATCAGATGGAAGTTTGTGTAAATAGTGAGATAGATAACTTTGTGGGGGTTTAGTGAGGAATAAAATTTTGCAAATAGTGAACCCTAAGTTTGTGGGGGTTACCTA
>Ga0114970_10004154_pt1 | contig 10571 bp, 10 predicted proteins | sample M_140205_XF_Meta_FD_87030 | JGI IMG/M metagenome (GOLD analysis project Ga0114970, IMG submission 87030) | Freshwater microbial communities from Lake Montjoie, Canada to study carbon cycling - M_140205_XF_MetaG | ecosystem: Environmental > Aquatic > Freshwater > Lake | place: Lake Montjoie... | reverse complement strand
GACGAGGCGATCAAGCGCCAGCGCTTCCTTTTTCACCTCATTTTTTCCTGGCTTAGCGGGTGACAAGGTCTGACTGCGCCTGGCAGTCTCGCCCACGAGATCAACGCGACCCGCAGGAAGAACTTTGTATTTCACATCATCTCCCAGCGCGACCTGCAGTGGCTTTTGCTGAGGTTCAAACGCATGCCACGTCCACAAGCCACCCAGTGCAATGGATGCCGCCATCGCCAGCTTCGTCACCACGCTGAAGCGCCACTTCGTCGGTCGTATAGGCGTCCCGCTTGCATCAGGCAATCGGGACGATTGCTCTACGGGCTGCGTCTTCAAGCGCTCGCGCTGCGCATCGGTGAGCGCGAGTGACTCATCGCGCAACTCAGTCAGCAGGAAGTGGCAGAAGTCTTTGGTGTCCTCGGCGGCCTGCTTGGCCGTGGGATTGTCGCGCAGCGCGGCTTCGAGCTGCTGGCGTTCTTCGGCGCTGGCTTCATCGAGCGCCCAGGCAGTAATTTGTTCCGGTTTCATGATCTAAAAAGGGGTTGGAGGGTTCAAGCGATGGCGTGCTTCAGTTTCACGGGCTGCGGCTGCTCATGGGCGAGCCATTTGGTCTTCAATGCAGCGACGCCGTGATGAATGAGATATCCAACGTTGCCGATGCTGGTCTTCATGGCCGCGCTGATCTGCTGGTAGTCGAGCCCGGCGATGAACTTCAGCCGCACGGCCTCACGCTGACGCGATGGCAGGGTTTCGATGAGTTCGCGCAGAGCAGTGGCGGTTTCGCGCTTTTCCATCGCGTCATTGGGCGCGGGATCGGCGGAGGCTTCGAGATCGAGGGTTTCTGTTTCCATAACGACGAGGCGTTGATGTTTGCGGTGATGGTCGAGGGCACGATTGCGGCATACGGTGAAGAGCCAGGGTGCGAGCCGCTCTGCATCCAGAGTGGCGAGGTGCTGACTGAGCTTCACAAACACGTCCTGCACGATGTCGCGCGCATCTTCCAGGTCGCCCGTGTAGCCGTGCGCGTAGCGGATGAGGGGCCGCTCGTAGCGCTGCAGGGTTTCCAGAAAAAGATCGTGCGGTTCGCTCATGAGGTCGTGTTCAACGGGCATCACGGGTGGCATGGCGGTATCTTGGGGGAAATTTTCTCGAAAGGCGAGATTCATCGTTCCATGCACGACAGTTTGATTGTCCATTGCACGTTCTTCGCTGCCTGCTTCCATCCATCTTCACCATGACCCGCCGCCTGCTCCTCACCTCGCTACTCGCTTCTTCGCTTACCCTTGCCCAGCAACCCGCCGCACCGCCCGCAGCTCATGATGCCCATGCCGTGGAGATTCCCGGACTAAAAAAGGAGCTGTTTGCCGGCATCACCGAGGCGGGTTTTCTCAAGCTCAGTGACAAGCCAAAGACAGTGAAGATCACGCTCGTCGCCACCTACAGCGCCGCGAACTATGGCATGAACTTCAATGGCTATTCCCACGGCAAGGCCATTTTCACGATCCCCACAGGCTGGAACATCGAAGTAACCTTCATCAACCCAAGTCCCATTCCACACAGTGCGGTGGTGGTGGAAAAAGACACCACCAAGAAGCTGCAAATGGGCGAGCCCTACTTCGAGGGCGGCGGCGTTCCGAAGCCTGAAGTTGGACTCTCACTGACCAAGGCCGAATTCAAATTCGTGGCCGATGAAGCCGGTGAATTCGCCCTCGCCTGCGGTTTTCCTGCTCATGCAATCAATGGTCACTGGCTGGCGCTGAACGTGAGCGACACTGCCAAAGCGCCGACGCTTCAGCTTGGGGATAAACCAGCGGTGGAGGCAAAGTAAGTATGTCGGACACTCTTGTCCGACGATGCGAAACCAAGATGGACAGACAGGAGTGTCTGTCCTACTTCAACTGCGCCGCGATCTCGCGGAACACTTTCGAAGTCGCGGACTTCTCTGGATCTTCGAGCGCGATGGGATGACCTTCATCGCCGCTCTCACGCACATCCATTTCGATGGGAATCTGGCCCAGCAGCGGCACACCGAGGCGCTTTGACTCATTTTCGCCACCGCCTTTGCCGAAGATGTGATACACCTTGCCGTCGCTTGGGCAGAGGAAGTAGCTCATGTTCTCGATGATGCCGAGAATCGGCACATTGACCTTCTGGAACATGCCCACAGCCTTGCGAGCGTCGATCAAGGCCACTTCCTGCGGTGTAGTAACGATCACGGCACCGTCGAGCGACACGGTTTGCACGATGGTGAGTTGGATGTCGCCCGTGCCCGGTGGCAGATCGAGCACCAGCACGTCGAGATCATTCCAGGCGCACTGACGCAAAAACTGCTGCGTGTAGCGTGTGGCGATAGGGCCGCGCACGATCACCGGGGAAGCATCTTCGAGCAGAAATCCCATGGACATCAGTTGCAGGCCGTATTTTTCAATCGGTACGATCTGCTGCTCGTCGTTTTGATATGGACGCTCATCGGTGCCGAACATGTGCGCGATGCTGGGGCCGTACAAATCGCAGTCGCACAGGCCGACACGCAATCCGCTTTGGCTCATAGCAACGGCCAGATTCGAGGCCACGGTGCTCTTGCCCACGCCGCCTTTGCCTGAGGCGATGGCAATCACCTTCTTAACACCAGGGATGCTCGATTTGCCGAGCTTGTCCGAAGCGGTGGTGCCTGCACCTGGCGGATCTTTGATGTCGAAGTTCAACTTTACCTCACCGACACCGGAAACCTTCTTCAGCACGTCCATCGCCTGCTCATGGATCAAACGCGGAATGTTCGGATCACGTGTGGCGACGGAGATTTCAATGGTGACATTGTTGCCTTCAATCTGAATGCCCTTCACGAGACCAAACGACAAAATATCGCGGCTGAAGCCAGGGTAGCGGACGTTGCCAAGGGCGGTGCGGATGTCTTGTTCGGTGGGCATGTGGGGTTGGGGATACGTGCCACCTAGCAGGACGGCTCAGCTTTTGCAAACAATGCCGCGATAACAAAAAACGCCGCCTGTTCCCAGGCGGCGCTTTGTGGAATGATCTTGCTGAAACGAATTACGCTTTCGGCACTTCGGCGATCGTCTTGAGCACGCGGCTCGAGATCGCATACGGACAGCCCTGACTGTTCGGACGACGGTCTTCGAGGTAGCCTTTCCAGCCGTTTTTCTTGAAGCTGTGCGGCACGCGGATAGATGCACCGCGGTCAGCGATACCCCAGGAGAACTGGTCAATGGACTGAGTCTCATGCAGGCCGGTCAGGCGCATGTGATTGTCAGGGCCATAAACGGCGATGTGCTCGGCGCAGTTTTTCTCGAACTGCTTCATGAGAGCGAGGAAGTAAGCTTCGCCGCCGACTTCACGCATGTACTTCGTGGAGAAGTTGCAGTGCATGCCGGAACCGTTCCAGTCCGTGGCACCGAGAGGTTTGCAATGGTACTCAACGTCCACGCAATACTTCTCGCAAAGGCGGTTCAGGATATAGCGGGCCACCCACATTTCGTCGGCAGCCTTCTTGGAGCCTTTGCCGAAAATCTGGAATTCCCACTGGCCCTTCGCCACTTCGGCGTTGATGCCTTCATGATTGATGCCGGCATCGAGACAGATTTCGAGGTGCTCCTCGACGATCTGACGGGCGATGTCGCCGACGTTCTTGTAGCCGACACCAGTGTAGTAAGGGCCTTGGGGAGCGGGATAGCCGTTCTCGGGGAAACCGAGTGGGCGGCCATCCTGATAGAAGAAATATTCCTGCTCATAGCCGAACCAAGTGTCAGGATCGTCAACAATCGTGGCACGGTCATTGGAAGCGTGAGGGGTGCCGTCAGCGCTATAGACTTCGCACATGACGAGCACGCCGTTCTTGCGGGTGCTGTCGGGATAGACTGCCACGGGCTTCAGCACGCAGTCGGAACTGCCGCCGGGGGCCTGCTGAGTGGAAGAGCCGTCAAAGCCCCAATCAGGCAGTTCTTCCAGCTTCGGGAAGCTGGCATATTCCTTGATCTGAGTCTTGCCGCGGAGGTTGCGGACCGGCTGATAGCCGTCCAGCCAGAGGTATTCGAGTTTGTATTTGGCCATGGTTGCGTGTGTGTGTTTCTTGCCTTCCGAAGGGTGATAAATGCCTCATCAGGAGTCGGCGAGTCACCATAAAGCACGCTGCATGCCAGATGCTAGACGATTTTTTGCCCGCTTGCCAGGATCACACTCCTCACGAATTATCCGCCCTCAAAAAAACCTCATGCAAGAAGCCAAAAACACCGTGCGCGCCGTCGTCCACATCGGCTACGACGGCCGGGTGCATAAACAATTTCGTGGCAGCAACGCCCAAGACCGCTTCGAAAACGAAGTGCGCGTCCTGCGCCTGCTGGAGGAACGCGGCTGCCACTATGTGCCCCGCCTGCTCGAAGCCCACCCCGAGACCCTCACCATCATCACCACCAACTGCGGCGGTCGCGTCGAGCGCATGAACGAGTCGCGGCTGAAGGAGCTGTTTGACGAGCTTCAGAGCGACTATGGCATACGGCATGATGACCCCTTCCTGCGCAACGTCACCTACCGCACCAGCGATGGCCGCTTCTGCCTCATCGACTTCGAACTCGCCACCATCCTCGACGCACCGCCCAAACCACCCGCTCCATGAGCGAACCCGACCAACCACCACCCAACCACCTGCGCTGGTCAGGCATGACCCATCCCGGCCGTGTGCGCAAAAACAACGAGGACACCTTCCTCTGTTTGAATTTCGACGCACGCGAGCTGCGCTACCTTGGCAAGGTCGGTGAGGCATCCTTCGACACCGGCGATTTCGTTTTTGCTGTGAGCGATGGCATGGGCGGCGCGAAGTCCGGCGAGTTTGCCAGCAAGATCGCCGCTGAAAAAATCACCAAGCTCCTGCCCAGGAGCTTCAAGCAATCCGCTCAGCAAATCACCGCCGGTCATGGCGATGTGCTACAGGAGCTGTTCCACCACATTCACGAAGAGCTGCTCAAACTCGGCCGCTATTACGACGAATGCCGCGGTATGGGCGCTACGCTCAGCCTCGGCTGGTTCACGCCCGGCTGGATGCACTTCGCCCACATCGGCGACAGCCGCATCTACTGGCTGCCCAAGGATGGTAAGATGAAGCAACTCACCGACGACCACTCTCACGTTGGCTGGATGCAGCGTCAGGGACAGCTCAACGAGCGCCAAGCCCGCACACATCCGCGTCGAAGCGTGCTCATGCAGGTGCTCGGTGCCGGGCGCCAAAGTCTTGACCCTCAGATCGGTTCTGTTGGCTGCGAAAACGGCGACCGCTTCCTCTTCTGCACCGACGGCGTCATCGACGGCATCTGGGATCACCGGCTGACCGACATGCTCGCCGCTAACGAACTGCCTGAAGGCAAAGCGCATGCGCAATGGTTCGTAGAACACGCCGTGGCGGAATCCGGTAAAGACAACGCCAGCGCGGTGGTGGTCGAGTTGGCCTGAGATCACGCAACATCCGTCCACGCATGACCAAGCCACGCGGAGCGGCCGACGGTGATCTCTGCAAAGTGTCCTCACCAACCTATGAAGCGCAACGATCCCATCTCTCACCTCATGACCCGCAACGTGATCACCGCCCACCACGGCGATCCCATCTCCAAAGTCCGCGCCCTCGTGCGCGAGCATGGCGTACATTACATCCCGGTCGTGAATGGTGACCAAATCGTTGGCATTGTCTCCTGGAGCGACATTCTCCGCGTCAGCTTTGGAGATGCGTTCAACACCGATGAACGCACCGTCGATGCCACCCTCGACCACACGCTGTCCCTTGAGCAGGTGATGAAGAAGAATCCCGTCACGCTCGCCGAAACCGGCACCGTGCGCGAAGCCGCCGAAATCCTCGCGAAGAGTGACTTCCACTCTCTGCCCATCGTCAGCGGCTCCAGCAAGCTCGTCGGCATGGTCACCACCACTGACCTGATCAAGTATCTGCTCGATCAGTTCTAACCCATCAGCGCCACCGCCACGGGATCGACGAGCGGCTTGCCAGCACGCGTGAGCCACACCCGCTCCGCATCAAAACTCAACAGCCCCTGATCACGCAGCGTCTCCAGCATGCGGCGTGACTCAGGGGCGATCATTTCCAGCGGCAGACCACGCGCCGTTCGCAATTCCAGGCCAAAGCGCTCCGTGCGCCGCTGCTCTAGCGTGAGTTCTTCGACCTCTGTCGTGGTGTCTTCGCCAGCGAGCGTCATTGCCATGTAGCGCGGCGTGTCCTTCACGTTGTGCCAGCGCCGATTACCCATGGTCGAGAACGCACCGGGACCGATGCCGAGATAATCCTCGCCCAGCCAGTAGGACTCATTGTGAACGCTGCGATGGCCCGGTTTCGCGTAGTTCGAGATCTCGTAGTGCTCAAAACCGCCCGCTTCGAGCAAGTCGATGCCCAGATTGAAAAAGTCCGCGTCGCGGCTCTTGTCCTCACGAAACTCCCCTGCCCTGAGTCGGCGGAAAAAGTCCGTGTCCTCCTCGTAGTTGAGGTTGTAAGCCGAAATGTGGTCCGGTTTCAGAGAGATCGAGTGCTCCAGCGTCTTGCGCCACGTTTCGAGACTCTGCCCAGGGATCGAAAACATCAGATCGAGGTTCAAACTCGGAAACTTCGCCTCCTTGAGTGCCTGCCACGTCTCTTCCGCCTCCGCCGGTGAATGGTCACGCCCCAGCGTCTTCAGCGTCGCTTCATCCCATGCCTGAATGCCGAGCGAAACACGCGTCACGCCCAGCTCACGCATCAGCGCCGCCTTCGAGGTCGTCACGGTGCGTGGATTCGCCTCCATCGTGAATTCCACCACCTCCGCCATATCCACCCGCTCGCGCAAGCCACGCATTAGGCGCTCCAGATGCACATCGCTCAGCATCGTCGGCGTGCCACCGCCAAAAAAGATCGTCTTCGGCTTCAGCGGCTGCTTTTCCATCTCCTTCAGCACCGCATCCACAAACGCCACCATGTCAGTACCACCCGGTGTGTGCTTGTGAAAGCTGCAATACGGGCAGATGCGGTGGCAGAACGGGATGTGGACGTAGAGATGATGCACGGGTGGGATACTTGCAGAGAATGCTTGCTCCAGCATCCAGCATCCAGCATCTAGAATCCAGTCATGTCCGATGAAACCCACCACGAACGCGAACTCGGCGGCCAGTTGCTGGCTGCGGTGTCGCGCTCGTTCTACCTCACGCTCAAAGCGCTGCCCAAAGAGCTGCGTGAGCCCATTTCCCTCGCGTACCTGCTCGCACGCACGGCAGATACCATCGCCGATACCGCTAGCGTCAGCGCCGAGGTGCGGCTCGACTGCCTCGAACGCTACCGCGCTCTCGTGCGTGGCGATTCTGCCGTCGAATCGCTTGCCACCACATTGCGTGAGCAGTTTTGCCCGCAGCAGGAGGACGACGCCGAGCGCCGACTGATGGAAAAATTCGCCGATGGCATCGCCTGGCTGCGCACGATGCAGCCCACACCACTGGCGGCCATCCAAAGCGTGTTGGAACACATCATCGACGGCCAGATGCTCGACATCCGCCGCTTCCCGTCCGACGGCCAGCTTCGCAATCTCGCCAGCGCTGAAGAGCTGGATCAATACACCTGGCTCGTCGCGGGTTGCGTCGGTGAATTCTGGACGCAGCTCTGCGCCAGCGAACTTCCGAGCTCCCTCGATCCCGCCGTGACCACGGCGCAAATGCAGGAATGGGGCGCACGCATGGGCAAAGGCCTGCAACTCCTCAACATCCTCCGCGACATCGGCGAAGACACGCGTGATGGCCGCTGCTACCTGCCCTGCAAGCCTGACGAAATCCCGACCGAGTGGCGCAAGTGGCTGCAAACCTGCACCGAACATCTCGAATGCGGCCTGCGCTACGTCCAACACATCACCCACGGCAAACTCCGCTATGCCACCGCCCTGCCGCTGCTCCTCGGCATCCAAACCGTCGCCAAGATGCGCGCAGCCTCATGGGATAAGGTCCAGCAAGGCATCAAGATCTCACGCCTCGACGTCGCCAGCATTTTAGCCCAGGCCGCCATCGCCTGCCGCAGTCCAGAGGCGATGGAGAAACTGTATCGGAAGCTTGCAGCTTAACTGCGCTTAAACCAGCCCTTCACCTTCGAGAAGAAGCCGGGCTTGTCTTGATCAAGGTTCTTGGCGGCTGGATCAGGCGTCATCGCAGGCACCGCCGTTGGCATCTTTTGGTCCCAACCACCACCGATGGCTTTGATGAGGCCCACCGTGGCAAGCAGACGCTGACCAGCGATTTGAGCCGAGGCGCGCTGGGTGGCCAAGGTGGTGCGATTGGACTCGATGACATCGAGATAGGGACTCGTGCCGGATTCATAACGCGCCTTGGCGAGTTGCGCGGCTTTCTCCGAACTGGTGCGGGCGCGATGCTGAGATTCGGCTTGCGTGCTGAGATTGCGGATAGCTGAAAAACTGGTCTCCACATCGGCCAAAGCGGCTAGAAATGCCTGACGATAGCCAGCAAGGGCTTCATCGTGTGCTGCTTTCGATTTGGTGAGGTTCCAGCGGTTCTTGTTTCCGGAGAACAGCGGCACGCTCACACTCGGCCCAACACTCCACATGAGCGACGCAGGCTCAAAGAGGATATCGATGTTGCCACTCTGAAAACCGCCGCGTCCGAGCAGCTTGATGCTGGGAAAAAAGTACGCTTTGGCGACACCGATGGCTGCGGTGGCCGATTGCAGCTTGCGCTCGGCCTGTGAAATATCGGGGCGACGTTCCAGCAGATCGCTTGGCATGCCCGCTGGCACGCTGGGAGGTGAAGAAAGTGTGCCGGTGGATGCGGGAACACGAAAACCCGACGCGCTGGTGCCGATCAAGATGGCGAGAACGTTTTCAAGCTGATCACGCTGCGCTTGCAGCGATGAAATCTCCGCCTCCGCCGTCGCCACTTCAGTTTCGGCCTGCGCCTGCTCCAATTCACTGCCCGCACCGGCCTGCACGCGCGCGCTGGCGATTTTGAGCGCCTCATTGCGCCAGCCGACGGCTTCGCGCACGATGCGCATCTCGTTGTCGAGCGTGCGCAGTTTGAAGTAGTTCATCGCCACCTCAGCCTGAATGCCCAGTAGCACGTTGTGCATCGCATCCGCCGCCGCAGCAGCATCAGCGCGTGTTCCTTCAGCCTGACGGCGGAGCTTGCCCCACAGATCGAGTTCCCAGCCAAACTCGATGGGCGCGTTGTAAGCCGGACCGCGATAGCTCGCGCCATTCAATTGAAACGGCGAAGGCATGTGTGCGCTGGTGCGCTGTGTTTCAGCCGTGAGCGGCAAACTCGCAGTCGGAAAGAAATCAGCGCGCGACATTCGGGCGGCGGCACGGGCTTGATCGAAGCGTGCAATCGCTCCCTTGAGCTGCTGGTTGTTCGCCGTGGCGGCAGCCATGAGGTTGTTGAGCCGTGAATCGTTGAAAACCTTCCACCACTCGCCTTTCGGCAGATGCGCGGAGGGCGACGCGGCACGCCACGTCACACCTTTGAACTGCGGTGGTGTCGCGGTGGCAGGACGTTCGTAATTGGGGCCGATTTGAGCAACGGCAGCCGATGTGAAGAGTAAAAAAAGCAAGGGGCGCATGACAGAATCAATGAGAAGTGGGAAGGGCGACGGCGGACAATTCAGCGGCTGGAGTCGTTTTCTTTTGCCGTCCGAGTTTCATGACGAGCACATAGAACACCGGCGTGAAGAATAGGCCGAGGAAGGTCACACCGATCATGCCGCTGAAGACGGCGGTGCCCATGGCGCGGCGCATTTCGGCACCAGCGCCTGTAGAGACGACGAGGGGATACACACCGGCAATGAAGGCGATGGAAGTCATCAAAATGGGACGCAGACGCAGACGGCAGGCTTCGAGCGCGGCTTCAAACGGGCTTAGGCCGTGGTCAAACTTCTCTTTGGCGAACTCGACAATAAGGATGGCGTTTTTGCATGCGAGGCCGATTAAGACGATGAAACCGATCTGCGTGAAGATGTTATTGTCGCCGCCGGTGATCATCACGCCGGCCAAGGCGAAGAGCAGGCACAACGGCACGATCAAGATGATGGCGAGTGGCAATCTAAGGCTTTCGTATTGTGCAGCCAGCACCATGAAGACGAGCAGGATGCAGAGAGGATAGATGAAGATGGCGGTGTTGCCCGCGATGATCTTTTGATAGGTCAGATCCGTCCACTCAAACTCAAAACCACCGGAAAGCACTTTTTGAGCAAGTCCAGCGATGAGTTCCTCGGCCTGGCCTGAGCTTAGCGGTGGCAGCGGTGCACCGTTGAGATCGGCGGCGAGGTAGCCGTTATAATGCGTGACGCGATCCGGACCGAAACCTTCCTTCACTTTCACAAGCGAGCCAATGGAAACCATGTCTCCGGCACCATTGCGAGTTTTAAGGCGCGTGATGTCGTTCGTTTCGTCACGGAACTGCGGTTCGGCCTGCGCGACGACTTGGTAGGTGCGTCCAAAACGGTTGAAGTCATTCACGTAGAGGCTGCCGAGGTTGATTTGCAGTGTCTCGAACAGATTCGCGAGCGGCACACCCTGCATCTTGGCTTTTTCGCGGTCCACGTCGGCTTCGAG
>Ga0114970_10004152_pt1 | contig 10573 bp, 3 predicted proteins | sample M_140205_XF_Meta_FD_87030 | JGI IMG/M metagenome (GOLD analysis project Ga0114970, IMG submission 87030) | Freshwater microbial communities from Lake Montjoie, Canada to study carbon cycling - M_140205_XF_MetaG | ecosystem: Environmental > Aquatic > Freshwater > Lake | place: Lake Montjoie... | reverse complement strand
AGCCTTTGGTATCGTTGGATATTGCCGGGCATGAAATCACGCACGGACTCACTTCATATACAGCAGGCTTAAATTATTCATATGAAAGCGGAGCACTAAATGAATCGTTCAGCGATTGCTTGGGAACTGCCATTGAGTGGTATGGTGATTCTACTAGATTTGAATGGGACCTCGGCACAAAAATAGGTTGGACTATTCGCAGTTTTGGCAACCCCAATGCGCATAACCAACCCGATACTTATTATGGTACATATTGGTACACAGGAGCTGCAGATAATGGCGGGGTGCACAGAAATAGCGGGGTTCAAAACTTTTGGTTTTATCTATTGTCAGTAGGTGGAACAGGAACAAATGATAATAACGATGCTTATAGTGTCGATTCAATTGGTATACATAAAGCTGCAGCAATAGCTTATCGTTCACTTACTTATTATTTATATTCTTCAGCACAATATGATGACGCACGTACTTATTCATTGCAAGCTTCCGAGGATTTATTTGGATCATGCTCCGATGAAGAGTTTGCGGTGGCAGCAGCCTGGCATGCTGTAGGGCTAGGTTCAGATTTAGCAATAAAAACAGCAGCCACATTGCAACAAAATGTGGAAAGTATTGCCCAAGGCACACTAAATAATATAATACTTAGAATTAATGTTACCCCAGCATGCAATGCCACGGATACTGCTTTTTCATTTAAATTTAATGCGAATGGAACTTCCAATGTTGCAGATATAAAAAATGCTAAATTATATTATACAGGTGTGGGAACTACTTTTACTACCATAACAAAATATGGAAGCACCATCGCTTCTCCATCTGGTAATTTTACTTTTAATGGCAGCCAGGAATTAGTTAATAATAGTGACAATTATTTTTGGTTAGTATACGATATAGATTCTTTTGCAAAAGTGGGAGATTCATTAGATGCAGAGTGTATTAGTATAATTGTAGATACAGTAGTAACACCAGCAATTACTGCTCCTGCGGGATACAGACAGGTCAATTATTGTATGCCTGCAATGACCTATGGATGTTATTCTGGCGGCATGTGTATCAGCAACATTGAAGTTTCTAATTTAGCTAATAAAACAGGGTCTAGTTGTAATGCAAAAGCATATAATGATTATACAAGCAAGGTAGTAAAATTTGAACAAGGCCTTACTTATAATAGCAGCATATCTGTTACAAGTTACAGTGCCTATATCAATGTGTGGATCGACTTTGATGATGATGGCAATTTTAATAATACCAACGAAAGATTACTAGATAAATATTTTATTACAGCTAATGGTACTGGCAATCCTACTTTAAGTATTCCATCGGGTGCAAATATTGGCTACCATCATATGCGTGTAAGGCATCAATATGCTTATTCATATACATCGCTCGATGCATGTGCCGATGGTTATTATGGAGAAATAGAAGATTATACTGCCCATATACTGGCACAAAGTAATATGGTATATAATACTGCAACCACTTTTCAAATTACGCCCAATGTCCCCAGATCGAGCATTGATAATCAAATTATAGGAATTAAAGTAGATGCTTGGGGTTCGCTAAATCCATTAAAATTTAATGCATTATATTTAAATACAACTGGCACAACAAATATGGCCGATGTGTCGAAAGCCAAAGTATATTATACTGGCACAAGTTCTGTTTTTGCAACTACCACGCAAGTTGGCAGCACAGTTTCTGCGCCCGGTACCAATGTTTCTTTCAATGATTCTGTGGTTCTATCATCAGGATATAATTATTTCTGGTTTGCATACGATGTTACTGCCACGGCAACTCTAGGCGATTTGCTGGATGCAGGTGCTGATTCATTTGTGATAGCAGGAACTACCTATACTGCTGACACGGTGAATCCTTATGGTTCTCGTAAAATTTATTATTGCTTGCCTAACACTGCCAGTTTCGCATGTGTATACATGTATATAAACAATGTAAAACTCGATTCAATCAATAACAATTCTGGTTGCAGCTCCACTTCGTTTTCTGACTTTACAAGTTTAAGTACTACAATTTCTCAAGGTGATGTAGTAAACTATAGCGTATCATTATATCAATATAATATGTATGTAACTATTTGGGTCGATTTTAATAACAACGGTTTGTTCGATGCATCTGAGCAGGTAGTAGCAAATCAATTATCTACCGGATTTAAAGCAGCGGGAACCTTTGCTGTGCCTATTAACACCAGCGTAGGTCAGCATTTGGTTCGAATTGCGTGCGACTATTATACGAATGTAAATGATCCATGTAAAGCATTAGCTTATGGCGAAACAGAAGACTATATGTTAAATGTAGATACCGCAAAAAATATGAATTATATTTCATCGGCCACTACGCAAAATTCAATTAATGTTACAAAAAACACTAGCAATAATCATATCATAGGAATTAAAATTAACACTATAGGTGCATCAACTCCGCTACCAATTAAATCATTTAAACTGAATAGTACAGGCACAACTGATACTAGCGAAATTAGAAATGCAAAACTCTGGTATACTGGCTCAAGCCCTGTGTTTGCATCTACTACACAGTTTGGTAGTACTGTAACTTATCCCGGAAATAAATTCACTATAAGCGATTCTATGGTATTAACTTCATCAGGATATAATTATTTTTGGTTGACTTATGATATTCCATCCTATGCAAAATTAACTAATCATGTAGATGCCGGCTGCGATTCTATTGCAATAGCAAATTCTACCTATGCTCCCGACACCAATAATCCAAGTGGCGACAGAGAAATATATTATTGTGTGCCACCTACTTCTACTTATCCATGTTATATGTATATAAGCAATGTAGTTTTAGATTCAATCAATATTACCTCTGGTTGCAGCAGCACTTCATATTCTGACTTTACTAATATAAGTTCTGCCACCACCACCAATCAAGGTGACTTTGTAAACTATGGTATTACTTCTTATGTATATGCTCAGTATATAAATATTTGGCTTGATGCAAATGATGATGGGATGTTCGATTCAACAGAACGCGTGGTAGCAAATCAATTGACCACAAGCTTAAAAGCAGTGGGTTCGTTTATTGTTCCAGTTGCAACACCAGTAGGCAAGCACCAAGTTAGGATTAAAGCGGAATATTATACATCGTATGCCAATTCAGCTTGTTCGCAGTTTATTTATGGCGAAACAGAAGATTATATAATCAAAGTTGATACTGCAAAGAGGCAATCTTATATATCTGCAAATAATATACAAAACAAAAAAGCTGTGCAACCAAATACTGCGAATAATGACGTAATACACATTATAATAAATACCAAAGGAGCAGCTAGTCCCTTATATGCAAAATCATTTACTATTTATACTACTGGTACCACCAATACCAATGATATAAGCAATGCCAGAATATGGTATACAGGTAGCGATTCAAACTATAATACTACCAAACAATTTGGAAGTACTATTTCAAGTCTCGGAAGTTCTGCATTAACATTTGCCGATTCATTGTATTTACAAGGTGGTCCCAATTATTTCTGGATTAGTTATGATGTAGTTGCATCTGCAAAACTAGGAAATTATATTGATGCTACTTGTACTGCATTTATGCTTAACTCCACCAGTCATGCACCTGATACCGCTGCTCCTTATGGCAATAGAAAAATAGATTACTGTATCCCAACAGGTGGTGTAATAAATTATTATAATGCAACCTATCAATGGGGAATAACAAAAGTTGATTTAAATAATCTAAGCAAGTCTTCTGGTGTTCCTACTACCACAGCAACTTATTATACCGATTACACTGGTTATAGTGCAAGTCTTGTTGCTGGAAGTAATTATAGTTTATATGTTACACCGGGCTCTACAGCTGCTACCTATCCTCAGGCTACGGTGGCTTGGGTGGATTGGAATGCCAATGGAGTTTTTGATTCGGTAGAGGAAATAGGTAGAAATTTATATCATAAATCTGTGGATACTGTTAAATTTACAGTGCCATCTTCGCAAGCAGCAGGGTCATATCGTTTGCGTATTATGTCGGGCTACTACTATTACTTTTATACAGGAGCATGCAAGTTTAATCCTTGCTTTGTGGCTAACTCCAATGCTTTTGATGTGGGCGAATGTGAAGATTATACTATAGATATTGTTTCTCCTCCCAATCCTGTTATTTCACCCAATAGCAATATCGCTTTTTGTATAGGAAGTGGCCAACAATTTACTACTGCTTATGATACAGGATATACTTATAATTGGTATAAGAATGGAAGCACGTTATTAAAATCTGGTAAGGGACATCCTTATGATTCATTATATTATAGTCCTTCCGCAGCGGGAACAGACTCTATTACCGTAAAAGTGACAGATTCATATAGTCAAACAACTACCTCAGCGGCCGTTGCAGTTATTATATCATCAAAAGCTGTAGGCGGCACTGCGGGCTTGTCTGCATCATATATATGCACGGGCGATTCCGTTAGCTTAACCCTTTCAGGCAGTGCAGGAAATATTATATGGCAATATTTATCAGCGGGTGCTTGGACAAGCGCAGGCTCATCAGCAAATCCATATAAAGTTGCTCCTGCAAATACCACAACATATAGAGCTTATCTATCTTCTGGAACTTGCCCCAATGATTCCTCAAATAAAATTATAGTTACTGTAAGTCCGAAAGCGGTTGGTGGCACTGCATCATTATCAGCAAATACAATATGCAATGGCGATTCTGTTGACTTATCATTAACTAACAGTGCAGGAAAAATTGATTGGCAATATTATAATGGTGCAAAATGGATGAGTATGGCAACATCATCAAATCCTTATAGAATTATGCCTTCAGGCACCGTTACTTTAAGAGCTTATGTAACATCAGGAGTATGCAATCCCGATTCCTCAAATCAAGTAACTGTAACTGTAAACCCAAAACCCGTTGCAGGAAATATTTCTGCAAGTGCAACTATATGTATAGGCGATTCTGTAAATCTAATTTTATCAAATAATACAGGAACAATTTCTTGGCAATCATATGTTGGTAGCACTTGGCAAAACCTTGGTTTATCGGCAAACAGTATATATGTTTCGCCAACAGCTAATACCGATTACAGAGCTTTAGTAACTGCAGGTTCATGCGGTACGGATACTTCTAAAACCGTCAGTATCACGGTTACTCCCCCCGCAGTTGCAGGAAGTATTTTTGCTTCGGTTTCAAAAATATGTCTAGGCGATTCAGCCTTCATGGCACTTACAGGTAATACCGGATCTGTGGCTTGGCAATATGATAATGGTAGTGGGTGGCAAAATTTAAATTCTTCAGCAAATAATATATATGTTTCTCCTACAACAGCAACATCATATCGTGCGATAATTACCAGTGGGAATTGTGGGTCGGATACCAGCAAAGTGCTAGCCATTTCTATGAATCCAAAAGCTGTTGCAGGAAGTGCGTCTAGCTCTATTGCTGCGATTTGTCCAGGCGACTCAGCTAGTCTTTCTGTCGCAGGAAGTACAGGAACCATTAGTTGGTTATATTATAATGGTACACAATGGGTAACTGTTGGAAATTCTAGCAGTGGTTTTAAAGTTTCGCCCAGTTCGAAAACTAATTATAGAGTCGTTGTTTCAAGTGTTTGTGGAATGGATAGTAGTAATATAGTTTCAGTTGATGTTTACCCAACTCCCGCGGCTGTAATTACTCCTGGAGGGCCAAAAGATTTGTGCAATGGTGATAGTATTATATTGTCTGCTGGCAATGCTGCAAGTTATAACTGGAGCACTGGCGTAAATTCGCCTACTATTTCACTAAAGCAAACTGCTACAGTAAGTGTTACCCTGAAAGATATGAATGGCTGTTCTGCAACATCACTGAACAATACTTATACTTTTCATACACCTGCAACACCCATTATTGCGCAAAGTGGCGATAGCTTAATTGCTTCTCCAAAAGGCGCAGTATCATATATATGGAAGCTAGCAGGGAGTATTGTTTCAACCACTTCGGTTAATTATTATATACCTGCGCAAAAAGGATTTTATACAGTTGAGTATACTGACAATTTTGGATGCTTATCAGTTTCATCAGTAGCATATAATTACAACAATATTGGTATCGCAAATATATATAATACTCCTACTTTGCGAGTGTGGCCAAATCCAAGCAACGATGGCACTTTCAACATTATTGCTACAGTTAATACTTCTCGTGCTTCACTCAGAATAACCGACATGACTGGAAGATTATTAATGAAAGAATCGCAAGCAATAACTAATAATAGTTTAAACACTTCGCTTGATTTAAGTAAATTTGCTCATGGACTATACTTATTATATATAGAAACTGACGGCGGAAAATCGAGTGTGCCGGTGAAGTTGGTGAGAGAATAGATTATATACATAAGCACATAGACAAAGGACAAAAGATAAGACATTAGAATACTAAGGTTGTCGCCGTTCTTGAAGGACGGTGACTATAAATCGGCCCGCCCAGGCGGATATCGTTTGCAGCAGGGGAGTATCCTTCGGTTTGTCTACCCTTCGATATATGCCACGGCGGACAGGATGACAAACCAAAAAAAATCAGGCGTCAGCATGCTTCGACTCCGCTCAGCATTACAGCGTGAAAAAAAAATCAGGCGTCAGCAACCCGCCGCGGCTGGGTAAATCGTAAATCGTACTCGCCGCAGCGAGGTAAATCAAATGAAAATATACGCAAAAACAGAAAGACTCATCCTTCGCGAATTGCTTCCTTCCGACGAAGCCGGCATGTTCGAGCTCGACTCCGATCCAGAAGTTCACAGATACTTGGGAAATAATCCCGTAACTGATATTGAACAGATACGCGAAGTAATAAATTTCGTTCGCCAACAATATATAGCAAATGGAATTGCACGCTGGGCAGTAATCGAAAAAAGCACAAATAATTTTATTGGTTGGTCGGGATTAAAATTGGTGAAAGAAGAAAGAAATAACCATCCACAATATTACGATATAGGTTACCGATTTATCAAAAAATACTGGGGACTAGGCTATGCCACAGAATCAGCCAAAGCAGCACTGGACTATGGTTTTGAAGTGTTGAATCTTACAGAAATTATTGGAACAGCGGATGTTGAAAATTCTGCATCCAGAAAAGTACTAGAAAAAATCGGACTAAAATATATAGAAAAATTTATGTATGATGATATTGAGTGTGATTGGTTATGTATTACAAGAGCAGAGTGGGAGATTATGAAAAATAAACTCCAATAGGAATAATTATGTCTATTGCCCTGCTCTTCAGAGCGGGGATAGCATATATTAAAACTGAAAATATATAAACGGCAAAATCTCTGCCGATTTTACCTGTATCACAAGTATGATCATAACCAAAATTGCAAAACCTTTTGCCAACAAGGGAGCATACGTAATCTCTTCCCTCACTCTGTGTTCCCATCGTGTGGGCGTGAGATGCAGAGCATATCCTAAAGCCAATAGTAATATAATATAGGGATATCCTTCTACAAATTGTGGCAATACACTTATATCAAATGCAAAAGCAATTTGTCCGAGTACATCTGCTGCATTGTTTATATCGCTTGCTCTAAAATATACCCAACAAAAACATACAAAATGGAAAGTGAGAAACCAAGCAAATATTTTTCCGCCACGGGTATTAAAAAAACTATCTATTTTACTCCAAACATTTTTTTGTTCGAGATAAAATTTGTGCCCTGCCAATGCAACTCCATGCAATCCGCCCCATAATATAAATTTGAATCCGGCCCCGTGCCAAAGCCCGCCCAACAGCATAGTTAGCATTAAGTTGAAATAGGTCCGCCATTTTCCTTTTCTGTTTCCGCCTAGCGATATATATAAATAATCTCTCAACCAAGTTGATAAAGATATATGCCACCGCCTCCAAAATTCTGTGATGTTTAAACTCTGATACGGTGAGTCAAAATTTTTGCAAAGTTCATAGCCAAATAATAGTGCCACACCGATGGCCATATCACTATATCCGCTAAAATCGCAATATATTTGTAATGCGTATCCATATACGCCCATCAAGCATTCGAAGCCACTATATAATGTGGGATTGTCAAAAATACGGTCTACAAAATTCACACTAATATAATCGGAAATTACGGCTTTTTTAAATAAACCTATGCATATTAAAAACACACCTCTGCCAAGCATCTCCAATGTTACCACAGGGTCTTTAGCTACCTGAGGTAAAAAATCTTTTGCACGAACAATCGGCCCAGCAACCAGTTGGGGGAAGAAGGAAACAAAAAATGCATAATCCCATATATGTTTTACGGGTTCAATTTCTTTTCTATATATATCTATAGTATAACTTAGCGATTGAAAAGTAAAAAACGAAACACCCACAGGTAATATAATATGCAAAGGTTCAAAATTGCTTGCAGAGAGGTCAGCAAAGATCTCAAATAAGAAGTTGGTATACTTAAAATACCCCAACATTCCCAAATTAATCACCAAACTAAACACGAGCCAAGCCTTTCTTCTCCAAGGGTCTTGGGTTTTCCATATCATATTGGCTAACGTATAATCTACCACCGTTGAGCCAATCAAAATCAAGAAGTATATACCACTGCTTTTGTAATAAAAAAACAATGAAAATAAAATAGTATATATAATTTTTACTTTATGCTTTTTGTGTAATAACCAAAATCCGCATAGAAATGCTGCGAATAAAAACACAAATAATCCAGAGCTAAAAATTAATGGCTCGTTAGGGTTGTATATAAATTGTTTTAATATATTATCGAGGTCTAATAACATAAAGTTGGTAATGATACATCAGTGCTTGATATAATAAATCGCCTTGCAATGCATAGCCTTTAATGGAGTTATGCACTTTGTCTCTGCTGAATAATCCCTTGAGTGCCCATTGATAACTGCTGTAAGGTCCGCCTGCTATAGTATATAAGTCCCATAGAGGCAATCTGCGGCTGTTTGCCACCCTTTTCCATGCCTCTGCCACCCGTGCCACATGCGGATTTGGTCTTCCCCATTTATATGATTCCATGGGTGTGGTGATTAAAATAGGAACACCTTCATACTGTGCTTTGGTCATCACCAAACTATCCAATTGTCTGGCAAATTCTTCATTCGTTTTTTTATAATCTTGTGCCTCGTTCGTTCCCAATGATATAATAATCAAATCAGGTTTCAACGAAAATGTTTGTGCAAACACATCAGGATTATTGCAATATTGATGTGCTTGAATTCCATTTACTCCTATATTGTGATATAATATTCCTGACTGCTTATTTAAAGCCACAACACCGTGTAGCACAAACTGGTCCTGCCCTGAGCCCTCAAACTCCAGTCCCCATTTACATGTTGGTTTGTCGAATTGCACTATATGATAGGGCAATTTATCATCATCGGTATAATTCACTTTATATAGTTGATCGTTTGTCCAATCTTTTATATTGAGTTTATACTGATAACCATGATTATCTTTTGGAATTAGTAATGTTTGCGTGAGATATGTATTTACAGAATCGCAGCCTTTCATATCAAATAATACATAAGCTCCATTTTGTTTTGTGCTGATACTAAATCCAGAAATTCCATTTGTATTTTCTTTAATAGGTAGAGTCGCTTTATTGGTTTGCCATACACCACCAAAACTTGTCCTATAATCTTGCGGACCACTAGTCTTTGCAGCTTTATAAGGGAATACCATTCCCCTGCCTGCATTGCCAAAATTTTGTTGCATCAAATATCTGCATTCACCAGAGAAAAAATCTCCTTGTATATGTGAATCACCAATATGAAATATATTTACTACTTCACCACTACCATTTTCTATGCGAAGTAATTTTGCAAACAGTGAATCGAGTGAATTTGAATTACTTATAGTATCCGCATCGTATTTGATGAAATTATATAGTACTGGCGTATCCTGCGCCTGGCTTGGTGTTGCCGATATATATAATATAATGGATAAATTAAATAAAATTTTTTTTAGGCACAATCTCATTATTAAATTAGAGGAGCCTAAAGCTTTTGTGAAAGGCGAAGAATCAATCTCCGACCTTAGATTATTTGGTAGGAAGCCTCCTCGCAATGACGACCGAGAATTGTTATTCTCCCCATATCCCATATCCCAATTCCTATTACCCAAATTAGTTCTTTGCATATATCTGAAATGGGTTATTGTGTTTTTCAATTTCTTTTAACGCATGTATAATAGCTTTTGCAAACTGACCTGCTACAAATCTTCCACCTTCAAATGTGAGATGCGTATAATCTTTATTGGCCCATTTCCTATCTACAAAATTTGCCATACTTCCTTCGCCGCCCATTGATTCCCATAAGTTATAAAAAAGCATATGATGTTTTTGTGCAAATTCTTCTTGAACTTCTAATAATTCTACAATTCCCTTCATAGTTCCCGCCTTACTGCCACGGTCGCTCACACTTACTATCATAATAGGACAATTGGGGAACGATTTTTTTACATGTGCCAGTGCTTTGTTCATGCTAATTTTATACCATTGGTAATCGGTGTATTTACTATTGGCTACATTCAGTCCGTATTGTAATACTATCATATCATATTTAATAATGGCATCCGTTTGTTT
>Ga0114970_10004151_pt1 | contig 10573 bp, 13 predicted proteins | sample M_140205_XF_Meta_FD_87030 | JGI IMG/M metagenome (GOLD analysis project Ga0114970, IMG submission 87030) | Freshwater microbial communities from Lake Montjoie, Canada to study carbon cycling - M_140205_XF_MetaG | ecosystem: Environmental > Aquatic > Freshwater > Lake | place: Lake Montjoie... | reverse complement strand
GCCAACTGTGCCGCCTGCCACCAGCCCAACGGCAAAGGACTGGGCCCGATCAAGGCGCTCGACGGTGCCGTGGTGGTGCTGGACGCCGACAAGGGAAAGCAGATCGCCGTGTTGCTCAACGGCCAGGCCAACGGCGCGATGCCGTCGTGGAAGGCGCTTAGCGACACCGATATTGCGGCGGTCATCACCTTCACCAAGAACAACTGGTCCAACAAGACCGGCCAATTGGTGCAACCCTCCGACGTCAAGGTCGCACGCCAGTAAGCCAGCGCCGCCGGTCCCGCGCGGTCGCACCCGATTTGAAGCATTGAGAAGGAAAACAGCATGAGTGCAGTACTCGACCACCACGATCACGCCCACGACGACCACCACGACCACGCCCCCAGCGGCTGGCGTCGCTGGGTCTACGCGACCAACCACAAGGACATCGGCACGCTGTACCTGCTGTTCAGCTTCACCATGTTCATCATCGGCGGCATTCTGGCCCTGCTGATCCGCGCCGAGCTTTTTCAGCCCGGTCTGCAGTTGGTGAACCCGGAGCTGTTTAACCAGCTCACTACGATGCACGGGCTGATCATGGTATTCGGCGCCATCATGCCGGGCTTTGTCGGCTTCGCGAACTGGATGGTTCCGCTCCAGATCGGTGCTGCGGACATGGCCTTCGCGCGCATGAATAACTTCAGCTTCTGGCTGCTGATACCAGCAGCTCTGATGATCGTCGGCTCCTTTTTCATGCCGGGCGGCGCGCCGGCCGCCGGCTGGACGCTCTATGCGCCGCTGACGCTGCAAATGGGGCCGAGCATGGACGCCGGCATCTTCGCGCTGCACATACTGGGCGCGAGCTCGATCATGGGATCGATCAACATCATCGTGACCATCTTAAACATGCGCGCGCCCGGAATGACCTTGATGAAGATGCCGTTGTTCGCCTGGACCTGGCTGATCACCGCCTACCTGCTGATCGCGGTGATGCCGGTGCTCGCCGGCGCCATCACGATGACGCTGACCGACCGCCATTTCGGCACCAGCTTCTTCAACCCCGCCGGCGGCGGCGATCCGGTGATGTACCAGCACATCTTCTGGTTCTTCGGCCACCCGGAGGTCTACATCATGATCCTGCCGGCTTTCGGCATCATCAGCCAGATAGTCCCGGCCTTCGCGCGCAAGCGGCTGTTCGGCTACGCGTCGATGGTCTACGCCACCTCGAGCATCGCGATCCTGAGTTTCGTCGTCTGGGCGCACCACATGTTCACCACCGGCATGCCGGTGACCGGCCAGCTGTTTTTCATGTACTCGACCATGCTGATTGCGGTCCCCACGGCAGTGAAGGTGTTCAACTGGCTGGCGACCATGTGGCGCGGCTCCATGACCTTCGAGACGCCGATGCTGTTCGCCGTCGGCTTCATCTTCGTCTTCACCATGGGCGGCTTTACCGGCCTGATCTGCGCCATGGCGCCGATCGACATGCAAATTCAAGACACCTACTATGTGGTGGCGCATTTCCACTATGTGCTGGTCGCAGGTTCGCTGTATGCCATGTTCGCCGGCTACTACTACTGGTCGCCGAAGTGGACCGGTGTGATGTACAACGAGGCACGCGGCAAGATTCACTTCTGGTGGTCGCTGATCGCCTTCAACGTCACCTTCTTCCCAATGCACTTCCTGGGACTGGCGGGCATGCCGCGCCGCTATGCTGACTACCCGATGCAGTTCGCCGATTTCAACGCGCTCGCCAGCGTCGGCGCCTTTGCCTTCGGTCTGGCGCAGGTCTATTTCTTCTTCTGGATCGTTCTGCCGACTATGCTCGGACACGGCGAAAAAGCGGCACAGAAACCATGGGAAGGCGCTGAGGGTCTGGAGTGGGAAGTGCCTTCGCCAGCACCCTTCCACACCTTCGAAACCCCGCCCAAGCTCAACGCAGCGGCCACCCGCATCGTCGCCTGATTGCCGGCCCGAAAGCGCAGCGTGATGAGCCCTGAGCAAAAGAAATCGAACCTGCGGCTGGCGCTGATCCTGGCGTCGGTGGCGGTGGTTTTCTTTGTCGGCTTCATGCTCAAGATGCTCGCGCTGGGACGCTAGCGATGAACCTGCGCTACGCCAACCTGAACATGGCCGGCAAGCTGAGCGTCGTCGCGCTGGGCATGCTGGGTTTCGGCTATGCACTGGGACCAATCTACGACGCGATCTGCACCATGACCGGCATCAATGTGCTCTCAAGTGTCGAGCGCGCAGCGGCCCCGTCGAATAGCCAGGTCGACCGCAGCCGCAGCATCACGGTCGAGTTCGACGCCAACGCCCGCGGCCCGTGGGAGTTCAAGCCGGCACAGCGTTCGTTGCAGGTGCATCCGGGCGAACTGACGACCGTGGTCTATGAATTCCAGAACACCCAGAACCGGCGCATGGCGGCGCAGGCGATACCGAGCTACGCGCCGCAGCAGGCCAGCGCACACTTCAACAAGATCGAGTGTTTCTGCTTCAACCAGTACACGCTCGAGCCCGGCGAGAAGAAATCCTGGCCGGTGGTCTTCGTGATCGACCCCAAGCTGTCGCGCGACGTGACGACCATTACCCTGTCCTACACATTTTTTGAAGTCGGCGCTGGCGTCCCTCCGGCGCCCGGTCAGAGCGCAGCGGCGCCGGTGCTGCTGCCAGCAAAGGTGGGGTCATGAGCGCGGAACACGAGACCTCGCCGCTTAAGCGCAAGAGTTCGCTGGTGGCGTCGGCCAAGGCAGTCGCCTGGGCCTTCGTCGGACTGCGCAGGCGCAGCGACCTCGACCGCGATGTAGCGAGCCTGAACCCACTGCATGTGGTTGCGGTCGGTTTTGTCGGTGTATTCCTGTTCGTCGTCAGCCTGATCGTGCTGGTTAACTGGGTGGTGGCGAAATAGCGCAACCACGAAGACTGCAACCCTAGAATTTTGTACTGAGAGTCTGGAGAAGATATGAGTTCCACATCGCATAGCGCAACGCCCTATTACTTTGTCCCGAGCCCGTCGAGCTACCCGGCTCTGGCAGCGCTGGGGCTTTTCTTCATCGTTCTGGGCGCTGGCCAGTGGATCAACGGCGCGGGCTGGGGCCGATACTCGCTGGTCCTGGGTCTGGCCATCCTGTTCGCCGTCCTATTCAAGTGGTTCGGCACCGCGATATCGGAGAGCGAGGGCGGCTCCTACGGGCACAAGGTAGACCTGTCGTTTCGCTGGAGCATGAGCTGGTTCATTTTCTCCGAGGTGATGTTCTTTGGCGCCTTCTTCTCGGCGCTGTGGTGGATGCGGGTGCACTCGGTGCCGGAGCTCGGCAACCTGGAGAATGCGCTACTGTGGCCCGACTTCAAGGCGGCATGGCCCAGCGTCGCAGCGGGCTCTACCGCTTCTCCGGCGGGCATTGTCGAGCCCTTCCAAACCATGGGGCCGTTCTGGCTGCCGACCATCAACACCGCGCTGCTGCTGAGTTCAGGCGTCACGCTGACCATCGCGCACCATGCGCTGCAGGGCGGCGACCGCGCAAGGACCATCGCTTTCATGTGGCTCACCGTGCTGCTCGGCGCAACCTTTCTCATCGTGCAGGGCTATGAGTATTCACACGCCTACAGCGCCTACAACCTCAAGCTCACCTCCGGCGCCTACGGTTCCACCTTCTTCATGCTGACCGGCTTTCACGGCTTTCATGTGTTCATTGGCATGCTGATGCTGCTGTTCATCACACTGCGCCTGCAAAAAGGCCACTTCACGGCGCAGCGGCACTTTGGCTTCGAGGGCGCCGCCTGGTACTGGCACTTTGTGGACGTTGTCTGGCTGGGCCTGTACATCCTGGTTTATTGGCTCTGAAGCCTGCCGGTGGCCGTCTGGCCGCCGCTCGCAGCCTCCAGGGCGCCATGGCGCCCGAGCGACTGCGCAAACAGGGGCCGCGTTGCGGCCCTTTTATTTTCCGGGGGCAATCCCGGTTGGCTGGATCAGGCCCATCTGCCAGGCGGCCAACACGCACAGAAATAGCACGATGGAAAAGCCAACCCGAAACGCCAGCGCGCGCGCCATGTTAGCGGTCTTGGGCTTGCCATCGCGGCCGTCCTGCAGCATGAAATACAGCGCGGCGCCGAGACTGCCCAAGATGGCCAAAAAGGCAATAGCAACAAGATATTCCATGGCAGCCATTATCCCGTGAGTTTTCCTTCGGCGCGATTCTGGTGGCTCAGCATCGCCGCGCTGGCGGGGCTTGTGATCACGCTGGCCCTAGGGATGTGGCAACTGTCACGTGCCGAGCAGAAACTGGCGCTGCAGTCGCTGATGGACCAGCGCGCCAGCCTAGCGACGCTCGAGGGCAGCGCGCTGGACACCGCGACACTGGCGCAGGATGCACTTTACCGGCCGGCGCTACTGCGCGGGCGCTGGCTGGCCAGCCACACGGTCTATCTGGACAACCGGCCGATGAACGCCAAGTCCGGCTTCTTCGTCCTCACGCCGCTGCAACTCGACGATTCGGCCACCACCGTGCTGGTGCAACGCGGCTGGGTCCAGCGCGACTTCAACAACCGCAGCCGCCTGCCGGCTCTGGTCACCGAGCCGGACCTGGTCGAAATTCGCGGGCGCATTGCCCCGGCGCCGTCCAAGCTATACGAGTTCGCCGCGGAGTCGGGCGGCGCTATCCGGCAAAATGTCGACCTGGACGCTTTTTCGCGCGAGATCGGCGTGGCGCTGGCGCCGTGGTCCTTGCAGCAGACCGGACCCGCTGCCGGCGGCCTGTTGCGTGAATGGCCTCAGATTGACACCGGCGTCGCCAAGCACCATGGTTACGCATTCCAGTGGTTTGCCCTCAGTGGGCTGATCGCTTTTCTATATGGCTGGTTTCAAATTGTCCGACGCTCCCACAAGACCACTTAAGCCTGCGCCCGCTGCACAGCAGGACCAGCTACTCGACCTGACGGTGCACTCGCTTCCCGGCGCTGGCGCGTCGAACGGCGCCGGCGCGCGGCAGACGAAGGCAGGGCGCTGGAAGATGATCGCGGTGCTGCTGGTGTGCGCAGCGCCGGTGCTCGCTTCGTACCTGAGCTATTACGTCATCCGCCCCGACAGCCGGCGCGTATTCGGCGAGCTGATCGATCCGCAGCGGCCGCTGCCCAGCCTGCAGGCGCTGACGCCTGAGGCAGTGGGCGTCGAGCTGCAGTCGCTCAGGGGCCAGTGGTTGCTGATCAGCGTCGGTGGCGCCGACTGCGACCCGCTGTGCGAGCAGCACCTGTACCTGCAGCGCCAGATCCGCGAGAGCCTGGGCAAGGACAAGGACCGGGTCGAGCGGGTCTGGCTGATCGACGACCTGGCGCCGCTGCGCCAGGCGCTGCTGCCCGCGCTGCACGACGCGACCGTGTTGCGGGTCGACGCTGCGGCGCTGCGCGGGTGGCTCGCTCCGGCAGCCGGCCGCGCCCTGCCCGAGCACCTGTACCTGGTCGACCCGATGGGCAACTGGATGATGCGTTTCCCGGCGGCGCTGGACAAGGCCGGCGCCGCCAGCGCCAAGCGCGACCTTGAGCGGCTTCTGCGCGCCAGCGGGTCCTGGGATACGCCCGGGCGCCAGAGCACCGGCGCAGCAGCCCGCTAGCCACCTGCCGCCGCGCCCAGTACCCGATGTCCAGCCAGGCCCTGATCGACCTGTCCCCCCTGTGGCAGTTGCTGCTGCTGGCGTCGGCGCTCGCCGCGCTCGCCGCAGGCTGGCTGTGGCTGCGCCAGCGCGGGCTCTCGGGCCTGGGCTGGCTGCGCGCGCTGACGCTGCTGACGCTGTTTCTGAGCTTCGATCTGGTGCTGTTCGGCGCCTTCACCCGACTGAGCGACTCCGGCCTGGGCTGCCCCGACTGGCCCGGCTGTTATGCCAGTGCGAGCCCGGTGGGCGCCCGCGCGGCGATATCGGCCGCCGAATCGGCGATGCCTTCGGGCCCGGTCACCCACACCAAAGCCTGGATCGAGATGCTCCACCGCTACATGGCTGGCGGCGTCGGCGCATTGATCTTGCTGCTGGCGGCGGCGACCTGGCGCGAACGGCTGCGCGCCGGCAACCCACAGGCGCAGCCCGACCCCTGGCTGCCCACACTGACGCTGCTCTGGGTCTGCGTGCAGGGCGCTTTTGGTGCGCTGACGGTGACCATGAAACTGTTCCCGGCGATCGTCACCCTGCACCTGCTCGGCGGCCTGCTGCTACTGGTGCTGCTGGGCGTTCAGGCCGAGCGGCTTGGCCGGCAGCAGCAGCAGCGAAGCCGCCTGCCGCTAGACCGCGCCACCCGTGCGCTGCTGCTGCTGGGCTGCGCCGCGCTGGCGCTGCAGCTCGCACTGGGCGGCTGGGTCAGCACCAACTATGCGGTGCTCGCGTGTACCGACTTCCCGCAGTGCCAGGCCAGTTGGTGGCCCGACATGCGCTTTGACCAGGGCTTTCAGATCTGGCGTGAACTCGGCTTGGCAGCCGATGGCTCGCCCATCCGCTTTGAGGCGCTGACCGCGATCCATGTTGCCCACCGCCTGATGGCCTTCGTAGTGGTCGCGCTGCTGGGCCTGCTGGCCTGGCGGCTCGGCGCCGTGGCCGGCCTGCGCGCCAACGCGCGCTGGCTCGCGGCGCTGCTGCTGACGCAGTTCGCCAGCGGACTGGCCAATGTGCTGCTGGGCTGGCCGCTGGCCGCCGCGCTGGCGCACACCGCCGGCGCAGCGGCGCTGGCAGTGGTACTGGGCTGGACAGTCGCGGCAACCGCCGCCCGTCCCCGCACCAATGCCCAAGCCGAGCACAGACTGAACCGATCGGACGCCCCCGCATGACCGCCAACCCCACCCCCCTGCACAGCGCCAAGGCCTCGGTGCTGCGCCAGTACTACGCGCTGACCAAGCCGCGCGTGGTCCAGCTGATCGTCTTCTGCGCGGTGATCGGCATGGTACTGGCCGTCCCCGGTGCGCCCAGCGTGCCCGAGTTGCGCCTTGCGGCGCTCGCCAGCCTGGGCATCTGGCTGGTCGCGGGCGCAGCGGCGGCCTTCAATTGCATCGTCGAGCAGGGAATAGACGCCAAGATGAAGCGCACCGCATGGCGCCCGACCGCGCGCGGCGAGCTCGGCAACCTGCAGACGCTGCTGTTCTCGGCCGTCCTGTGCGCGGGCGGATCGGCCATCCTGTACCTGTGGGTCAACCCGCTGACGATGTGGCTGACCTTTGCCACCTTCGTCGGCTACGCGGTGGTCTACACCGTCATCCTCAAGCCGCTGACGCCGCAAAACATCGTCATCGGCGGCGCTTCGGGGGCGATGCCGCCGGTGCTGGGCTGGGCGGCGATGACCGGCGACGTCGGGCCCGAGGCGCTGGTGCTGTTCCTGATCATCTTCCTGTGGACGCCGCCGCACTTCTGGGCGCTGGCGCTGTACCGGGTGGAGGAATACCGCAAGTCCGGCCTACCGATGCTGCCGGTCACCCACGGCAGCGCGTTCACCCGGCTGCAGATCCTGCTCTACACCATCGTGCTGTTCGCCGCCTGCCTGCTGCCCTACGCGATGGGCATGAGCTCCTGGCTTTATCTGGCCGCCGCCATCGTGCTGAGCGCCGGCTTTTGCTTGTACGGACTGCGGCTGTGGCGTAACTATTCGGACGCGCTGGCGCGCCAGACCTTCCGGTTTTCGCTGTGGCATCTGAGCCTGCTGTTCGCGGCGCTGCTGCTCGACCACTACCTTCTATGAACCGCGACCCAATCAGCGATGCAGGCGCACCCATGACCCAACGACGCAGACTGCTCGCCGCCGCGCTGTGCTGCGCCGGCGCGTTGTTGGCCGCCTGCTCCGACCGGAAACCCGCCTTTGCCGCCATCGACATCACCGGCGCCGACTACGCGCGCGACTTCCCGCTGCCCGACCACAACGGCCAGCCGCGCAGCATCGGGGATTTTTCTGGCAAGGTGGTGGTGGTCTTCTTCGGCTACACCCAGTGCCCCGACGTCTGCCCGACGACCTTGGCCGAGCTGGTCGAGGTACGTAAGCTGCTGGGCGCCGACGGTGATCGCCTGCAAGCTCTATTCATCACCATCGACCCCGATCGCGACACGCCGGAAGTGCTCAAGGCCTATGTGGCGAATTTTGACCCCGGCTTTCTGGCGCTGCGCCCGGGTTCGCCCGAACAGCTGGCCGCGCTGGCCAAGGACTTCAAGGTCTACTACAAGAAGGCCGAGGGCCGCACGCCCACCAGCTACACCATGGACCATTCGGCCGGAAGCTACGTCTACGACACCAAGGGAAAGTTGCGGCTGTACACCCGCTACGGCAGCGGCGCGCCGGCACTGGCCAGCGACATCCGCCAACTGCTGCGCTAAGGCGGCCGGGGTGCGCGCCCTCAGGCGTACTCGGCCAGCGCCTTGCGCATCTTCTTCATCGCCGCCACCTCGATCTGGCGGATGCGTTCGGCGCTCACACCGTACTCGGCGGCAAGCTCGTGCAGCGTCAGGCCGCCCGAGCTGTCGTCATTGACCTTCAGCCAGCGCTCTTCCACGATGCGTCGGCTGCGCGCGTCGAGGGTGTCGAGCGCGCTGGCAATGCCGTCGCTGGCCAGCAAGTCGCGCTGGTGCGCCTCGATCATCGCCGTGGGCTCGTGCGCGGTGTCGGTCAGGTAGGCGATCGGGCCGAAGGCGTCCTCGCCGTCGTCCGACGGGCCCGGGTCGAGCAGCACGTCGCCGCCCGAGAGCCGGGTTTCCATCTCGATCACCTCTTCACGCTTGACCCGCAACGCGCTGGCCATCGCGTCGATCTGGACCTCGTTGAGCCGCTCGCGGTGGGTTCCCGCGTCAGCCGCCGCGTCGTCGGACTTGTAGCGCTGCTTCATCGAGCGCAGGTTGAAGAACAGCTTGCGCTGCGCCTTGGTGGTCGCCAGCTTCACCATGCGCCAGTTTTTCAAGATGTACTCGTGAATCTCGGCCTTGATCCAGTGCAGCGCGTAGCTCACCAGACGCACGCCTTGGTCCGGGTCGAAGCGCTTGACGGCTTTCATCAGGCCGACATTGCCCTCCTGGATCAGGTCGCCATGCGGAAGGCCGTAACCAAGATACTGGCGCGCAACCGACACCACCAATCGCAAGTGAGAGAGTACCAACTTACCTGCCGCCTCCAGATCATTCTGATCGCGGAACTGGCGCGCAAACGACTGCTCCTGCTCCAGCGTGAGCATCGGCAGCCGGTTGGCCGCCGAAATATACGCGTCCAGATTACCCAGCGCCGGAACCGCAGCCCAAGGGTTGCTGAGAGCCAGCGCGCCGCCCGAAACACCGTAGTGGTTTGTCATGGGAAACATCTCCTTTTCGCAATGCCTCGATGTTAGCACTCTAGGGTTGAGAGTGCCAATTTAGAGCGTCAATGTGTGCGATAGCCCCCCGGTCGGCGTTGATATGGCACAACACCGCGCCAAAAGCCGCCGCGCGCATTCAGGCGTCCAAGCGTTGGCGCAGCCAGTGCGGCAGGCGGCCCGCTGCGCAAACAGGACCCCAGCAGGCGATGGCGCTGCCGTCAAAGCAGGCCAGGAAGACCGGCCCCCGGCGCAGCGGCATCGGCTGCAACGCGCTGCCACCGGAGATCAGCGCCGCGAGGTTGGCCGCCAGCGCGGGGGCCGCGCTGGGCTGCCCGGTCGACGCGAACAGATCCGGGTGGCTGGTCGAGCGCCCGAAGGCGTCGACCCGAATGGCGCCTGCCGAATCCAGCGCCAGCCCGCTCGACGCCAGCCAGGACGGCGGCGCGGCACCCGCGGCAATGATCGGTACGTCGCAGGCCAGTCGCGCGCCGCAGCCCAACAGCAACTCGCCCGCGCGCACGCCGGTGGCGCTGTCACGCAGCACGGTAACGCCCAGGCGCTGCAGCGCCGCGGCGGCAAGCCGGCGAAACGCCGGCGGATGCTGCGCCAGCGGCTCGGCGGCGCCCACCACCAGACTGATCGCCGCCTGCGGCAGGCAGCTGCGGATGGCCAGCGCCAGCTCGGTCGCTGCGATGCCGTCGCCGACCACCGCCACGCTGCGCAGCCGGCCGGGGTCGAGCGCGCGCACCTTGGCCCACAGATTGGCAAACACCTCCGCCGGCTGCACGAACAGCGCATGTTCGCGCGCGCCGGGCAGGGTGTGGGCGATGCGCTCGCGCTCCTGCACCGCGGCGCAGTCGACGGACAGCCAGTCATAGGTCAGCGCGCTGCCGTCGCGCAGGCGCAGCGTGCGCGCATTCGCGTCCAGCCCTACCGCCGCCATTGGCAGCCAGCGCACACCGCTGTGGCGCAGCAGCGGCTCCAGGTCGGTCAGGCACTGCGCCATGCTGCGCTCGCCGGCGACGAAGTCCGCCAGCCGATCGCCGTCGAAACTGTCTGCCGCGCCCGCGACCAGCGTCCACTGCGCGCCGGCGACGGGCTTCTTCGCCAGCAGCCGCAGCAGCTGCAGGTGGGTCGCACCGGTGCCCAGCAGCATGAACTGCCGTGCGCCGGTGCCAGTGGGCCAGGATTCGCCGTCTCGTTGCATCGCGCAATTGTTCCATCCCGGTTCCATCCCGGCGCGGGTGTCTGTAGCCACGGTGCGAGCGCCCTATCCGCCGCGCATGAAGCGGTGAT
>Ga0114970_10004148_pt1 | contig 10578 bp, 9 predicted proteins | sample M_140205_XF_Meta_FD_87030 | JGI IMG/M metagenome (GOLD analysis project Ga0114970, IMG submission 87030) | Freshwater microbial communities from Lake Montjoie, Canada to study carbon cycling - M_140205_XF_MetaG | ecosystem: Environmental > Aquatic > Freshwater > Lake | place: Lake Montjoie... | reverse complement strand
GGCTCGTCGCATCCTGGGGCTGGAGTAGGTCCCAAGGGTTGGGCTGTTCGCCCATTAAAGCGGTACGCGAGCTGGGTTCAGAACGTCGTGAGACAGTTCGGTCCCTATCCGCTGTGGGCGTTGGAGACTTGAAGGGTGTCGTCTCTAGTACGAGAGGACCGAGATGAACAGACCTCTGGTGTATCAGTCGTCCTGCCAAGGGCGCTGCTGACTAGCTACGTCTGGACGGGATAACCGCTGAAAGCATCTAAGCGGGAAGCCCACCCTGAGATAAGGTCTCCCATCCTCTAGAAGGAGTAAGGGTCGTGGTAGACCACCACGTTGATAGGCAGGACGTGTAAGCGCAGTAATGCGTTCAGCGGACCTGTACTAATTACCCGAGGTCTTGATTTGAAGAACACTTCCCACAACTGGGGCCACTATGGAGTTTTGAGGGTGTGCGCATGTGCGCCTCCTTGACATTTTGGCGGTCATAGCGGCGGGGGTACACCTCTTCCCATTCCGAACAGAGAAGTTAAGCCCGTCCGCGCCGATGGTACTTGGGGATCAATCTCCTGGGAGAGTAGGTTGCCGCCAACCTTTCTTTACGTTTCGAGAGCCCGCGCAAGCGGGCTTTCGGCGTTGGTCTAACGCAGCCGGTGTCGGGCCGGCGGGCTTCCAGCCGGCGACGTTGGAATGAGGCGCGGGCAAGCTGCCGAGCGCGCCAGACCGCCGTGGTGGCGGCGGCGATGCTCGAGTGCGTCGTCCAGCGTCGGCCGGTGGTGGAGTCCAGCGCCGGCTGGCGCGTCGCGCCTCAGAGCTGGCGCAGCCGCGACTGCCAGCCCGGATCCAGGCTGCGCAGGGCCGTCACGCGGTCGCCGACCGGCGGATGCGTTGCGAACAGGGCAGCCGGTCCGGCCTCCGGGAACGGGTCGATCGTCCAGAGCGGGCTCGTCACGACGTGCGCCTCGAAGCGCACCAGGTCGGCGGCCTGCTCGAGGCGGATCAGCGCGTCGGCCAGCGGATGCGGTGATTCGCACCAGAGAGCGGCCAGCTGGTCGGCGGCGAGCTCGCGTTCCGGCGAGAGCAGGGCGTGCACCGCCGCCGATGTGAGCGGCGCCAGGACGAAGCGCAGCGGACGCTCCAGGAAGCCGCCCAGCCGTGCGCCGTCGTAGAGGACGGCCGCCACGACGACGGCGAGCGTCTGAGACTGGACGTCGCGCGTACGGATATGGGCGATCTCGTGGGCGAGCACAGCCTCGAGCTCGGCCGGTGGACAGGCCCCGAGCAGGCCCCGGCTGACGGCGATCGCCGCAGACCCGGAGCCACGCCCCACCGCGAGCGCGTGCGGGACACCGTCCGCGACGACATACAGGCGAGGCGGGCGAATGCCCGCGCGCGTGGAGAGCGCCGAGACGGTGGCAAACAGCGCCGGCGCCTCGCCCAGCGCGAGCTCGCGGGCGCCAATCATGCCCAGCACGATCCGATCGCCGGCAGTTGCGACGGTCAGGCGTGCGAGCAGGCCGCAGAAGAGGAAGATCGAGAGGAAGCGGAGGTCACCGGCGACCCAGCCGAGCGCGGCGAGCGCCGCGCAGGTGGCGCCGAGTGCAAGCAGCGACTTCGCCAGGTTCCGGGCCGCCAGGAGGCGGACGTTGGGCGGGCGCCGGCTGCCGGCCATGCTGCTCAGTCCAGCGAGGTCAGGAGCTCGTCGCGGACTTCCATGCGAACGATCTCGCAGTTGTCGGCGACGCCGCGCAGCTGGCGGTGCTCGGGCAGGGTCAGGCCGGTCGCGTGCGCGTGGAGCGCGCGCATCGGCCCGCCGTGGGTCACCACCAGCACCGTCTCGTCGGGGTGTGCCGCGCCGATCCCGAGGATGGCGTTGACGACCCGCTCTTGCATCACATCGAAGTCTTCGCCATCGGGCCAGCCCCGTCCGGTCTCGCGCCAGGTCTCGAACTCGGCGGGCCAGCGGGCAGCAATCTCCTCACGGGTGGAGCCCGACCAGCCACCGACATCCATCTCGCGCAGCTGCCCGGAGAGGCGCACGAGCAGGTCGAGCTGGCTGGCCACGTAGAACGCGGTCTGCTTCGCCCGGCCGAGATCGCTCGACCAGATCGCATTGATCTGCTCGCCGCGCAGCCGCAGCGCCAGCTCCTGGGCCTGCCGGCGTCCCAGCTCGTTGAGCATGGGGTCGGCGTGGCCCTGGAAGCGACCGTCGCGATTCCAGTCGGTCTCGCCATGGCGTGCAAGGAGGATGAGCGTCACAGCGCCGGTAGACTAGCCGTCCTATGGATCTGGGTCTGACACAACGCGTTTGCATCGTCACCGGCTCCACCGTGGGCATCGGTCTGGCCACCGCGAAGCTGCTTGCGGCAGAGGGGGCACAGGTCGTCGTCTCGGGGCGGACCGCCGAGCGGGTTGATGCCGCGGTGAGGGCGTCGGGCGCTGCGCTGGGTGTCGTCTGCGACCTCGGCGAGGCCGGCGAGCCGGAGCGGCTGGTCGCGGAGACGAAGGCGCGCTTCGGCCGCATCGACGTGCTCGTCAACAACGTCGGCTACGCCGAGCAGCGCGACTTCCTCACCGTCAGCGACGAGCAGTGGGACGTCTCCTGGCAGCTGAACGTCATGAGCTACGTGCGCGCCATCCGCGCCGCCGTGCCCGTGATGAAGCAGGGCGGGGGCGGGGTCATCGTCAACGTCTCGTCCACTGCCGGCAAGCGGCCCTCGACGGGGATGCCCGACTACACGGTGACCAAGGCGGCGGTGCTCTCGGTGTCGCGCCTGGTGGCCGATCTCTACGCGAAGGACGGCATCCGCTCGAACGCCGTCACGCCGGGGCCGACGCTGAGCGAGGCCTGGCTCGGCGAGGGGGGCCTTGCCGACCAGCAGTCGGCGCGCACCGGCAAGAGCCGTGACGAGGTGCTGCAGGCCGTCGGTGCAGGCCGCCCGCTGGGCCGCCTCGCCGAGCCCGAAGAGATTGCCGACGTCATCGCGTTCCTCTGCTCCGACCGGTCGAGCTACGTGACGGGCGCGGCGTGGAGCGCGGATGGCGGCACCGTCCCGATCATTCTCTAGGCTGGCGCGGGCACATGCCTGAGCACGCCGGGCCTGTAGCGAGCGCGAGCGAGCGGCGCACCCGCGAGTGGGAGGCCGCCAACCTCTCACCGCTGGCCACGCCCTCGTACGGCGGCCGCGGCCGCGCCTTCGCGGAGGAGAGCAGCAGCCTGCGCACGCCGTTCCAGCGCGACCGCGATCGCATCGTGCACACCAAGGCGTTTCGTCGCCTCATGCACAAGACCCAGGTGTTCATGGATCCCGAGGGCGACCACTACCGCACGCGGCTGACACACACCCTGGAGACGACGATGATCTCGCGCACGGTCGCGCGGGCGTTACGGCTCAACGAGGATCTGACCGAGGCGATCGGGCTGGGGCACGACCTCGGCCACACGCCCTTCGGCCATGCCGGGGAGGAGGCGCTCGACCGCTGCGTCCAGCGCGCCTACGGCCGCCGCTTCGCACACAACGAGCACTCGCTGCGCATCGTCGAGGTGCTCGAGCGCGAGGGCCGAGGATTGAATCTCGCCTGGGAGACGCGCGACGGCATCCTCAACCACCGGGGGGCCGGCATCCCGGCGACGCTGGAGGGCAAGATCGTCCGCATCGTCGACCGCATCGCCTACATCAACCACGACATCGACGACGCGCTGCGCGCCGGCGTCCTGGACGAGACCGAGCTGCCGCGCGCTGAGCTCGCCGTGCTCGGGCCGACCGGCTCGAAGCGCATAGACACGCTGGTGCACGACCTGGTCGAGACATCGGCGGCGCAGGGCGACGACATCGTGCAGGGCACCGAGATCGGCGAGGCGATGCTCTCGCTGCGCACCTTCATGTTCGAGCGGGTCTACCTCTCGGACGCGGCGCGGGCCGAGCACGCCCAGGCGCACGGCGTCGTCGAGCAGATCTTCGACCACCTGCGCGCGCACCCCGAGGCGCTGCCGGACGGCCCCGGCGAGCTCGCCGACCGCAGCACCGACTTCCTGGCCGGCATGACCGACCGCTACGCCCTCGCCTACGCGGCAAAGCTCTAGGCTCCAGGGACGATGGCGCGCATCAAGGACACCTGCGTCGCCGAGGTCAAGGCGTCGGCCGACATCATCGAGGTTGTCTCGGCGCGGACGACGCTGCGGCGTAGCGGCTCGCGCTGGTCGGGGCGCTGCCCGTTCCACGAGGAGCGCACGCCGAGCTTCTCGGTGAACCGCGAGCAGAAGCTGTACCACTGCTTCGGCTGCGGGAAGGGCGGCGACGTCGTGTCGTTCGTGATGGAGACGGAGAGCCTTGACTTCACCGGGGCGATCGAGTGGCTCGCCGAGCGCTTCCGGGTGCCGCTGGAGTACGACGAGTCGTCCCCTGCGGCCGACCAGGCGCGCAAGCGGCGTGAGCGGCTGCTGGCGCTGCTCGAGTCGGCGACGGCGTTCTACGAGCGCTACCTGTGGGAGACGAAGGCCGGCGAGCCGGTGCGCGCCTACCTGGAAGGCCGCGGCCTGCACGAGCCGGTGGCGCGCGACTTCCGGCTCGGTCTGGCGCCGGAGGGCGGGTCGACGCTGCTGCGCAAGGCCCTGGAGAAGGGCTTCACGCGCGACGAGCTGCTCGGCTGCGGGCTGATCGGCCGCCGCGGCACCGACTACTTCAGCGGGCGGCTGCTGTTCCCGCTCGCGGACGCGCGCGGCAAGATCGTCGGCTTCCAGGCGCGCAAGCTGCGCGAGGACGATCCGCTGCGCGCGAAGTACGTGAACTCCCCCGAGAGCGACCTGTTCCGCAAGGGCGACATCCTCTACGGCCTCGATAAGGCGAAGTCGGCCATCGCCCGCCAGGACAGGGCGGTGATCGTCGAGGGCAACACCGATGTGCTCGCCCTGCGCCAGGCCGGGCTCGAGCCGGTCGTCGCGTCGATGGGCACGGCGCTCACCGAGCGGCAGCTGAAGGAGCTCGGCCGGCTGACCCGGCGCCTCTGGCTGTGCTTCGACGGTGACGCGGCCGGTGAGGCCGCAACGCTGCGTGGCATGGAGCTGGCGCAGAGCCAGGGCCTCGAGGTGAAGGTCGTCGCGCTGCCGCCTGGCGTCGACCCGGCCGACGCGCCCGCCGAGTTCGAGGCGCGGCTCGGCACTGCGGCGTCGTACCTGATGCACCGCGTCCGCCTCGAGATCGACCGCGCCGCCGACCGCCAGGAGGCGTTCGTGCGCGTGCGCGAGACCCTCTCGACCTTCGACGACTCGCCCGACCGCGCCGAGGCCGTGCGCTTCGCCGCCGACCGGCTCGACCTGCCGCGCGACACCCAGTCGGGCCTCGCGCCGCGGCGTGGCACCGCTGCAGGTGGCGGCGGCTCCGTCTCGCCGAAGCTGCTCGCCGCCGGCGACCGCCTGGAGCGCGAGACGCTCGCGGCCGCGATCGCCCACCCGTCGCAGCGCGCCGTGCTCGCGTCGATGGAGGAGACGTACTTCGATGACGTGCGCCATCGCGCGCTCCGGGCGCACCTCGTCGATGGTGCCGACCTCGCAGCCGAGCTGGTGTCGCTCTACGCGGAGCTCGACTCGCTCGCCGTCAGCAACGGCATCGACGAGACGACCGGTAAGCAGCTGCTGCTGCGCCTGCAGGAGCGTCGCCTCCAGCGCGACCTCTCGGGCGCCGGCGCCGACCTCACGCGCGTCACCGAGCTGCGGTCGCAGCTGGCACGCGTGCGCAGCGCCGTTGCCGAGCTCAAGTAGCAGGGCCGCTGGGTCGGGTCGCAGCGTGGCCTGCGCGGCTCGCTGACGGAGGGGGGTGCAGCGGAGGTGCTGCCGTCGCTACAATGCTGCCGCCTTCCCCGGTAGCTCAATGGTAGAGCACTCGACTGTTAATCGAGGGGTTGTTGGTTCGAGTCCAACCCGGGGAGTTTCCGTCTGTCAGGCGCGTGTGTACTGCACGAGCCCGGCGCTCTCGAGTTCGATCGCGCGGCCCTCGTCCACCAGCATGTCCAGGTGGCCGATGACCTCCGAGAGCGCCAGATAGACCTGATCGACTGGCAGCCTCGGCCACAGCTCCTGGCCGATGGCATGCACGGTTGTCGGCTCGGCAGCGAGGTGGCCGTAGATGCGCTCCTTGCGCTCCTCGTGCCCGTCGATGCGCTTCTGCACGAGCGCGCGGTGGTCGGTCACGAGCGTGCCGTGGCCGGGGTACGCCTCGACGATGTCGAGCGCGGCGGTTGCGCGCAGCGAGTCGAGGTAGGTGACGAGGGTGCGCGGACGAGGCTGGACAGCCACGGCGGCGCCGATCGGCAGGTGCAGCACCGGGTTGGACGAGATGTGGCGGAGCAGGTGGTCGCCGACGATGGCGCGGCCGTGCTGCTCGTCCAGGAAGACGGTGTCGGTGGGGCTGTGGCCAGGCCGGTGCAGCGCGCGCAGCACGAGGCCGCCCAGGTCGAGCGAGTCGTCGTCGTCGAGCACGATGTCGGCGGCGGGGCTGGAGCCAAGCGGGTGGCGGGCCCGGGCACGGTCGCGCAGCGTCCGGATCGTCAGCTCGTCCACGCCGTGGAGGCGCATCTGCAGCTCGGCGAAGGCATCGTCGTCCTCGAGGCTCTGCTCGCCCCGGGCGAGGAAGCCGCTCAGCGCACGCCCGGCCACCACGCGCGCGCCGCTGCGGTCGACGATCTGCTGCGCCAGGCCGACGTGGTCGTAGTGCTGGTGGGTGAGCAGCAGCAGCTCGACGTCTTCTATACGCCGGCCAAGCGCTGCGAGGCCCTGCTCGAGCGCGGCCAGCGTCGGCGGATCGTTCGGGCCGACGTCAACGAGCGCGAGCACGTCGGCCTCGATCACCACGCAGTTCACGTCGCCGATGCGGAAGGGCGTCGGCAGGGGAATCGGTGTCAGTCGGGCGTCCACCTCACCACGCTACACGGGGCGATCACCGCAGCTGCGCGCCCACTAGACTTCGTCCCGAACGAACCCCTTCCAGGAGGATTGGCATGGCCCTGACGACCGAGCAGCTTGCAGCGATTCCGGACAGCTACTTCAAGGCTGTCGATGCCTTCGACGCCAAGCGCGTCGGCGCCCACTTCGCCCTTGATGCCGTGATGTCGGTGCAGACCGACCACAAGGTCTTCAACGGCCGCGACGAGATCGAGCGGATGTTCACCGACTTCTTCACCGCGTCGGAGACGATCTTCCACGACATTCGCAACATGGTTGTCCAGACCGAGCTGCGCAAGGTCGCCACCGAGCAGGGCTACCAGGGCACGCTCAAGGACGGCAACGTCAATGACATGCACAACTGCAACTTCTTCGACATCAACGAGAACGGCGAGATCCAGCGCATGATCATCTGGATGGCCGGCACCAATCCGCTGATGTTCCGCTAGGCAGGCAGCGCCCCGAGGCGCGCTGACGAGGGCGCATGCGCCGTTCCCGAATCCCGTAGGATTCGGCGCATGCGCCTCTATCACGTTGCCGGAACCCGCTCGTCCCGCCCGCTGTGGACGCTCGAGGAAGCCGGTGCCCCGTACGACCTCGTCACGATGTCCCGCGACGAGCGCCATGAGCCCGCCCATCTCGAGCGCCACCCGCTCGGCAAGAGCCCGGCCGCTCACGACGGCGAGGGTCACCTCTTCGAGTCGGCTGCCCTCTGCCTGCAGATCGCCGACCAGCATCCCGCCGCCGGCCTGATCGCCGCTCCGGGCACCCGCGACCGCGCGCTGACCTACCAGTGGCTCTTCTACGCGGTGACCGAGATGGAGCCCGGCGTCGTCGAGAAGTACATCTACGGCGAGACCGACGCGGCCCGCACGGCTGCCGGCACCGAGAGCTACCGCAAGGCCGCTGCCGTCATCGAGCAGGAGCTCGCCGGCAAGGAGTTCATCGTCGGCGGTCGCTTCTCGGTGGCCGACATCATCGTCGCGGGCGCGCTCGGCTTCGGTGCCTACCTCGGCATGAACGACGGCTTCACCAACTGCGCCGCCTACCTCGAGCGCCTGCACGCGCGCCCGGCGTACGTGCGCTCCGCCGCGCTGTAGTCCGACCACTCTGACGCTCGGCCCTGGGGCCGGTTCGGCGCTGCCGGGCCGGCCCTCGGTGTTTCCGGGGCCCGGACGCTGCCGGCGGGCGGCCGCTGCTCAGGCGGCGGGCGTGCTGCCGCGGCGGCGGCGCAGCACGAGCAGTACGGACGCCGCGCCCGCGAGCAGCACGACGCCGACCGGGAGGGCGATCCCGACGATCAGCCCGATGTCGCTGCCGCCCTGCGGCGGGACGTACGTGAGCTTCCCGGCGATCGTGGACGTGCCCGCGCCCGTGCCAGCGACCGCGCCAGCGACCTGCACCGGGATCGTCCAGTCAAAGACGAGGTGGCTGCGCTGCGGGTCGGCCTTCGCTGCAGGCGGCAGGATCGTGCTCATCCAGTGGATGCGGTGGTCGTGCCACGACCAGCGCTTGCCGAGCGTCAGCACGTCCCACTTCGGGGCGAGCTTCGCGTTGGCGTCGGCGGGCAGCGACACCTGAGCGAAGCGGTCGCTGTTGAGATAGCGCGCCGGTGAGTGCAGGTTGACCGAGATGCCGTCCTTGCTGAAGCGCAGGTACGGCTCGCCCTCGTAGCCGAGAACGGTGAAGGTCGCGCCCTGCGCGTTGTCGAGCTCGATCTGGTCGTCGCGGCTGAGCACGACGCCCGTGACGCCCGGGATCGCCGGGGCGATCGACGTGATCTCGGAGAGGAAGAGCTGGCTGGCCGCGCCGTCGCCGTGGGCCGAGGCGCCGGTCGCGACGACGAACGCGACCACGAGGGCCGCCACGGGGGCAAGGGCGCGCAGCGTGAGGCGCGCGAGGGGGCGGTGGCGAGGCAGGAGGCGTGGCACGTCGCTCGAGGATAGACGACGCCTCACGGGTCAGCCCGCCCTGGCGATGCGGACGCTGACGAGTGCGGTGTAGAGGTCGAACTCGCCCTGGCGTGCCTCGACGCGCAGCGACCACGAGCCGGCTAGCGGCAGGGTCGCGCCGGCGAAGACGAAGTGGCCGGGGCCAGCCACGGTGCCCGGGAAGTCGAGCGGCCCGATGCCTGCACTCGGCAGCGACGCCTTCAGCACCACCTCGTCGGCGCTGGCCGGCTGGCCGTTGGCCTTCAGCAGGTAGACGTGGATCTGGTTGGGGCCGTTACGGGCCGGATCGACGACGAGGTTGAGCTGCAGCGGGCCGATCGGTGCGGTGACGGCGGCGGGGCCGCTCGGCGCGATGACGCTGCGCGCGGGTGGGGACGCGACGAGCAGCGCGGTCACGACGACGACGCCGGCCGCGACGGCAAGCTCCGTGCAGGCAAGCGTGAGGAAGCGCCGGGCCGCGCGTGCTGCCGCCTCGCCGCCCTCCGCGGTTGCGCTGCGCAGCGCCGGGACGGTGCGCAGCCGGTGCAGCACGCCGAAGAGGAGGAGCCCGAGCACCAGGCCGGCCTTGACGAGCAGCAGGACGCCGTAGCGCGTGTCCCAGAGACCGTGCCAGGCTCGCACCTGCAGGTAGCCGTTGGTGACGCCCGCGACGAGCACGACGGCGACGGCGCCGAGCGCGAGCGTCGAGAAGCGCGGCACGATGGCGGCCGCGAGGGTTCGCCGCTGCCCGGCCCCCGCCAGCGCGAGCGCGGCTACGAGCGCCCCCAGACCGCCGATCCAGGCGGACGCGGCCACCACGTGGATCGCATCCAGCGCGAACGAGAAGGCGCTCGTGGCCTGCGCGTGCCCGGCCGCGCCCGGCGACACGGCGAGCCAGAGAGCGAGCCCGAGGCAGGCCGCCTGGTGCCAGCGTGCCCGGGGCACGAGCTGGGCCAGGATCGCGAGCAGCGCTGCCGCTGCGGCCTGGGCGAGCCACACCTTGCCAAAGCGCGTGTCGAGCACCGTCGCGATCACCTCGCCGCGAAGCGCGTGGCCGAGGCCGAACCCGCCGGCGCTTGCGCCCTGGAGGACGATGGCCGCCAGCGCGACGGGCACCAGCAGCGCCGCCGTCCAGGACACCGCCAGCCACAGCCGCGTGCGCACCTCCGCCTTGGGCGGCAGCAGCCAGATCAGCAGCAGCGTGCTGCCCAGGACGAGCAGGATCAGGCCGAAGCCGAGAGCGCGGAAGACCGTGCGCAGCGCGTCGACGCTGGCCGGCGTGCCCGCGCCCTGCACCGTGGCAGCCACGCCCTGGCCGCCACCGCTCGGCGTGCCGATGCTGAAGACGAAGGCGCCGTGCACCGGGTGCGAGTCGGCCGAGATGACGCGCCAGGTCACCGTGTAGGTGCCGTCGGCGAGGCCGGCCTGGAGCTTGCTGCCGACCTGGGTGGAGGCGGGGCGGAGGATCGTGCCGGTGTCGACGCGACGTGCCTGCGGGTCGTAGACCCGCACGGCGCCGAACGCGGTCTCGACGCTCTCGCTGAAGGTCAGCGTGACGGCTGTCGGCGCCTGTGCGACGACGGTCGCGTTGTCGGGCGTCGCCGAGACGAGGATCGCGTGCGCCGACGCGGCGGGCGCCAGCGCGAGCCCGACCAGCAGCGCTGCGAGCACGGCGAGGCGACGGCCGGGAAGCCGGCAAAGGCTAGAGAGGGAGCGCCGCATTCC
>Ga0114970_10004147_pt1 | contig 10580 bp, 12 predicted proteins | sample M_140205_XF_Meta_FD_87030 | JGI IMG/M metagenome (GOLD analysis project Ga0114970, IMG submission 87030) | Freshwater microbial communities from Lake Montjoie, Canada to study carbon cycling - M_140205_XF_MetaG | ecosystem: Environmental > Aquatic > Freshwater > Lake | place: Lake Montjoie... | reverse complement strand
GTTCCACCTGCAGACGACCTTCGGCAGTCCGGGCCCGGCCCGCAAAGATGTCGAGAATCAGCTGGGTGCGATCGATGACCCGGACGCCGATGATCTTTTCAAGATTGCGCTGCTGGGTGGGGGAGAGGTCGTTGTCGATGATGACAACGTCCGCCTGAGAAGCTTCTGCGTTCTCTTTGAGCTCGTTCACTTTCCCTTCGCCGAAAAGAGTTGCGGAATCAGCTAGGGGCCGGGCCTGGAAGAACTCGCCAACTATTTCGGCCCCTGCCGAGAGGGCCAGTTCCCGGAGTTCGCGAAACGACTCGGCGGCAGCTTCTCGCGCGGGCATTGCAGACGCGGGGCCGCGGCGACGTTCGAAGCCGGCCAGGATGGCTTTTTCGGGAGATGGAGCGGTGTCGATCAATTACAGGGGGGAGGCTATCCTTCTGCCTGACCAGGAGATGCCTGACCAGGAGATGCCTGACCAGGAGATGCCTGGCCGGGAGCTGCATGGCCGGGGGCGTGGTTGCCCACAACCGCAGCTGCCGGCGCTGCGCCCGGAACATGGGCACCAGCTGCCAGGGGAGCATGCACAGAATGCGAAGGCATCCGACCAGTCACCACGGTGGAGATAGCATGTTTGAATATCAGCTGATCCTGGTTGTTGGTCTCGAGCACCAGGGAGTACTTATCAAAGCTCTTGATGCGGCCAGAGAGCTTCACTCCACTCAGGAGGTAGATAGCGACCAGGCTCTTCTCTTTGCGCGCATTATTGAGAAAACTGTCCTGAATGTTTTGTGCCTGTTTTTCCATCTTGTTCTTACCTGAACTGCCAAAAGGCCTCTCGGCCAAAATCACCACAGGGAGTGTGGTGAAAAAGCTAATTGTAACGCAGAATTGATCACGGAACAGTAGTTTTGCCACAGAAGCCACAGAAGCCACAGAAGTTCAGTCGACCGCGTGACCGTTTGTTGCACCCGCATCCTCTTCCCATCCTATGCCAGCGTAAAAATTGACTGAGGAGGCCGTGCCGTGCAGGTGGCATCTGCGTATGGCGAGATGTTCAAGGCGATCGTGGGGCTTCAGGGGCAGGGGCAACCACTCGGGCGCGGTAACCCATTTCAGCCTGAAAAAATCAGGCCAGCCCTGGCGGCCTGTTGTAAAGGTGGCGTGGGTCGCGTTGCGAGCGCCACGGGGCCGAATGCGAGACGCAGCGCTGCATCCGCGCTTGATATAAAACATGCGGGCCATCTCACAAGCGCTGCAACGAAGCAAGCGGCGCGCTTGAATCCAGGACGTGCCGCCCCAACCCACGAGGCGACGGCTCGGTGCGTCCGGCAACTTGTCCTGAGGCTTGTCGCGCGGCTCGCGGCACTTTTACCACAGGCTGCTGGGGGCCTTCCTATCATGAGGGATTCTTTCTGCAAACTGTCCGCGCAGCCAGCTTGCCACCTGTTTCCACCCCGGAGGTACTGCTTGCCCATCCGCGTTGCCCTGCACCACAAGACGACCTGCAAATACGACCGGCTGGTGCGGCTCTCCCCCCAGGTTATCCGGTTGCGTCCGGCCCCGCATTGCCGAACCCGCGTAACGGTGTAGTCGCTGAAGATTGAGTCGTCGGGCTATTTCATCAACTAACAGCAGGATCCACGGTCGGGATACACGCCTGATTTGATCAGGAGGCGGGGCGTAATGAATGAGATCGCCACGTTTCTGCAAAAGCCATTCCTGCCGGAGGACCTGCTGACGAAGGTAAGAAATGACCGGGACGACCGAAAGGAGGACATGAGCCCTGACGGGGCGAAGGTTCTGCTTTTTCTTCCGCCTCTGCGCTGACAGGCAGCAGCCAGGCTTCAGATGGCCATCTGCCAAACTAATAATATGACGGCCATTGAGTCGGGCGAACGCCTGAACTCCGCATGGCGATACGCGCCAACGCCAGGCTTCCACGACGAGATGCTCGTGGGACCAGGAGCGCCGCGTACGCACTGGCGCTCGCTGGCAGGGGCGCTGAACAGCCTCGGGCCAGAGGGCCTGGAGAAGCGGTGGACCGAAGGTCGCCGTCTGCTGCACGACCACGGCGTTACCTACAACGTCTATGGGGAAGAGGCGACCGCAGGGCAGGCGGGCGGGGCCAGTCGGCCCTGGCCTCTGGATCCGCTGCCGTTCCTGCTGGATCCTGCGGAATGGGCAAAGATTGAAGCTGCCATTGTGCAGAGAGCGACGCTGCTCGACCGGGTTCTGGCAGATATCTACGGCCCGCAGACGCTGCTGCGGTCACGCAAGCTGCCTCCCGAACTGGTGCTGGAACACCCGGGCTTTCTGCGCCCGCTTTGGGGTGCACAACCTCCGGGCGGGCGATGGCTGCACAGCTACGCGGTTGACATTGCACGGGCTCCGGATGGGCGCTGGTGGGTTTTAAGTGACCGGACCCAGGCACCATCTGGTGCAGGCTATGCGCTGGAAAACCGGCTGGTCTCGCTGCGGGTGCTCCCGGATGTCTTCCGGGGCGGCAATGTGCGACGCCTGGCCGGGTACTTTCATGGGTGGCGTGATGCCCTGCGGCGGCTGGCACCAAAGGCCGAGAACCCGCGCATCGTGTTACTGACGCCGGGGCCCCTCAATGAGACCTGGTTTGAGCATGCGTTTCTGGCCCGATATCTGGGCTTCACGCTGGTGGAAGGCGGAGATCTGACGGTCCGCAACAACCGGGTGTTTCTGAAGACGCTGGGCGGGTTGTTGCCGGTAGATGTGATTGTGCGGCGCCAGGACGACACGTACTGCGACCCGTTGGAGCTGCGACCGGATTCGATGCTGGGCGTGGCCGGGTTGGTAGAGGCGGTTCGGGCCGGGAATGTGGCGGTGGCAAATGCCCTGGGGTCGGGTGTGGTGGAATCCTCCGCGTACTCGGCGTTTCTTCCGGTTCTTTCGCAACATATTTTAGGCGAAGAACTTAAGATGCCGAACATCGCTACCTGGTGGTGCGGCGACAAGGTTCCGCGTGAGTGGGTGGCCGAGCATCTCAAGACTCTGGTGATCAAGCCGGCGTCTCCGGCGGTCACGTTCGAGCCGGTATTCGGGGCGAAGCTGACAGCTGCGGGCCGGCTGGAATTGCTGGAGAAGATTCGCGCGAATCCCGGCGCTTACGTCGCGCAGGAGCAGGTGGCATTGTCCACCATTCCTGTGGCCCATGAAGGCAAACTCGAGCCACGCCATCTGGTTTTGCGCGTGTTTGCCGCAGCTACCAGCGAGGGTTGGGCAGTGATGCCCGGCGGCCTGACCCGTTTCACTGCAGGTCCCGATAGCCTGGTAGTCTCCGTGCAGAGGGGGGGCGGCAGCAAAGACACCTGGGTTCTGTCGAACGAACCGGAACCCGCGTTTAGCCTGCTGCGACCTGTAGAGACCGGGCTGGAAGTTAACAGAGCAACCTTCGATCTGCCCAGCCGGGTAGCCGACAATCTGTTCTGGTTGGGACGGTACGTGGAGCGGTTTGAGATGTCCGTACGTGCGTTGCGGGCCGCCCCCCCCAGGCTCTGCCAGGATGCGGATCCGGCCAGCAGGGCGGTGCTCAATGTTTGCCAGCGAGTGTTGTCGCGAGCCGTCCACCTGGACAACCAGGCATTACCGTTCGCGCTGACTGAACGAGATGTCGTGGAACTGGTGGCAGGTGAGGATGACCTGGCAAAGCAGCGCTTTGGCCTGCGCTCCGGTGTGCGCGAAATCCACCGCATCGCCTGGCTGCTCCGTGATGTCATTTCGACCGACGCGTGGCGTGTTCTGCAGCAAATGGAACAGCAGTTTTCAACCGCGCCGGCCACCGAACCTCTGATGATGAACTGGGCACAGGATCTGCTGGACCGCTCGGTGCTTTCGCTCGCGGCTTTTTCAGGGCTCGCCACCGAAAATATGACCCGGGGGCATGGCTGGCGGTTTCTGGACATGGGCCGACGGCTTGAGCGCGCGGTTCAAATAATCCAGCTGATCCGGCGGGGGCTGGGGTTCGACGTGCGCGAAGTGGAAGCGGGTCTGGCGACGGCCCTGGAAATTGCGGATTGCTCGCTGACATACCGCTCCCGGTATCGGAACACCATGCAGGCCGACCTGGTCTTCGATCTGCTTTTGCTGGATGAGGGAAATCCGCGGTCGGCGGCCTGGCAGTTTGCGAAGTTGTTTGAGCATGTGGAACAGCTTCCCGAGAGCCATCCGCCGGCGGGACATTCACGCGAGGCAAAGACGGCGCTGCGGATGCTGACCGATACCCAATTGGTGGAGGCCGGCGAGTTGGCGATGGTGGATAAGGACAACCGCCTGGCGCGACTTGACGAGTTTACCTTTCGGCTCATCTCAGATGTCACCAGTCTTTCGGATACGCTGACTCGGGTGTACTTCACGCATGCACCCCAATCGAGGCAGATCTCACCCCGATGATCTACACGGCGGAACACGCAACAACGTATCTGTACAGCGGCCCGGTCTCAATCTGCCACACCGAGGTCCACCTGACCCCCAGGAGCGGGCCGACGCAGAGGCTGGTCTCGCACAAGCTGGAGATTACCCCGGAGCCCGCGTATTCGGTGACCCGCGAAGACTATTTCGGCAATGAGATCACGTGCTTTTCGATTCAGGAATCCCACGACACCCTGACAGTTGTTTCGCGGAGCGAAGTGGAGATGCTGTCCGTTGAGCCACCTGCGCTGGAATTGACTCAGGCCTGGGAAGAGGTGCGGGACCAGATCCGGACCAGGGCGACGGATGAACTGTTTCAGGTGGCCGAGTTTACAGGGCGCTCGCCGATGGTCCGGGTGTCGCCGGAATTCAAAACGTGGGCCGCGCCTTCGTTTACGCCAGGCAGGCCGGTTGCCGTGGCGTGTATGGATTTGACGCATCGGATTTTCAAAGACTTCCGGTATGATCCGCGGGCGACAACGGTCTCGACGCCGGTGGAAGAAGTTCTGAAGATTCGGGGTGGAGTTTGCCAGGATTTTGCCCATCTGATGGCCTCCGGCCTGCGATCTTTGGGGCTGGCCGCCCGCTACGTCAGCGGGTATCTAAAGAGTGGTGAATTGACGCGCGGAGCGGAGGCCTCACATGCCTGGTGCGCTGTCTATTGCGGGGAGTTTGGGTGGCTGGAGTTTGACCCCACAAATGATCTGATGCCCTGCGGAGAGCACGTCACGGTGGCCTATGGGCGGGATTATTCAGATGTTACACCGGTGAAGGGTGTGGCACTTGGCGGCGGCGAGCAGTTGATCAACGTCAGCGTGAGCGTGGCGCCGAAGGGGAGTCAGGTTAGCTGACAGGCAGGCTGAACCGCAGAATCGCTCCGGGGTGAGCATTTTCCGCGGTGATGTCCCCGTGGTGAACCCGGATAGCCCGGCGGGCGATGGCGAGGCCGAGGCCGACTCCTCCGGTGGCTTCATCGCGTGAGGGGTCAGCGCGGAAGAAGGGATCGAAGATCCGGGGAATGACGTTTTCCGGCAGGCCCGGCCCGTGGTCCCGAACGGCAATTTTGATCTCGCCGTCGTTGCGGTAGAGGTGGATTTCAACAGCGGCATCCGGGGGCGAGTAGCGGATCGCATTGCGGATGACGTTTTCAAAAGCCCGCAGCAGGAGCTCGGCGTTGCCTCGCACCTTGAGGGTGGCTGACGCGGTAAAGACGACACGGCACAGGTGCGCTTCTGCCTCAATGGCGCAGTCTTCGGTCAGGTTTTTGAGGAGGTCATTCAGGGAGACATCTTCCATGTCCACAGTTGCGGGGTCGCCCTCCATTCGTGCCATGTCGATGAGAGTGCCGACCAGTTCGGAAAGGCGCTCAATCTCGCGGCGGAGGCGGACAGCCGAGGCGTCGCGGTCGTTGGTCTTTCGCACCATTTCGGCTTCGAAGGTGAGGCGGGCGAGGGGGGAGCGAAGCTCGTGGGAGACGTCCTGGAGAAGCTGGCGTTCAGCGATAAGCAGGGTTTGGATGCGTTCGGCCATCGCGTTGAAGGAGTTGCCCAGGTTACCGATTTCGTCCTTCGATTCGGCAAGTGAGCGCACTGCGAGGTCACCCCGACCGAAGCGGTCAACGACCACAGTGAGGCGTCGGAGGGGGGCTGCGATACGGGCGGCGACGAGCCAGTAGAGAGCCCCGACTGTGGCAAGGACGAGGAGATAAAAAGGGGCGAAGGTGTAGGGAGAGAAAGGCTGGCGCACGATACCCACCCAGGCGTACTGGCGGTCATCGGAGGTCCGCGCGTAAACGAACTGGTCGTCCTCACGGGACATCCAGCGGGTCTGGCTGCCCATCAGGCGGATGATGGCGGAACGGTCTTCACCCGTTTCAAGATCCCGGCCCCGGGCATCGGTCAGGTGGTGTTCGGCGGCCCCGGAGCTCTTCAGGGCGGCAAGGTATTCGGAGAGGCGCGAGGGACCACCCGTCTGCCAGGCCTGACGTGCCTGGAGAAAGTGGAAACTGTTATAGCGGTCGAGGCTCTCCATGACGGGCCCGCCGATCACGGTACGGGAAACCATGATGAAGACGGCGAGCGAAATCAGAAGCGCAGCCACTGCCCAGAAGATGATTTTGGCGGAAACGGATCTCATTGAGTGTCCGCTTTCAGTTGCGCGTCTTCCTCGGCCAACAGGTAGCCGACTCCCCGCACCGTGCGAATCACAATGCCGGCACCTTCGGTTTTACGCCGGAGGCGGCTGATATGGACTTCAACCGAGCGTTCGAACGGCGAGGCTTTGCGCTGGTAAAGCATGCCCCACACCTCGTCGCGCGAGACGACACGCCCCGCGGCCCGCGCCAGAATGTCGAGGATGTCGAACTCGGTAGAGGTGATTTCAAGGGGCTGGTCACCGAGCCAGACGCGACGTGTGGCGGCACTGAGACGGAGCCGACCCACCGCAGTGCTCTCGGGTTTGCTGGTGAGCGTGTGCCGGGAGCGGCGCAGGACAGCTGCAATCCTGGCGGCGAGTTCTTCAGGGCCGAAGGGTTTGGAGAGGTAGTCGTCGGCTCCCGCGTTCAGACCCAGGATGCGGTCGTGTTGGGTACCGCGGGCGGTGAGCATAATCACCGGGACTGCCGAGCGGCGGCGAAGCTGGGTGAGGATTTCAAAGCCGTCCAGGCCCGGGAGCATCACGTCCAGCAGGATGAGATCGAAGCTATCTTCGACTGCCCGGGCAAGCCCGGTTGGGCCGTCGTGGACGGCGTGGATGACGTAGCCGGTGTCCTGAAAGAACTCGGCGATGAGCTGGCAAAGGCGGACGTCGTCATCAATGACGAGAATGGAGGCCGACTGGGGATTTTCCTGTTCCACGCTGCTTCTGTTCTACCGCAGTCGGGAGGTCGAAAGCAGGGGATTAACAATTCTTGAGGTGACCAGTTGGTAGTATGCTTGGGGCATGAGAACCTCGGCCGTGCGTTATTCGACAAGCCTGGTGTTGCTGGGAGCCCTGCTGGCTCTGGGCGGCTGCAGTAAGCCGGCGAGTACGGAGACAGGGCCGACAGCGACCGTTATGCTGAAGGACGGGTCGAAGTTTACCGGAGAGGTAACGAAAACCAACGTGGCCGAAATTACCCTGAAGGCTCCGGGCGGGGAGACGCGCACGTATCCGATGGGCCAGGTGGCCGGCGTGCAGTACGCACCGGTTTCGGGGCCGCCTGCGGTGGGGGTTACCAGCGACACAAGAAAACCGGGCCAGGCCTCCGGCGTGAGTGCGCCCGGTCCGCTGCCTGCCTTGACGCCGACTGCGCCCGCTGCGCCGCCCCTTGTGGACGAGGTCCGCACCATTCCGGCCGGAGCAACAATTCGGATTCGTAACAACGAAGCGATCAACTCAGAAACCGCAACGGCGGGGCAGCTCTTCTCCGGGGTAGTGGCGGAAGAAGTAAAGGACAGGGATGGGCAGGTCGCGATTCCGAAGGGTTCCGATGTAGCTCTGGTTGTGAGATCTGCTGAGGACCAGGGAAAGCTGCAGGGTCGGTCTGAACTGGTGCTGGATGTGGCCTCCGTGACGGTTGGCGGACGAAAATACCTGATGCAGACGGGCGATCTGGTACAGAGGGGGAAAGAAGGTGTCGGGACCAACAAGCGGACGGCGATCTATACCGGTGGCGGCTCGGCTCTGGGCGGCATCATCGGCGCGATTGCCGGGGGAGGGAAGGGCGCAGCCATTGGGGCCCTGTCGGGTGCCGGCGCCGGTACCGCAGCGCAGGCGGTGACTCGTGGCAAGGCAGTTCGGGTGCCTTCTGAGACTGTTCTGACGTTCCGCCTGGAGGCTCCGGTTCAAATTCGGGAACTGCGATAACTTAGCGGGGTTGTTCTCTGTGACCCCACAGTAAGCCCACCGCTTCTATTTTCCGCGAACGACTAACTATCACCGCGTATCACTTTCGGGTTTGCCTCCGAATTGGCTACTTTCCCATCCGCGTCGTAAGCCGTTCAGGCTACTCGTAAAAAAGGTTTGCTGTTCATCTCGGTGTGTGGCTTAACCACAATCTCGACATCGTTCCCGAGCGCCACAAGAAACCGCATCAGACGCTCGACAGAGAACTGGTGAAATTCACCGCGCAGCATTTTCGAGACGTCCGGCTGCCGGACACCAAACAACTCAGCGGCCTCGGTTTGCCTCATCTTGCGCGACTTCATGATCGTGTCGATCCGGAAAACGAGCTGGGCTTTGATCAGATGTTCGTCGGCATTCGGCAAGCCCATCATGGCGAAAACATTATCGGGTGCCATCTGAAGCGGGGATTTCATCGTTTGCTCTCCTTTGCCATTCGTTCAGCCTCCTGCAATCTCTGTCGGATCAGCTGCATATCACTTTGAGGCGTCTCAACGCCGGACTTGGCTTTCTTCTGGAATACATGGAGCACATAGACCGCATTAGCCAGTCGGACCGTATAGACAGCGCGAAACGTACCGCCCCTATAATCGCGGACAACCTCAAGGACGCCGCTGCCTCCAAAACCCGTGAGCGGTTTGGCATCCCGGTGTTTCGCACTGCACTGTGCAGTGTAGAGCGCATATCCGAAATGGTCCTGAACCGGATCCGGCAATGCCTTTACGTCACTCAAACTGGAACCGACAAAGACTACCGCCCTCATTCCGTCGCCGTCCGGCATATCCGATTATGAGGATATCACTATAAGTCGGTCTCGCGGCACCCCCCGCTTCACTCTGAGCCAACGGCTCCTGTCAATCGAGCCGTTTGAGGCCAGATATTTCTTCGCCTGATATCAACTCGGCGAACCCCGGCAGGTTGGCCAGTAGTGCCTTCGGGCCACTGAATTCGAAAGTTTTGGCTGTGGTCCCTTGTTCAATACGAATTTTAAAGTTGAACGTCTCCTCTCCCGGTTTCATTGCCAGGATGTACGACCCACTGAAGAAGTACCTGTAAGGGATACCTGCCAAAGCGTCGAACGGTTTGGCATTCAAGATACGCCTCAACGCATATACCCGCCTGCAGACACGCCAAACTCGACAGTAGGGGACCCATCGGACAAAACGATCCGTACAGCTCCGAAGTACTGGCCTTCGCGCTCGTACGCGTCCATGATTTCGGGAGCTCCCGTCCTTATCCTCATACCCGATCCCTCGGCGCCTTCAGTCCCGAACCCATGGGATTTGTCGCCTTCATGCTACTCATCTACCCCCGCCGAACACAAAACGCCGGGGTCAAATGCTCCCGGCAAACCAACTCCGCGTCTTGCTCCCGACCCATCACCGCCAGCATATGCGTCGGCGTAATCCGCCCGTAGCGAATCTCCGCCTCATCACACGGATGAACCCGGTCAATAAACTCCCGGTCCCAGGCCCCTTCCGCATCAAAATTCGGCCCGTAACTCCGGTCCACAAACGGGTCCGTCACATTCGAAAACGCATAGAAAAACTCAAACCCAAACCGCTCCAGAGCCAGCGGCAAAATGTCCTGCGACCGGATGCCCTCAAACCCCTCCTTTGAGCAATCAAAGTCCGGGTACGCCTCATCCTGACGTCGCAACTGTCGGTCATACCGATACCGCGCCGGCAACTCCCGCCAGAACTTCTCCACCAGCTCCAAAGCCTCCGGCCATCGCCGATGCCCGTTGCGCCCCACCATGTCCGACACAATGAACTTCCCCTCGCGGCTCAGCGCGCCGCGAACCCCGTCCAGCAGCCTCTCCAGCTCCACCACATGGTGCAGGGCCTGATTCGCCACCACGGCGTCATACGGACACTCCGGCGTCCACGCATTGAAGTCCGCCACCAGCGGCTGCAACACGCCCTCCAGTCCCTTTGCTGATGCCGCAGCCACCCCGCGCTCGATCATCGAGGCATTCAGATCCAGGCAATCGAACACAAACTCCGTCCGACCACTCGCCCGCAGACCCTCCGCCAGGCGCACCTCCAGATCGCAATTCCCCGCACCCAGACTTACAAACCGCCGGATACGCCCCTCGGTGCCATCATAGGCCCGCTCCAGATTCAGCAGAAAAAACTCGTCCGCCCCGGCATATCCGAAGCGGCCCAACTGGGGGAGAATGTACTCCGTCAGCCAGTAAAAGCAGATCCCCGGCAGCGCATGACCATCCTCGTTCTCCGCATAATGACGCCGCTCTTCCTCAACCCGTGTGT
>Ga0114970_10004144_pt1 | contig 10586 bp, 7 predicted proteins | sample M_140205_XF_Meta_FD_87030 | JGI IMG/M metagenome (GOLD analysis project Ga0114970, IMG submission 87030) | Freshwater microbial communities from Lake Montjoie, Canada to study carbon cycling - M_140205_XF_MetaG | ecosystem: Environmental > Aquatic > Freshwater > Lake | place: Lake Montjoie... | reverse complement strand
TTTTTTGAATATCAAAAATGAAGAAAATGATTTTGCCACACAACGTGACCAAATGATTTTACTCTTATTATATCATTGCGGACTTCGCCGTGCTGAGTTGGTGGGATTGAAAGCTGCGGATGTAGATTTATTGCGGGGGCAAATAAAAGTATTAGGCAAAAGGAACAAAGAGCGAATCATTCCTATATTAAAAGAATTGCAAGAAGCTCTCAAAGAATATATCATCGTAAAAAAAGAAAAAGGCTATGATAATCCAGAATTATTATGCAGCGATAAAGGTGTTGCACTAAGCACCGGAATGGTATATACTAAAGTAAAATTTTTCCTATCTCAGTTTACTACTTTGCAAAAGCGGAGTCCGCACGTGCTGAGGCATACCTTCGCGACGCATATGCTCAATCACGGAGCCGATTTTAATGCGATAAAGGAATTACTAGGCCATGCAAATTTAGCTGCCACACAAGTATATACCCATAACAGTTTCGAGAGATTAAAAACACAACATAAGCAGGCACACCCAAAGGGGTAAGTGAACTATTATAACTTAATAAATTTAAGTTTTAGCTCTTGATTATTATTATACACATAAATATAATATATACCCGAGGGTAAGTATTGCATATCAAACTCCATATTATTTATTATAGTTACTTGATTTCGATAAACCACTTCTCCTAAACTATTTGAAACCATTAGTTCGCAATCGGGGAAGGTATTTTGATGCGTATTGAACAATATTTTATGCGTTGCAGGGTTCGGATACAATTCGATATGCATTGGCACTTTATCTACAATTAAAGTTGAAACGCGACCATCATTGGTATCAATTTTATAAGCAAACAATTGGGCAATATGATAGGTTCGACCTACATAATCATCAATGCTGTGCCCAGCTTTTGCAGGGTTTGCCACCTGTGTAATACAATCGGCAGTATTGGTGGTACTGTCAAAAACTACTACGGGCATATTGAGTCCTGCGGTTCGATATGAACCTACCATATTTTTGATTTCGCTACTACCATTTACTTGTGGCCTGTTAATTAAATAAGCACACCCTGCATTAGTTACAGCACAATATGCCAAGCCCGCATATAATAAGTTACGCCCATAGGGTACCAACAAGTCGTTTGGCTGGTGATACATATATAATAGTGGAGGCGATGAATACGTATATTTTGAAAACAAATCAGGAAGAATGCCCCCATAAAAACTTGCCAATCCTTTTATAGCATATACTTTGGAGTTCAAATTTAAATCGCCATAGATACTGCCCAAATCGGGGCGTGTCAAATTCATTGAGGCTATGGAGGTAGCCAAATTGTAACCTTTTATACAGGGTGTTTCCAAATCAATATAAGGGGCTTTCATGCTTGATTGTTGGCCATATATTGAATCCTTTTCTGCTGGGTCATCTAAAAATGCAGCACTTAATGAAATAAATCCACCGGCACTTTCTCCAATTAAAAATACATTATTTGCATTGATATGATAAGCAGTATCATTTATCAAAAACCGTATCGCTCCTTTGGCATCTTGCGTGGCACGATAGATGGCTCTATAATACTCAACGGTATCTTGGGCATTCAAACAATCCCATGGCAGACCAAGCTGTGTTAAATTACAATGCCATTTGCTATCAGTATTAAACATCCCCAAACGGTAATTTATTGAAGCAGTGACATAGCCTCTTTTAGCAAAATCTTTTAACATACGTTGCTGTATAAAATCGTCTTTACTACCTGCTATAAAAGCACCACCATGTATAATAATCATGAGTGGTCTTCCATACGTTGGCAAAGTATCATTACTTGGCAAGCAAACATCCAAAGTTAAATCTCTGGAGGTACCTGCAAAATCAACCGCACTTCCATATGAAATATTTTTAAATTGTTGTATACTGTAGCTGGTATCCACCCACTTTTGACCATGGATAGCACCGAAAATAAAAATAAAAAAAACGGAAAATAAAATTACTTTTTTCATTATCATAAATTACATAAAATTGTTTATTCGGATATTTTTACGATGGGTTGGATTAATTCTATTTAAATCTAAGTTAAAGCAAATTGTACTAAAAAAAGATTTATATATGGATGGATTAAATTTATAAAAATCATGCATAGATTTACTATATAATAGTGGTATATAAATTGTTAATCCTTTATCGATTATGGGCAATGAAATGCCGGCACAATACAATGAAGTTACTGCTTGCTTATTAGTAAGCGGGTCGGTTCCATTATATACATTAATATCAGCATATATATAAAACGGGATTTTGCTAGGCAGCGGTAGCTCTATGTTGGCGGCGGTAAGCCAACTGCTGCTCATAAAATTTCCAGCCATAGGTATATGCATGTTACCATCGCGGGTGAGCACTTGTTGCGACCAAATATTATTACCATATACTTGCTCGTTTCTACCGGGCATCAAATGGTCGTAGGTAAAATCTTGCATACCAGAATTACCCGATGCGTATATATTTGACCTATCACCTAAATAGGTAGAATTACTTTTTACTATACCACCAAAAAATCTATAATATAATTTCTTTTTTATATTGAAATTAAAATGCCCTGAAGCTGTTGCCTGTAGGCGGGTGGCATTGCCTTTCAGAGTTTTTACCTGATAAGTTATGGGATTAAGTTTGCTATTATCTTTTGAATTAAATTCTATATATGTATAAGTACTAAAACTCATCACTCTTGATGTGGTTTGTATATTTTTCCCACTTTCCTCAATTCCAAGGATACCAAATGTTAAATTGTTGTCTCTTAAACTCCTTGGATTCTTTTTACCGAACAATAATTTTACATACAAATCTGTACGACTATAAGAAATTAAAGTATCATTATTATTTTTGGAAACTTTAAATTTACCGTTATTAAAACGTCGAAAATTCATCCCCACTTCTACCATATATATTTTCTTATTCCCTGTTTTGATAAACTTGGTCACATCGGCCATGCCACCTATACGTTGGCTTTTGAAACCATATAACGGCATTAATGTATATTGCAAACTGCGTAAAGGAACTATTTCATTACTCAGCATAATTCCCAACATCAGCCCATCATATTTATTTGCTAATATCATGGGGTCGAGATAAATATTATGATCGTTGCTTTGCCCTATTCCTAAAAGCTTAATATGAGAAGGCTCTTTGCCCTTGAATAAAAACCCACGCTTTATATAATTATTCCTGAGGTTGGTTTCCATCATATAATGTCCGGTATCTATCTTCACCCACTTCCAGTCTTTGCAGGGAACTTCAAAAGTTTTCTTACCTTTAAAACCTTCCAATGTATATGCTTTTTCTTCTCCTGTTTTTGTTTTCGTATTGATAAATACTGGGCTTTCTACGCCTCCTTTATTCTTGATGGTTATATATAATTTATCTTGCAATTGTTTTGCTTTCACAAGTTTGTAATCTACAGTTTTTGTGGTCCCTATTAATGTATTAAAAAACCAATCCAATTTCTTGCCACTCACTCTTTCAAATACTTCACGAATATCACCAGGCAATGGGTGTTTAAATTTCCATATATTATAATATTCACGCATGCATTTATCCATCATTTCATTTCCCAAATATTCACGCAGATAATTAAATACCAAAGCTGTTTTACCATATACAATTGCTCCGTAATTTGCATCAGTATAATCGGCGGCATGGCCTTTTATGGGCTGATCTAAGGCGGCTGTTTGTTGCATTTGATATAATATATAATGTTGGTCTATTGCACTCAATTCTTTTACTCCTGCATAAGTTTTTACTGCATTATTACTATCCAATCTGTTTTTATACCAGTCTTCATAAAACGAATTAATTCCTTCATCCATCCATGGGTGTTCTCGTTCGTTACTTCCCAATATTCCATAAAACCAATTATGACCTACTTCATGTTCTATAGTAGTTGCATCCAAACCGGGCATTACTGTAATAGTTGGGTACTCCATGCCACCGCCTGCCAGCAATGGGCCTTGCACCACAGTAACCACATCGTAAGGATATTCGCCTACATGACTTCCCAAAAATTCCACGGTATTTTTAATTGTATTAAGTGCCTTACTATAACTTTTAACTTTATCGAAAGCATCTTTGTCAGTAATTTTTTTTGCTTTAGCTATATAATATACTTTACTCACCACTTTCCTTCCACTCTTTAATATAATATCCTCACTTACTATTCTGAAATCAGGATTGGCAAACCAAGCAAAATCATGTACTTTGGCTTGTTTATATATACTCGTAGTTGTGCCATCTCCATTGTCAGTTTTGCTTTTCTCATTACCCGTTGCAGCTAAAATATATTTTGTGGGAACAGTTATCTTTGCATTAAAAGTTCCGAACTCACTATAAAATTCTCCCTGGTCTAAATACGGAATCGGGTTCCATCCATTGGCATCATATACTGCAGGTTTTGGATACCATTGGGTGATATTAAAATTATAGTTTTGGGTTTCTCTATCATATCCCCAACCCAAGCGTGAAAATACTTTGGGAATTCGCACACGGAAAGGCGTTTCGATAGTGCATACATCGCCAGGGGCAAGGGGCATGGGCAATATCAAGCAAATAATGTCTATACTAAGGTTTTTTTGATGTTGTAAACTTCCACCATTAGAACTATTGAAATCAGCTTTAATAGATGCGGCAATTCCATTCACCCAAAAGCTCAACGAATCTATATTACCTCTACAACTATCATTTGTAAAATAAAAATCCAGACTACCATTTTCTACTTGTTGTTTGGCAAAAGGTGTTTCATTATTCATATAAGCATTGGGCCACAAATGAATATATATTTCTCGCAGCGTTTCAGGCGAGTTATTAGTATAAGTCATCTTTATTTTGCCAGTTAATTGTCGTTCTATATCGTCCAATTTTACGTCAATATCATAATCGCACTGTTGTTGCCAAGTGCTTTGTTTGCTCACTTGTTGGGCATGTGACGGTAAGTTGTTGAAAAAAACAAGACTAATTAGCGATAAGAAAGTACCAATTGACCTGCGGATGGATAAAATTTGCATCAGGTTTTTTACGTTTTTTTATTTATCTTTGAATTTAAACAACGGCAAATATAAGCCTGTTACGATATTATTAATAGCATATGAAGATGCAAGAACAACCAGAAGACGTAGAACTACTCGCATTGATAGAAGCCTTTGAAAAATCGCTGAATAGCACTAGCAGTGCATATTTCGACGAGGAGCAGTTAGAGGATATAATAGAATTTTATATGGGTCGCAACAATTTGAAGCGTGCTGATATTGCTGTTACCAAAGCTGAAGAGACATTCCCCTACTCCACTACATTTTTGATTAAAAAAGCCAGCATCCGGCTAATGGAAGGCAAACTCATATTAGCCAGGCAACATATAGAAAAAGCTGAATCGCTTGAGCCTCTGAACCCAGACGTGATGTTACTAAAAGCGGAACTCGCTTCACAAAACGACCAATATGATGATGCGGAACAGTGGTTTGAAAAAGCCTTAGAGTATGCCGAAGATGTTAATGATATATATTTTGGAATGGCAGTGATTTATCTCAATGCCATGCGTTTTGAAAAAGCTGCGAATGCCTTCGAAAAAATATTGGAAACCGAGGCAGAAAATGTTCAAGCATTATATGAAATGGCACTTTGTTATCATGAGTTGGGAAGATATAATGATGCCATTCGTGTATTTAATAAATATATAGATATCGAACCTTATTCCGCATTTGCATGGTACAACTTGGGAAGTAGTTATGCTTCCAAAGGCTCGCCACAAAAGGCTATTGAAGCTTTTGATTATGCCACTATCATAGATGAAGGTTTTTCATCGGCATGGTATAATAAGGGCAATGCACAATATGAATCGGGGCAGTATGAATTTGCAATTGAAAGCTATAAAAAAGTAATAGAACTGGAGGGCGATGATGCAACCACATTTTGCAATTTAGGGAACTGTTATCATGCTTTAAATTTATTTGGATTGGCTATGGGCTACTTTAAAAAGGCACTCAAAATAAATCCAAAAAGTAGTGATGGAATTTTCGGATTGGCACTGATAGCACACGAAAGACAAAACTATGATGAGGCAGAAGCCTTATTACAAAAAGCAATTAAGCAAGATCCGCACAATAGCGAATACCATGGGGCTTACGGCGATTTATTATATGAAAAAGGATTGCCACTTGATGCTGTAAAAGAATATCAAGCTGCAATAGATTTGGACCCAGATGATACTGATGCATGGACTTATATGAGTAGTTGTTATAAAGAGGAAGGCATGATAGAAGAAGCTTGCGAAACGCTAGTGAATGCAATAAAAACTGTCCCCGATGAATATAGTTTTTATTTTATGTTAGCTGCAAATTATTTAGAGGCAGACCAAACAAGAGCCGAAGGAATGGATTGGCTGCAACGTGCCATCAAACAAAGCAAAGACAAAGAAGGCTTGTTTAAAATAAATCCCGATCTGCGAGATGATGACCAAATTGTGGAGTTTATTAAGGGGTTGAAATAATATATATATTTTTTTGCCTCTGGTTGGTGTTTTCACCGACCAGAATATGGAACTGTTTCATCTCCAATTTGTGGTTGGTGAAAACACCAAACCACAGGCAGTTACGTTATTACAACTGCGACAAAATCAACTGCGGCTTACCAGAAGGAGTGGAAGGAATAAAATCAACTTCTATATATTCAATCGGAAATTCTTCTTGTAAATGGTCGTGAATAATCTGTGTAATCTTATCGAGTACTGATTGATTAAATCCAGTATCTTTTATATATTCAAATTGTATTGAATCCAGATTTTTTTGTATTACTCGAAATTGCTTTATTTCTGGAAAATGTTCTAATATTCCAGTAAAAAAATGGACTATCATAAACTTATTAGAACGTGTTTTTACAATGTCTGTATCACGTCCAATTATTTTTTCGAGAATAGGGAAATTCATTCCGCAATCACACTTTTTATCATCGGGAGCTAGTATGGCCAAATCGCCCAAATAATATCTGATTAAGGGCATGGAGAAACTATCCAAACGTGTTACCACTACTTTGCCCAATTGTCCTGCTGGCAAAGGGTTTCCGTTATCATCCAAAATCTCGACATATACATGTGGACTCATAATATGCATCTGCCCATCACTGCATTGGCCAGCTATCATAAATCCTTCCGTGCAACCATAAGTATCATATACTTTGGCACCAAATTGTTTTTCTAATAATTGACGATAATGCGGAAACATTTTATCACCCCAACTAATTGCAGAATCAAATTTTAAATCACTTATATTATTTCTTTCTGCGATGCTGGCATAAACATATAAACTAGAGGCATAACCACCCAAAAGTTTGAAATGTTTTTTGGAAAGTTTTCTTAGCTTATCGGCAGCTTCTTGTTCAGTAATATTATAGGCAACAACATATTCGGTATTCAATAAAATATCTTTGATACGCTTTACCACACCACGCTTAGGCGACATGCCTGTTTGCATAAATGCATTCCCAAATTTGTATCCTGCCCACTCCCACCACAATGTTTGTATCGCTTGTGATAGTGATGCTTCTGCTTTCGATAAATATACTTGCCCCTGTACACCGCTTGATCCGCTGCTTTTCTCAATTATCAGTTTCGACTTATCGCCCACTACAAAATCATCTTCATGTAATTTTATTTCTTTTTTATATAATACTGGAAAATCTAAAATATCATCATAAGCCTCTCTACTTAATTCAATGTTTTTCTTTTTGTAATAGGGTACGTGATTACATGCATAATCCAATATATAACCCAAGCGTTCTTCCTGTATTTGCTTCAATTCTGCACTACTCAATTTTTGAAAACCCCTCCATTCATGCAGGTGGTGCATGTATTTGGTGCCCAATACAAAATCGCCCAAGGGCAACACAATTGATTCCAAAAATTTATTATAGATTGACATTTAGGGTGCAAATATAATATCAATTAACACAAAAGTATATTATGGCAAGGTATCTTTATACTTGTGGCTAAATAAAATAATATGTTATGAAATATTTACTGATTAATATTTTTCTATTCAGCGTGTTTAGGATGCTTGGGCAAAAGGCTTCAGACTATTATAATCAAGCAAAAATAAAAGAAGGATTGAAAGATTATACTATAGTTACCAAGGCAAAGTGAGGCATTTTACGAAAGAGGGAATTACAAACGTGCTTAAAAAGATTGGCATATAGCGGCGAATTTTTTTTACAAACCAGCATTTGAAAAACTAAACCAGCATTGCAACTAATCTATCTAATTGTTTGATGACTAAATTGGATATTAGAACCATTCATAATTCCCTACGTCAATTTGAGGAGTAGTGTGTATACCCAAGCTAGGGACGACGAAGCAGTCTCCATTGGAGTATAATCCAAGAGGGGAGATGGCCACGCCGTCCCGAATGCATTCGGCATCCTCGCAATGACGGCAATAAATAAAAAAGCAGCCCTGAAATTAATCAGAACTGCTTTTTATTATAATAGTATTTACTTATTGCACATTCAATGTTAACGAAACCTGATTGGTTAAACCATCACGGTTAACTACCGTAAAAGTATATTTTTCTGTGAGAGAGGCAGTACCAACTACAATGGTGAAATCTTTTGCATACGCATCGGCATCGCCACCGCTTAGGGTTTGTTGGTCCATGCTTGTGGCATTTGCACCATTGATACTTTTGGTAGCACTAAATGTTTTAAGCACGTCCTTGTCTTCTGATTTTGATGCATTAATTCCAATTACAATTGTTTCCCCTTTGGCCACCGTTTTGTCGGCTGACACATACGAACCGCCTGTTTTGAAAGCAATATTGGGTAATTTCCCAGAATCTTTTTTACAAGAAGAAATCACAGCCAGTGCTGCAAAAAGTATAATAATTGATTTGATGTTTTTCATGATTTTATTTTTTATAGTATGATAATAATTGTATTAAAAGTAAGTTTGCACATTAAAAAAAATAATTTTCGGGCGGCTGAAAAGCAATATTATAATACCCTTTATTTATTTGGATATTGTTGTGGATATATAACTTATTTTGAGGAGTGTAAATATTAGAAAGCAATTCGTCAGTTTCAAAAAACAAATCGGGCAAAAACTTAAAATGCTGTTTCTGGTTTTTAGGAATTTGGGTTGAAGTAGGGTCAGTGCTCAATTCAGAAATATAACGGAGAACCTTTTGCTCTGAGATGTCGCTTACTACCTCAATCATTTTGTCGTCCCTATTTCCCGATACCGCATCGTACAAAACTCCATCTATCATCACTTCTTCGTTATTTATCCATTGCACTTGGTGTATGTTTTTGTCTATACTTATTTGCATCGATTGGCATTGGGCTAAGTGATTCTTTTGCACGATAGGAATACAGCAGGTAATAATAGAAGTGCCAAATATACTCACACACCACAAAGCCAATAGCAGTATTATGGATAAGGGTTTGCGATATATATATTTAACCGTCATGTTCAATCTCGATACAAATATAGTTTACAAGTTACCATAAAATTGATACCCGGATTATACAAGCCATAATATTTTAAACGAGAAAGATGATCGTAGTAGGCAGTATTGGCAAGGTTGCGGCCTGACATATATATATGCAAGGGTTTGCCTTTAAAAGTAGTTTCGATACCTGCGGCAATATTATATAAAACATAACCTGATGTGGCCGTTTCAAAAACTGCATGATGTATTTGTGATGCATAAAATTCAACATCAGGTTCAATATATACTTTTTTCTTACTGATACCTTTCTCGTAGCGAATTCCCCATTTCATTTTATTGGCCGGTATAAATGGTAGGTAACCGCCATCAGCCTTAATGCCTGTTACAGTAGTAAATGAACCATTTACTGATATATTTTTAATATACATTGGCGTATATTTAACTATCGCTTCGCCACCATATAATTTTGCATTTTGCTGTTGGTATTTATATACCAAATAAGCTCCTTGCCAATATTCGATAGTCGGGTTCAGATATATATAATTGAAGAATTGATTATAATATGCCGACAAGCTAAAAAACAAAGTTTTATTGTGAAACTCAAAACTTAAATCGCCATTAAAATTTTGTTCAATCTTCATATTAGGGTCTCCCAACTCATAACGATAAACACCTTCGTGTAGCCCGTTTGATGCAAGTTCCGCAAGATTTGGACTACGGAATCCCGAAGAAATATTGGCTTTTAGATTGATTTTTTTTGTTGGAAAAAATGAAGTTCCTATAATACCATTTACTGAAGGTCGCTGCATTAAAAAAGGATATATCTGATAATCTTTTGTAGGTGTGTTTAATGAACGCGTATATATAGTTTGTATTCTTTTATAGTTTCCGCCCAATCCCAATTCTATAATTGCCTTTTTCAATTGATGTCGCACATATCCTGATAGTGATGCTTCGGCCATATTTGCATCAGGTATTATAATACGTCCGCCATAGTTTGTATTATTCTCAAAAGTGAGTTGTGTATTGGTAGCAATGGTAGTTTTCTCTGCTATATTCTTTTCCCATTTAGCAGTTCCCAATATAGAAATAAGGTGCATGTTTAAACTAATTTGTCCGCGGCC
>Ga0114970_10004142_pt1 | contig 10589 bp, 11 predicted proteins | sample M_140205_XF_Meta_FD_87030 | JGI IMG/M metagenome (GOLD analysis project Ga0114970, IMG submission 87030) | Freshwater microbial communities from Lake Montjoie, Canada to study carbon cycling - M_140205_XF_MetaG | ecosystem: Environmental > Aquatic > Freshwater > Lake | place: Lake Montjoie... | reverse complement strand
GAGAATTTCGTCGCTGATGGCGGCGCTGGTGTCGGTTTGCTGGTGCCGCAGGTCGTCGATGAAGGCGGCGAATTGCTGCGCTTCAAGCGAGGTTTTTTCCGCTGCATGACGCATGCCTTCGGCGCGACCCGCTTCGAAAGCGGCGTCATAGGCCTGGCGCGTCGTCGCGGCTTCTTCTTCAGCGCTGGTGCGGGCTTTTGGTTGCGCGCCACCCCCGGGTTGCTGGAAGTCGTTCATCTCCCAGCGCTGGTAGGCCGAGAGTTTTTCTTTTGGCGTGAGGGTGCTGTTAGACAAATGCTTCCTCCCCTGCGCCGCCCATCACAATCTGACCTTCGTCGGCGAGTCGGCGCACGAGTTTGAGAATTTCCTTTTGCTGCATTTCGACGTCGGACACGCGGACCATGCCCTTGGCTTCGAGATCTTCCTTGAGCATTTCGGCGGCGCGCGAGGACATGTTGCCGAAGACCTTTTCGCGCAGTTCCTGCGAAGAACCCTTGAGAGCGAGGATCAGCGATTCGGACTGCACCTCTTTGAGGATCAGCTGGATCGAGCGGTCGTCGAGGGTCAGCAGGTTTTCCCAGACGAACATTTCGTCGACGATTTTTTGCGCGAGGTCGGGGTCAAAGCTCTTTACGTTTTCGATGATCGAGGCTTCCGCCGCACCCGGCATGAAGTTGAGGATTTCTGCCGCGGTACGCACGCCGCCCATGGCCGCACGCTTGAGATTCTTGGTGCCCGAGAGCAGCCCGGTCAGCACGTCGTTCAATTCCTTCAGCGCCGCCGGCTGGATGCCGTCGAGCGTGGCGATGCGCAGCAGTACGTCGTTGCGTGTGCGCTCGGTCAATTTGGAGAGAATTTCCGATGCTTGATCGCGCTCCAGATGCACGAGGATGGTGGCGATGATCTGCGGATGTTCGTTCTTGATGAGTTCGGCCACCGCGTCGGCGCCCATCCACTTCAGGCCCTCGATACCGCTGGTGTCGCCGCCTTGCAGGATGCGGTCGATCAAGGCCGCCGACTTGTCGTCGCCGAGCGCTTTTTTCAACACATTCTTGATGTAATCGCTGGAGGCCGCGCCCATCGGGCCGCCTTCACCGGCCTGTTCGCAGAACTCATTGATCACGTCTTTGACGCTGTCGCGCGGTACGCCTTTCAGCGTGGCCATCGCCGAGCTGATTTTCTGCACTTCGCGCGGCCCGAGATGTTTGAACACCTCGGCGGCCTCGTCCTCACCAAGCGACATCAGCAGGATAGCGCTCTTGGTAATGCCATCACTTTCCATTGCCGGCGACCCATTCCTTGACGACGTTGGCGACAGCCTGCGGATCTTCGCGCGCTATTTTTTTGGCGCGATCGACGTTTTGTTCAAAGCTGCCGATTTGCGGCACTGGCGATTCATTGCCGAGTTCCTGCTGCATCGGCGGTGGCGGCGGCGCCGGTATCGCGGTGGCAGCCGTGAGGAAGTTTTTCAGCATCGGCCGCATCACACGCAACACCAGAAACAGCAGGATGGCGGCGATTAACAGGTTCTTGCCGACCATCTTGGCGGTTTCAATGACCTCTGGCTGTTGCCATAGCGGCACTTCCGGCAGCACTTCTTTGTCGGGCACGTTAAACGGGCTGTTGGCGACGCTGAGGGTGTCGCCGCGCTCCTTGTCATAGGCCATCACTTCGCGCACCAGATTGGTGATCTGCGTGATCTCGGCTTCGGCCAGCGGGGTGAAACTGACCTTGCCCGCTTTGCTGGTCTGTTTGCGGTGATTGACCACCACCGCCACCGACAGGCGTTTGATACGACCGAGCTCCTGGCGGGTGTGGCGGATGGTCTTGTCGACTTCGTAATTGACAGTCGAATCTTTGCGCGTATCGGCGGCCGCTGCGCTGCTGGTGGCGCCTGCTCCCGTCGTGGCGGCAGCGCTGGCCGGCGCGGTGAGCGGGGCGCTGGCATTCGCCGGCGGCTGGTTACTCAAGGCCCCCGGCACGCCGCCCGCAGCGTTGCCGCCGCCACGCGCGGTGCTCGATTCGCTGAGTTGCTGGCTGCGGATCACCGCTGTGGCGGTATCCTGATTGGGTTTGTGAATTTCCTCGGCGTTTTCGGACTCGGTGAAATCAAGTTCCGCGGTGACCTGGGCGCGCACATTGGCCGGCCCGATCAAGGGGGCGAGGATCGATTCAATCCGCGCGATGTAATTCTGCTCCAGGCTCTGGCGGTACTTGAGCTGGTTCGGATCGAGCGAACGACGGCCGTTGTTATTGTTCTCGGTGCTAAGCAGGTTGCCGTTCTGGTCAACGATGCTGACGTTTTTTGCATTGAGCTCCGGTACGCTGTTCGAGACCAGATGGATCACCGCGCTGACCTGCGTGCTGTCAAGCGTGCGACCGGGGGCCAGATTGAGCAGCACCGAGGCGCTGGCCTTGGGCTGGTCGCGCATGAAGGCGGTCGGTTTGGACAACGCCAGATGCACGCGCGCCGCCTGCACCGAGGCGAGGGTCTGGATGGTGCGGGAGAGCTCACCTTCGAGGGCGCGCTGGTAATTAATCTGTTCGGCAAACTGGCTGACGCCGAATTTCTGCGTTTCCATCAGCTCGAAACCGAGCGGCCCGGACTTCGGCAGGCCGACCGCGGCCAGCCGCAGGCGCGTTTCGTGAATTTGCGCCGCCGGCACCATCAGGGCACCGCCCTCGGCGAACTTGTAGGGGATATTCATCTGTTGCAGCGAGGCCACCACCGCACCGCCGTCGCGATCGGGCAGGTTGCCGTAGAGCACACGGTAATCAGGTGCCTGGCTCCACAGATAGCCGGCGACGAGGATGGCGATCATGGTCGCTGCCGAGAACATCAGGCCAATGTGCTGGGGGGTGATGAAGGGCAGGCCGCGCGAGACCGGTGCCGGCAATGCTTGTGCTGTGACTTCCGCCATTTTTCTGCTCCGCAAAATCCATTACCCGGTGCGAGATGCGCATCCCGGGGGTTTCGGTTTGTGGAACGATTATGCGTTTTCGGCGGCGCAGCTAAGCCGCAATAAGGGCGGCATTTCCCCGCCTATTTGCAAGCAGCGGGGCGGGGGTCGACTGTTAATCTGCCACTCATCGTCATTCAGGACGACGTGGAGATTAACGGCATGGATATCAAAGGACTTGACCAGATTCTCGGGCAGATGCGTACCGCCGCGGCTTTTGCCGGGGGTGGTGCGGCGCGGGTCGGTAATGTCGCCGCGGGGGGCGCTACGGGGGCCAAGGCGCCCGATTTTGCCACCACCCTCAAGGCTTCACTTGATCACGTCAACGGCATGCAGGAGGCGGCAACGCAGAAGGCGCGCGATTTTGAACTCGGCGGCGCCGACAGCAGCTTGCAGGACGTCATGGTGTCGATCCAGAAAGCCAGCATTTCATTCCAGCAGACCGTGCAGGTCCGCAACAAACTGGTGTCGGCCTACCACGACATCATGAATATGCAGATTTAAGTCGTCGCGATTGGTGCTTCGTCCGGCGTCAGTTTGACGCTGAGTTCGACTTCGTTGCCGCAGCCGTGGAATTCAACGGCATCAAAACTCATCATGCGGCTCATCGCAATGCCGCGACCGTGCAGGTCGAAAACGCGATCGGGCTGGATTTCCAGAAACGGTGCCCAGTCAAAGCCCCGGCCCTCATCCGTGATCGTCAGCGTGATGCCAACCGTGCTTTTACGCAGATTGATGCGCACCCGGCGGTCGCGGTATTCGGGCAATTGCAGGCGGCGCTCAATTTCATTCTCCCAGCCGGCAGCGCGCAGGAGCGCTGATTTTTCCTCGTAGCTGAGGCCGAGATTACCGTGCTCGACGGAGTTCACCAGCATTTCAAGCAAACCGGAGACCACGCGCTGCGGATGCGGAAAATATTCCGCCAGATGCGCCGCCAGCAGGCGTGCCTCGGTGAGCGTGCAGATTTCGAACTGCGCGCCACGCAGCAGCGTGCGACATTTTGAAAATTCAGCGGTCGAATTGCGCAGATTGCGCAACTGGCGGTAATCGCTGACGGCGGAGCGCACCATCGACACCAGTAGTTCGCTGCTGAACGGTTTGGCGATGTAGTAACGCGCACCCTTGGCGATGCCGTAGGCGATCTGATCGGGGTCGGCCAAGCCGGTCTGCATGATGACTGGGATGTCGCGCAGTAGCGGATTTTCCGCCAGCAGTTCCATGAAATCGATGCCGCTCATGCCCGGCATCATACGGTCGAGCAGGATCGCCTCGGGCAGCGCGCTGCCGCTTTGTTCAAGCACCTGCATGCCGTGTGCGCCGCTGTTGGCGCGCAGCACTTCGAAACCGGCACGCGACAGATAACGGTCGATCAGCAGCAGATCGAACGGTTCGTCATCAACCGCCAGGACTTTGGCGTTGATGGTGTCGGTGGATTCCTGCATGGTATGAATATCCTTGGTGTATGTCGTGACCGGTGTTGCGGTTCGGTGTAACTGTTAGCGGTTATTTTGCGGTGGTTGCAGCGGCTAGCGATCCAGACTGTTCTGGCGGCGCGTGCGTTCAAGATTCATGATGTAACGCTGGATCATCGCCAGCACGTTTTCCGAGGGATTGACAAAAGCAAAGCCGGAACGCTGGGTGACCTTGCCGTTGGGCAGCGTGACCATAAAGGCGTTACGTGCCTGAATTTTCGCGCGCACGCCGGGGGTGCCCGGCAGACCGATAACGACGTTGTATTCGGTTCCCATTGCCGGCGTAAAGAGCGTTGCCGGCGTGATCACGGCGATGCCGCCGGAGCTGATGTCGTGCACCGCCAGTTCAATTTCCGCCGGCAGCGAGGGGTCCGCCTGCAGCGGCGAGATCACGCATTGGATTTTCGTCAACATTGGAACGTGAGCACGGAAATATTCGCGCCGTTGCAGGCGCAGCAAGCTGCGCGGCAAGGGCATGCGAAAGGACATTTCCGCGCCGGCGCCGACCGTCGAAATGCCCTCGCAGACGAATTCGATTTTTACCTTGTCGAGAGCGGTGCTGCAGAGCAGCCGCTGCTTTTGCAAGACCTGTTCGATCTGCGGCTCCTGGCGGCCGCAGGAGAGCAGCAGGGTGTTGTTATCCTGATCGATCGAATGGATGGTGGTCAGAAAGAAGCTACCCTCACTGGGGGAGGCCGTGATCAAGGCGTTTTGACGCATGATCGCCGACAGTATTTTGGCGATTTCAAGCCGCGAGCTGACGGTGTACTGGCTGTTATCGGTGTCGTTCGCCGTTTTGTTCACGGCGTTGCCGTGGGCGGAGTTGGGCATGTCTATCCGTTCTCTTCAATAAGCATGGTGCCGCGCTGTGGCAGTCACCGGTCTTCAAATAATCTTCAGTTCTGCTTGCCTGGTTGCTGCAGGAGGGCTCCGAGCGCCTCACCGCTACGCTCAAGGCGGTGCAGCCAGGCCAGTAGTTCGGCCACGGCCAGGTAGAGCTCCTCGGGAATTTGCGCATCCAGATCGACTTGCATCAGCAAGGCGACCAGTTGCGGTGATTCATGCACGTAGATGCCGGCTTCTTTAGCGCGCGCGATGATGTTCTCAGCGATCAGCCCCCTGCCTTTCGCCGCCACGCGTGGCGCCCCGTTACCGCCATCATACGCGAGAGCAACCGCGCTTTGGCGTGAATTATTCTCCGACATGGACGACTCCGATACCCAGCGGCGTGATGCCGGCGTCGAGCAGTCGTTCGCGCAGGCTCTGGCGGTTTGCCTCGAGCGTCGCCGCGCCGCGTTCCGATACCGCGCGCACATTGACCCGCACGCCGCGCGACGACAGCGAGATGGCGGCGTCGATCTCGCCCAGACGCGGCAGCGTCAGGCGCAATGTCGATTGCCATTCGCGTTCCTCCGCTGCGGCGCCCTGAGGTGTGGGCTCTTCGCCGACCTGCCACTCGATGTGCTGACCCGGCCAGAGTCGGCCCAGCCACACCATTTGTTGCGTTTCCAGCGTCTGCAATTGTTGACGTACCACGGCCAGCGCATCGCGGTGCACCGGCAGCTCGCGCAGTTGTGGTACATCGTCCGTGGTGGTCAGACTTTTGCCGTCGGCGGAGAGCGGCAACAGCCGCGATTGCGGCTCACGCATCAGGTCGGTCAGCGGCCGCTCCTCGGCCACCCACTGTGCGAGGTGCGCCTCGTAGAACATACCACTCTCGGCGAGTGCATTTTTCAGGGCGACGGCGATCACCTTGCTGTCATCGGTCTGGGTGTCCAACAGGGGCGGGCCTGCGGTCGCTACCTTGGCCGGCGGCAGCTTGTCGCTCTCGGTCAGCAGGGCGGTGATGAAACGCGCCGTTTCGCTGAGTGCCGTCTGCGGTGAGGGTTCGCCGCCCGGTTCGAGCATGAAGCGCAACTGTGGTTCACGCGCAGTAACTTGCATGGCGATGGTGTCGCCGGGCCGCGCCTGCATCGGTAAACGCAGCTCGAAGGCCTGGCCGTCGATCTGTGCGCGCACGGTGCCGTCGGCGCGGGCGAGTTCGATCAGTGCGGTGACATGGCTGCCGACTTCCAGATTGGACAGCGAGACGGCGCCGCTGCGCCCGACCGGCTGCACCAGCGTGTCGGCATAGGCGCGCAGGCGCACCAGATCGGCAAGGCGGTTGAGCATCGGTCGGGGCGTTCCGTGGAGTGACTTCGGGTCTGCGTTGCTTGCGCCGGCCGCTAATCGCCGGCGTGGTAGGCGTGCTGCAAACGCGATTGTTGTTGGGTGTTGCCGATCAGCACCGAGAGTTGCGCCAGCCACGGTTCGACCAGCAGACGAATCTCGGCATCGGCGTCGAGGATGCCGCGGATCAGCGCCGCCTTGCGGCTGCGGTAGTCGTCGTCATCGGGTTGCGCATGGCTGCTTTCAATCACGCGCGAAAAATGCTCGCCGCAATCGCGCTCGAGTTCGATCAGGGTGTCCCATTCGCTTTGGCGTGCGGCGGCCAGCATGCGTTGCGTCAGGGTCGCAATTTTTTGATACTCGGAAATAATCATGTCGCCCAGCATAGGATCAGGCCCTCACGGTTTCGCTCAGGCGCATTGGAGCGCCGTCATAATTCGCCGCCGGCTTGATGCCGGCCCAGGCGCCACGTAGTTCCGACAGCAGGCCAGCCACCTCGGCGATGATCTCGACACTGTTTTGCAGGTTGGCCATCAACAGGCGGTCGCACATATAGCTGTAGAGCGCGGCGAGGCGCCCGGCGAGTACGCCGCCGGCCTTGATGTCGAGGCTGATCTTTAGCCCTGATTCGATGATCATGATGGCCTTGGAGATCGACTGCCCCTTGCCTGCGATGTTGTTCTCTCCCATGTGAAAGCGCGCATCGGCGAGTGCCAGCAGCGCGCCGTCGAAGAGCATCATGACGAGGGCGTGCGGGTCGGCGCTGTCGACGCCGGTTTCGATGCCGACTTTGGCGTACGCATTCAGTGAGTGGCTCGCGGTTGCAAACATGTTGGTCCTTGAGTGTGTTATTTCGAAGTGGTCTTGCCGGGTGTCGGCAAGTACTGGATCTGTTGCGTCAAAAAGTTGCCGGTGGCGTTCAAATTGCTGATCAGGGTATCGAGCGAGTTGAACTGCTTGCGGTAGCGTGCTTCAGTCGAGGTTAGCTTGCGATTGATTACGTCGCGCTGGTTCGAAATATCAAGCAGGCTTTTGTTGATGCCGTTGCTGCTGCCGGCCAGCGATCCGGCATCATCGAGCGCGGTGGTCGCCAGTTTGTAGAGCTGGGTGGCATAGCCGCCGGAAAAATTAATGATGCCGTCGGTGCCTGCGCTCACCTGTGAGGCGCTGCCAGTGTATTTGATTTGCACGCCTTCGCCGGCGGTGCCGGTGGCACCGGTCAGGATCTGGCCGATCCCGCTGGCTGCCATGGTGTTGCCGTTGAGGGTGAAGGTGCCGGCGACATTGGTGCCGGTGCCGTTTTCGCCGCCGTTGAAACCGAGGGCCACAATCGCGCTGCCGACCAGCGTCGATACCGACGAGGCGGCGCCATAACTTTGCGAGGTGACGGCCAGTTTTCCGCCGTCGAGCGTGACGGCGGTGGTGATGCCGGCAGCGCTGAAAGCCGGCGCGCTGTTCAACGAGGTTTGCAGGGCGCTGGCGAGTTGCGCCGGCGTATAGCTGCCATGCGCAAGGGCTAACGTGCCGCTGGCAATGCCGTTAACCGTAATCGAAAGACTGTCGTTGGCGGCATCGATCACCGTTGAAGCCGCCGGCGTATTACCGGCCGTTACGGTGCCGCGGGTCGCCGCGCTGGTGATATCCACTTGATAGTCGCCGGGCGTGCCCTTGGCTGCGGCGCTGACGAAACTCAGCAGGGTGTTATTGCTTTTGCCGCGTACTGCAAACAGTGCGGGCAGATCGCTGAAGTTGCTGCTGGCGGCGCTGGCTAGTTTGGCGGTATCCAGACCGAGTGTGCCATCCTTCTGAAACGACACGCCGACCTGGGATAGCGTGGTGAGGCTGCCGCCGATACCGGCCAGATTTTGCGAGAGTACCGCGCGGATCTGCGTCTGCAGGCTACGCGCAGTCGAGTCACCCATGAGCGGGCCGCCGGTCTTGGTTTTCGCGTTATAGCCGGCCAGCGTGTTGAGCATGCCGTTGAGGTCGTTATAGGCCTTGACGAAGTTCGTCACCGCCGACTGTGCGCTCGTGGTGTCGGCGGTCACCGTCACAGTTGAACTGCCGGTGGTGAGCAGGTTGAGGCTCACTCCGCTGATGACCGAACTGACGTTGTTCGAGGCGCTGCTGACGGTGACACCGTTGACGGTGAGTGCAGCGTCATCTGCGGCGCGTACCTGAGCCAGACTATTCACCGCTGTCGACAGTTCGCCCGCCGACAGGTTGTTAGTGACGTTTATGGTATTGGCCGCACCGGTGGCATTGGCGCTCAGCACCAGCTTGTAGGGCGTCGCACTGCCGTCATTGATGATGGTGGCGGTGACGCCCGCGCCAGCGGCATTGATCGCCTCGGCGATGCCGGATAGCGTGTTGTTCGAGCTGTCGATGGTAATGGTTTGCAGGGTACCGCTGCCAACCTGGATCGACAGGGTGCCGGTGGAGCTCGAATTTTGTGTGCTGGTGATGCCGTCGGCGGCCAGCACTTGCGAGTGGGCAAGATGACTGACGTCGACGCTGTAGGTGCCGGCTTTGGCCGTGATGCCGGCGCTGGCGGCGAGCACCGTGCTGTTGCCCGAGCTTGCCGTCAGCGTCTGAAAGCTCGAGGCGCTGGACAACGATTGCATGGCCGATTGAAACGAACCGAGCGCGCCCTTTAACGAGCCGTAGGCAGTGAGCTTGGTCTGATAGCTGGCTTCTTTCTGACTCAGGCGGGTTAGCGGCTGCTGCTCCACTGTCATGAGCTGGGAGACGATCGACTTAACGTCCAATCCCGAGCCGATGCCCGGTGAGGACATGGTGCCGGTCGATGTGGTTGCTATGGCCATGAGCTATTGTTCGTTTCGTCGGATGGGTCAGCGCGTGAAACTTCAGGCTCGCTGGCTGATTAACAGGCCGCGCATGGAGTCCATGGCGTGCCGCAGTTTGAGCAGGTCTTCCGACGGAAACTGGCGGATCACTTCATTGGTCAGGGTGTCGCGCACGCGGATCACGGTCTGGCCGCTATCTTTATCAATGCTGAATTCGACCCCGCTGGCGCTTTTGGCGGCGATTTCATTCGCCTCTTTCACGGCTTTATTCAAGGCTTCCGGATCTGCGGCTTGCACGGGCGCGGCAACCACCTCTGCCGGACGCGCCGGGGAGGGGGTGGGCGGCGTGACGGCAGCCGGTTTCAAATTATTTACGGCGTCGATTCGCATGACGCACCTCCAAATACTGCATTCAATTCACATTTGAAAAAACACCCCTGCCGGCTTTTGGCCGACCGGGGTGTTGTTGCATTAGCCCTTCAACAGCGACAACACGTTGTTCGGCAGCGCGTTGGCTTGCGCCAGCATTGCCACACCAGCCTGTTGCAGGATCTGGTTGCGTGACAGGCTGGCAGTTTCCATCGCGAAGTCGGCATCCGTGATCTGGCTCTTGGCGGCGGCGAGGTTTTGCGAGCTCGTTTGCAGGTTCGAGATCACCGCCGAGAAGCGGCTTTGCACTGCACCGAGACTGGCGCGCTGGGTGTTGACGATGCTCAGCGCGTTGTCGATGCTGGTGATGGCCGCGTTTGAACTCGCTTGACTGGTGACGTCCACCGCCGTGCCGACGAGGGCCGAGGTGGCGGCGGTCAGACCGCTGCCGGTGACCGTTCCGGCGATCGTGATTGCCTTGCCGGCGGTCAGTGTCAGAGTGCCGTAGTTGGTGATCGCCGTGCCGCCCACGCCGCCGGTGGCGCCGAGTGCTGCAAAGCCGGTGTTGGCCGCTTGCGAGGCGGCGTTATTCGAGGTGATATCGATGTTGCGGCCGTCGGCGGCGGTCAGCGAGTAGGTGCTGCCGGAGGCCACTGTCGCCGTGACACCGGTCGAACCGGTTTTGGCATTGATCGCTTGCACCAGCTGGTTGACGCGGTCCGAGACAGTGCTTGCTGCGGCGAGGGCGCCAATGTTGGTGCCGTTGACGTATATGTCGCCGGCGGCCACCGCTGTGGTGGTGGTGATGGCGG
>Ga0114970_10004141_pt1 | contig 10589 bp, 7 predicted proteins | sample M_140205_XF_Meta_FD_87030 | JGI IMG/M metagenome (GOLD analysis project Ga0114970, IMG submission 87030) | Freshwater microbial communities from Lake Montjoie, Canada to study carbon cycling - M_140205_XF_MetaG | ecosystem: Environmental > Aquatic > Freshwater > Lake | place: Lake Montjoie... | reverse complement strand
GCTCATTGCGGTACACCACGAGGTCAGTAACAGGGCGTATTGCGCAAGAACTCTCTGAAACGGGCCTCCCGAGTAGATATCCAAAATCACTTTCGTCACTCGCAACTTCGGACGCTTTAGCAACCGCAATCGGCTCGGCTTCCGTATTACCGTAAACCGCAAGGCCGTCAGCATTGGGAAAATGACGCGCCATTGCTTTGCAGAGACCAGGGGTCACGACAGATCCGCCCGTCGTATATTGCTCCACAGAAGTAAATGGAGCACATTGATCGCGATCGAGATGCTCGCAGAGTAATCGCAGTGCAGACGGGGGTGCCGCAATACGAGTGACACCATCTTCCCGGATCTGCTTGGCAATGACGTCCGCAAAGCCCTTAGCTCCAAGCCTGGCCCTAGGAAGAATGACCGTGGATCCGATGCAAAGCGCGTGAAAACCGAAGACAGGAAAGAAATTAAGCTCACGACTTCCGATTTTTGGCGTCCAATACCGCCGAATAATCGCATGTTGTGCGTTTAGGACGCGGTAATCTCGACGAATCATCTTGATCTGGCCGGTACTACCGGTCGTGAATGAAATGATGGCATCGTGGCTTTTCGGAGGAAGGGGAATGATCTCTCCTTTGCCTTCCCTGCGGATCCGACCATCATTTAGGCTAAAAATAGATAAATGACGAAGAGAGGGAAGGCATCGAAGAACCAATTTGAGTCGCGTACTCGTGATGACATTCCTGCAATTGATGCTCTGAAGAAGTCCGGCCGTCGTCCGTGGACCAAGCGCGGGGTCCACTAAAACGACTGTTAGACCTCGGCTCATCAACGCAAGAACGGTCGCAAAGAACTTGGCCGATGGTTGCAGGGCCACGGCAACTGAATCGCCACTAACTATTTTGCGATCTTCGAGTTGATCGACAAAAGATTTAGTTAACAGCATGAGTTCACGGTAGGTAATGGGAGAACTTTCCCTTCCGAAAATTGCTACGTGATCTACGTCGCGCTGATGGTTTTCGAGAAAAAGGTTAAAGATGCTGGGGCCGTATCCCGACGAGTGAGTCGCCTCATTTTCTAAAGCGGACGAATTATGAATCACAGGAAATTTCAAAACATTCTCTCATGGTTTAAGGAGCGTTTCCCAATTCCGCACGCACTGCTTGCGGGCGCTGTTTACATGAAAGTCGATGCGACGCTGCGTCATCTCGACTTCGGGACGATTCGGGGAATCGCCTTGACGCTAAGCGGCATCGGCTCAACCGTACTGTTTTTTCTGCTAATTAGGATTATAGACGAGCACAAGGATTTTAAAAAGGATGCGCTGTCTCACCCAGAGAGAGTCTTGCAAAGAGGCCTCATAACGTTGCACGACCTCAGACTTGTGGGAGTTCTCTGCGTGATGCAGATAACTCTATTTACCCTTGTATCGTCCAGCCATCGATTTGAAGGACTGACCGCTTTATGCGCTCTACTTGCGTGGACAGCACTGATGTCCTACGACTTCAATATTGAAAATCTCTCAAGTAAACGACCAGTATTCTATGGTCTTAGCCACTTATTCGTAACCGTCATGATCGTTGGATGGATCACTGCAACCCTGTCACGTTCATCGATAACTGTTCATTACGCCGCTACCGTAGGTGCTGTTGCCCTCTACATCTTGCTGGCAAGCGCGGCACTGGAGGTTACAAGAAAGGCATTTGTAACACAGGAGAATCTAACCGAGGGAGACTCATATTCAAGGGTTTTCGGGTTCAAGCGATCCGTGATCCTAGCGGGCTCGCTTTCAGCTGCTGCAACGACGGTTGATGTAGTGATCTTTCTCGGTCTTGATTTGCCCATGGGAATCTTCACAAGTCTTTGTTTTGGTTTCGGTAGCTTAAGTTTTTTGTCGCGATACTATGAGACAGAGGATGTGCGATTCCGGAAGCTTGCGGTCACCATGATCGGTTTCCAGCTTATCGCAAGTTCCGTAACGACCGCTGTGCCTGTCCTTATCTCCTAAATCTTTCGATTTTTCCAAAACGAACCGCTAATCCGCTCGAAATATTATACCGATCCGGCTCAAAGCGGAGGATTATGTATGGCTATCAATGATCGAAAACCGAAACGCTCCACCGCCGCGAACGGCTCCGTTCCAGGCAAGGGCTTGTATACTGAGGAAGCTCGAATTGAGCGGCTATCCTTTCTTGAAGCTCATTTTGGGAAAAAACTAGAACACATCGGACGAGCCTCTCTGTCGGCCGAGGACATGCGCGGAAATGTTGAGAATTATATTGGATCAGTTGCGATGCCCGTCGGCATAGCAGGACCCCTGCTCATTCGACGAAGCGACGGAGACAAATTTACCTATGTGCCGATGGCAACGACCGAAGGAGCGCTTGTTGCGTCTACTTGTCGCGGTGCGCGCGTCATTTCAGCGTCCGGAGGTGTTTTTTGCCAAGTTCTTCGCACAAAGCTTAATCGAATACCCATGTTTTGCTTTGATCGCACTGAAGATTGCCTTTGGTTTGTCGACTGGATCAACCGTCACAGAGACCAAATTGCAAGCGAGATAGGAAAAGTCTCTCGGCACGCTTCGTTGATCGAGCTTCGTTCTGAAATTCAGTGTGCGAGCGTACACGTCCATTTCAATTTTTTGACCGGCTCAGCCGCTGGTCAGAACATGACCACCGTTTGCACTTGGGCAGCGTGTATGTGGATCCTAAGACATGCGCGCGGCGCGGGCTCTCCCTCAGTCCGCGAGTTCTATATTGATGGCGGAATGAGCGGTGATAAAAAGGTGACCTATCAATCATTTCTGAACGGCCGGGGACGCGCGGTTATAGCCGAAGCTGCTCTGTCACCAGACATCATTGCGAAGTATCTCCATCTGAGTGCGGAAGATCTTCACGCTGGATTCACAAAGGCGCTCGCCAGTGGCGTCAGGTCCGGAATGCTTGGGTTCAATATCAATGCAGCGAATGTGGTTGCTGCAATCTTCATAGCAACTGGCCAGGATGCTGGCTGTATACATGAGTCAGGACTTGCGCAGCTTGATATGCAACTCCGCGACGGGGTCCTGCACGCAAGCATGCTGATGCCGAGCCTGATCGTTGGATCCGTCGGCGGGGGAACAAATCTTCCGTCCCAAAAAGAAATGCTTTCGATCATGCACCTTGGACGCGAAAACCCTGCCGATAGAGTTGCAGAGCTTATCGCGGCTTATGCACTTGCTCTGGATATTTCTACCTTGGCTGCGATTGTCTCCGGAGAGTTTGTTCAATCGCATGAGAGGCTTGGACGGAATAGGCCACAAGCGCCGCTTACTGATGATGAATTAAATGAAAATTTTGTTCTCGCGCATCTCGACGTAGACCTCGCAAGACCGGGCACGGAAGTCCTTCATGATCCAGAATTCAATCAGAATGTGGACAGCATCTTGACGCAGTTGGGATCGTTTAATACGAACAAATTTATTGGCTTCAAAGGCTATCGTCTGTACTCGCCGGAAGGCAAGAGCCTGACAGGCAGGCCAATCATCGTGAAATCTAAGGCAACGGACCTCGAAGTGGGGGCAATGGTCGGTCAACTCGCCGCCCTTCTTGACAGGCGCCTAGCAAGCATAATTTCTCAGCACGGTCAAGCGTTAGACAGCTCGCTTGCCCACCATCGCGAAATTGATGTGTATCGATTTCTAGCTGAACACTTTGCATTTCTTGCTCCACAAATGCTCGGTAGTTTAAGTAGCGCCAAACGCGACGCCTATGTGCTGATCTTGGAACGTATCGAACCACTATCGGGCCGGGATCTTCGTCAATCGTTGAAAATCGTGATCGAAGCCGTCGGTCGGATGCATGCAGTCTTCTTTCAAAGGGAGCAATTCCTCGCGACACAGCTGCGCACGATTTCGTGCCCACACGGTCGATACCTAAAGCACTATGATCTTTTCGTAGAGCTTAACCGATCAATCTATGATGCTATTGGCATTCCTCTCGATGAACCAATTGCAGATTCCGTAAAGACGCTTACGGAGTCGTTAAAAACTTGGATGTCTCAGCATGATCGATTCCCAAAAACATTAATCCACAACGATATGACGCTCCGCAATGTCGGTCAGTCGTCGGACGGATCGATTCGTATTTTTGACTGGGAGTTGGCCTGCATCAATATTCCCCAACGTGATCTCGTTGAGTTACTCATGTATTCGTGTAGCGCAGTTGAAATAGAGTCTGGAATGGCGGATGACTTGTCACAGCATCATAGGTCGATCATTGAGCTGCACCTCGGAAGGAAGCTGGAAAGTGGACTCTGGGATGAAGGGATGCTGTTTGCTACCCGTGAGTTCCTTGTATGTCGACTGCCGTTCTATGCTTTAGCTTCAAGCTTTCGGCAGGATCTTCCTGTGTCACGAATCGCATCTACGGCGTTTGCCATGTTGAAACTCTTTGAGGGTGGACGCCATGCCAGCAACGTTTCCGGATTCTAACCCTTTTCATCGACCATTGAAAGTCAGTGGCGGCAAGGCCATCGGACTACAATGGCTAACAGACAATGGTTATTCCGTACCGCCGTGGCTCTGGGTGCCTATAGACGTTCTTTTAGCGAATATCGCAAGCGAAAATTCAAATGAATTTGAGCACGCATTTATCAACGAGATCGAGAAGTACTGCCAGGTTCTCATCGGCGAGGCGCCATACGGATTGGCCGTTCGATCTTCCGGCGCGTCTGAAGACGGGTTGGTGTCCAGTTGCGCTGGTCAAATGCAAACGGTCCTAGGCGTTTCTGGTGCTAGCGCTCTAGCCAATGCAATGAGAACTTGCCTTCGGTCGATTGTTGACTTTCAAAGGCAAAGAACAGGCTCGGACCTCATCTCAGCCGGCTCAATCATTATTCAAAGAATGCTAGCACCTGATTTTTCCGGAGTGGCGTTTTCTGCTGATCCGACTACTGGCGACCGGACCCAGACTTTCATTTCATCGTGTGCTGGACTTGGCCAACCTCTCACCGCTGGTGAAATTACACCCGACGAGCACAGAGTATCGGATGCAGGGTTAATAACACACACCATGCATGGAGAACCGGCAAACCAGACCATGGTTACCCTAGGCGGCGGTATCATACCGATGGACCAGAACAGTCGCTCCGAGTTACCGGCAATAATGGTCGCCAAGGTCGCGGCAGTTGTTCGTGACATCGCGAGGCGCCGAGGTACCCCTCAAGATATTGAGTGGTCTTTGGTCGGCAGTGATCTGTATGTATTGCAGGCACGTCCAATAACTCGATTGCCAGAGCGCAACGATGAGGCCTTTAGTACAGCATTCGACAACTCCAACATCGAGGAGAGCTACTGCGGCGTCACGACACCTCTTACATTTTCCTTCGCACGTAATGCGTATGAGCGCGTTTACCTGCAGACAATGGAAGTTCTTCAGATCAGCAGGAGGAAGCGAGAGAAGATGCAACCATATATGGCGAACCTTTTGGGGCTCGTCGAAGGACGCATTTACTATAATATTCGTAACTGGCATCGTGGACTTTTGCTATTTCCTGCGTTTGATTTACATAAAACTGACATGGAAAGAATGATGGGTGTCAGCGAGCCCGTTTCTTTTGTGGAAGATACCAGGCAGTCGAGGATGGAGAAGGTGCGTCGTCTGCCAGGCATTCTAAAGGCTATGGGCAGCTTGTCGTTTGGGTTTTTCGTTCTACCACTGCTGGTCAAGAGGTTCCATCTCCGCACGGAACGCCTGATCAATGATGCTCGATCGAAGGATTTGAGTGATTTTACTGCCTATCGCATTTTTCAGATGCTCAATGACTTTAAGGATGACCTCTTGAAGGCTTGGCACGTGCCGATCATAAACGACTTCAACGTCATGATCAGCAACGGCAAGCTTATGCGCTACCTTACTGCGAAGGGACTAGATGGATTTAAGGATGCCGTCAATCAGGCTCTCGCAGTCGATCCTAACCTTGCGAGCGTTCGTCCGGCATACGAGCTAGCGGCCCTAGCACGCATGGCGAAAGAAAAACCGGATGTTGTTGCCCTTATTCAAAACAAAGGAGTCGCTGACTTTATGGGACGCCTTGCAGTGATCGATTCAGCCATGCACCAGCGCTGCCTCGACTTCATTGATCGATATGGAGACCGGACCATTGGCGAGTTAAAGCTAGAAACTGTTACGATGCGCTTGGACCATAGTCTGCTCGCCGCATATTTGCGGCCACTCATAGCATCAAGTGTGAATCCCCTTAGACCACCCCAGCTTCCACAGGCTGTAACCGAGCATCGTCGCTTCAACTCGCTTCTCATTCGCCTACGTCACGCCATTCGTTGGCGTGAAGAGATGCGTTTTACGAGAACGAAGGTATTCGGTGTGGTACGGGATTATTATGTCGAGATTGGTCGACGCCTCAGTCATCTGGGTCGTTTAGCACGCCCGGACGACATTTTTTTCTTAACCGAGAGCGAAATCGAGGACACCTTTAATGGCTGTCTATATGAAAATGACCTAAAGCCGCTTATTGAATATAGACGAAGAGCCTATGACAACTATGAGCAGACACGCCCGGCTGGACATATACGGGTTGAGGGTATCCCTCACTGCCTCGGAAGTTCACCTTCGAAAATCTCTATGTCAAGCCACCTTCGTGGCACGGGATGCTCTCCTGGCGTTGCATCAGGCCCAATTGTCAAGGTCGAGTCGCTCACGTTGGACCTCGAGCTGGCTGGAAAAATTCTTTGCGCGCGACGCACAGATCCTGGCTGGGCGCCGCTCTTTCCTGCCGTGCGAGGGATCTTAATTGAAAAGGGGTCGACTCTTTCCCATTCGGCGATTATCGCTCGAGAGCTAGGTATTCCCACGATCGTAGGTATACCGGGTCTCATGGATAGCCTGGAGGATGGCCAAGTCGTTTCCATGGATGGTGCGACCGGCGAAGTCCATCAGTCGGAGGTGCTGCCCCATGCGGTTTGAAGGGAGCGGCACTATCGACGACGCGTTCTTCAAGGTCCCAAAGTTAATTTACCCTTTGGATAGTCAGTGGCATGGTGAATGCGAGAGTCATATTCGCAGCCTCTTCTCTGATGCGAACTCTTGGCACGAAGATGGAAAAGTCTACGTCGAGGTTGATCCAGGCGCGATGCGTGTTGTCGGCATGATTCATCCAAGACAAGTTATTGAGAGCGAAGTTTTTGGTTTCTTTGGATTTTGGGAGACGACAGACAATCTCGATCGAAACCGTTCCGCATTTGCTCGCATGGAGAAATGGCTCCGCGACGCCGGTGCTACGGCGCTCGTAGGTCCAATTAACTTCAACACGTTTCACGCCTATCGCCTGCGTATAGACGCAGACTTAAATCAACCTGCATTTGCAGGTGAACCATTCAATCCGGCTTACTACGAGCGATTCCTTCAAAATCTTGGCTTTAAACCGCGCGTCTACTATCGCTCTCAATTTTCGGAACTCTCAGATCGCGAAGTAAAGGTAATCGAGCAGCACGGAGAGAAGTACGCCACCCTGCTCAGCGACAAGGGTTTTCGCTTTTCAAGCGTCGATGAAAATCTTTGGCTGAGCCGCCTAGATGAGCTTTATCGAGCATCGAGTGATATTTTTGGCGAGAACCTCGGTTTTCAGCAAATCGGATATGAAGATTTTAGAGCCTACGCTGGTCATCGTCTCTACGAACGACTTTGTCCACGAAGTACAATCTTTGCCTTTGATAAGGAGGATCGCATCGCTGGCGTGCATTTGGCCATTCCAGATTATAGCTCTTTAATGCCTTCAACTCCCCTCCATGCAAGGGGTGAGTTCAAGTTTTGCTTCGAGCGAGATTTTTGCCGTCTATCGAATCCCGGCTTGATTGTGAAGACTATCGGTGTGCTTCCCGACCATAGGCGTCATGGTTTACTCAGGACGTTAATGGTTCATGCGCTGCGCGCTGCCGTCGGACATTATGGCTGGGTGTGCGGCGCAACTGCTCGCGAAGACAATCCATCAAATCTCGGCGGGGCACCAATTATGACTGATGTGCGCCGATACGCTCTCTTCTGGAAGAGGTTGTGAATGTCTGCCGTTATTTTTCTTACGCTATTTCTTTTCACACGGAGCGCTTTCGGCGCACCTGAAGAGGCTGTTAGCATCGTCAAACGCTCCAGGGCGGTAGCAATGTCGCCTTCATTCTCGAGTTTGGTGACATTAAACCAGAACGACGGAACGAAGATTTATAAATCCAAGATATTCGTTAAAAACACGGCGAATTCGTCGAGGATCGCAATATTTTGCCAGGAACCTGTCGACCTGAAGGGCAGCGCGTTCTTGACGCTGGCTTCAGGCGATCAGGTCGCAAGAAAATGGTTCTATCTTCCCGTCGTCGGGTCACCACGAGAATCGTCCGCGACCCAACACGGCATGAAGATATTGGGAACTGATATTCGCTTCTTCGACTTTGCGCCTCCGCCATTGAGTAGCTTCCGCTACAGTTTCTTGCCGGATCAAGATGGCAGGAGTGAGGTCTGGAGAATAAAAGCAGTCCCGGTTGCCAAACAGGTAACCAAGGACTTTGGGATCACAAGCGTTTCCCTGGAGATTGCTAAGGATACGTTCTTGACGATGCGCTCAATCGTGACTCTTGAAGATGGTCGTCGACGAACGATGGAGATTAAAAAGGTCTTACTTTCAGGTGGTTGGTCGATACCGACAGTTGTCGAGTATCGCCTAAAGGATGGAGATACCGTTGCGAGCCAAACCCGCGTTGAACTAAGCGAACTGGACACGAAGACGCCGCTTGATGATGATTTGTTTGATCCTAAGCGACTGAATAGGGCGCCATAGTCGATCATGCTTAGACTCCTTTTCATTGCAATTTATGTTTTTGGTGCCTCTCTGGCCTTCGGCAGCGAATTTGACGAAGAGTTTGGCAGAGCAGGATCAAAGGTAGAGGCAGTAGAAGCAGGGTCCACGCAACTGAGTTTGATGGAGAATTATACCTATCAAGCGGAGTTAGTAGGATCTCATGTCTTCGGGCGCTCTGGGTCCGGGAATGCCGTCGGCGCTGAAGCATCGGGATCTGTCAAAAAGGAAGGTGCCTCACTACATATTGGCGGATATGGCTTTTTCGAAACTGAGAGAGGCGATCATTCAAAGGTACGGGGACGCCTTAACCAGCTGGGGGCGTCCTATCACCTTACACCCGAATCTAGAGTGTTCCATGGTCGGGATACGATCGACCTTGGTCAATTCCAGGAACTCCCCATTATGAGTTTAGCGGAACCGAAGGAAATTCAAAATGCTCCTGCCAAAACGTATCAACGCGGTCGGGTTCTAACGTCTCTTTCGCACTCGTCGACTCATCACGTTCTTGAAGGTTATGTTCTCCATGAGAATCAGCATCATCACCAGAAGGGCCAAACCAGTGTTTATCTATCCGATGGTCTGGAACAAAAATGCAGCGAGTCCCCTTACAAGAATGCCGGACAATTTCTGGCACGTTACCGCTACTTTGGATTTCTTCATTTAGAGGCAATGATTGGACACCTTTGCAATCCTGGTTTTACAACTTCGGATTCGCAAACGTCAAAGGCGTCACCGGACAACCCTACGAGAGCTGTAGGCGGAAGCACCAGCATGAATCTTGGCCAGGCTGTTGTGAAGATGGAGGCCGCTAGTTTTGGTATCCTTCAAGGGGAAAGTAATACTCTACAGTCGCTCGGTCTAGGGGTAGATTATGCTGATCTCAGTGGAAACACGGCTTCCATGGAGGTTGCAAATTATCGATCATCGTTAGCTGACAATAATAGCATCACCCAATCTGCGTTTTTTGGGCAGTACCTGGCACTTGGCGGGATCCTGTCGCTCAAGCCGAAGGCAGGTATTGTGACGTCTGGAGGTCGTACCTGCCACTACGTACAATTAATTGCACTGCAGCGCCTTGGTTTCGGAATACAGGTTGGGATTGGCATCGATAGAATTCTGAAAAACGCTGAAATCAGCGGTTGGAACGTTCCCAAGAAGAACGCAAGTTATATTGAGGTTCGGAAGCAATTCTAAGTCCAATATAGGTGGCACCGCGTAAGGCAAAAACAGGATCAAAGTGAATCTTCCCGCCAGAGACAATCACATCCACTTTAACGAACTGCCTGCGATGCTTCCTGTGTCTTGGGAAATTTTCAACAAAGATGCCGATCCTGAGGTGCAAATATTAATGTGGCCAGAGGGGGAGGATCGTGGACCACCAGTCAGATCAAGTCCGGCGAGTCGGCTACAATAATCTTCGAACAATTGCCTTTGGATAAAACTTAATCCGTCATCCTGAGCCGGACACCGTCATCCTGAGCGTTAGCGAAGGGGAAGGATCCTTTCTTCAACTCGTCATTCTGAGGCCGTAGGCCGAAGAATCTTTTCTTCAACGCGGAAGAAAGGATCCTTCGCTAACGCTCAGGATGACGGATGAGTGTGCGCTCAGGATGACGGGTTAAGAAAGGATCCTTCGCTGCGCTCAGGATGACGGAGTAAGGCTCGGGATGACGGATGAGCGTGTGCGCTCAGGATGAGGAGTTGATTCAGGATCTTGGGAAAAAACTGGTCGGGGTGACAGGATTCGAACCTGCGACCTCATG
>Ga0114970_10004140_pt1 | contig 10590 bp, 14 predicted proteins | sample M_140205_XF_Meta_FD_87030 | JGI IMG/M metagenome (GOLD analysis project Ga0114970, IMG submission 87030) | Freshwater microbial communities from Lake Montjoie, Canada to study carbon cycling - M_140205_XF_MetaG | ecosystem: Environmental > Aquatic > Freshwater > Lake | place: Lake Montjoie... | reverse complement strand
CATGACTGGTTTTGCAGGTGATGTAAACGTAAATGGTGCATGGATTGTTGCCACAGTTCCAACTGCAAGCACGTTCACTTTCACGACTTCGGTAGCGGTCACCAGCCCAACAAACAGCGCAGGTCAACTAAATGTTTACATGCGTCCTGCTGGATGGGTTGAGTCTCGTCCATACGACGGTGGTGTTGCATTTTCTGCTGGCGGTACGATTACCAACCAACAGTTGATCCGTCAGACCCGTCGCTACTTCCGCTACCAGTCTGGTAAGGGTATCCAGTTCTCTACCGGCTCTTCGCTGCAACCAACGCTGTTCCAAGCTGTTTTGACCGCTTCTGGAACCACTGTGACGGTTACAACGTCTGCGCCACATAACTTGGCTATTGGTACAACCATTCAAGTATCTGGTGCTACTCCAACTCAGTACAACGGTACGTTTGTAATTGGTAGCGGTGGTTTTACAAGGACTACTTTTCAGTATTCAACCACTGTAATTAACACCCCTCCTTCGACACCTGCTACTGGTAACTCAATTCGAGTTAACCCAACAATCTGGTACGGCGCTCAAAACTCGGTTGGCATCTTTGATCAGCAAAATGGAATTTTCTTTCAATATGATGGTCAACAACTATACGCAGTGGTTCGTTCATCGACTATCCAAACGTCTGGTTATGTTCAGGTAACGCAAGGTAATGCAACGGTTACTGGTGTTGGTACAAACTTTACAACAGCGTTTGTGCCCGGTCAGTTTGCTGTTATTCGCGGTCAGTCATACCGTGTTATTGCTATTGCAAGCGATACATCATTGACCATTGCGCCTGAGTATCGCGGTAATTCATATGATTCAACCAACTCGCCAAATGGCGGTTACATCATGTCTGTCACGACAGATACAAAGTATGCGCGTTCGACGTGGTTTGATCCTATGGACGGCACCGGCCCATCAGGGTACAACCTTGATCTGAGCCGCATGCAGATGTTCTACATCGACTACTCTTGGTACGGTGCTGGATCTATTCGTTGGGGCTTCCGTGGCAAGGATGGCGCTGTAACGTACTGCAATCAAGTACAGAACAACAACGTCCAATACGAAGCCTTTATGCGCTCTGGTAACTTGCCAGCGCACTATGAGTCTAGTGGTTTGACTCCTACGACTTATCTGACGGCCTCAATTACTACTGGCTCTACCACTATTCCAGTGGCTGATACTTCATTGTTCAACACAAGCGGTACAGCCAAAATTACTGGAAGCGGAGCCGCTGGTGTTGTTGAGTACGTTACCTACACGGGTAAGACTTCCACCTCGTTGACTGGATGCACTCGTGGCGCAACTGGCGGTTCAGCAGCAACGGCGTTTACCTACAGCGCAACAGCTTTTGTAACTGTTGAATATGCTACCCAAGACTCTGTGCCTTCAATCTCGCATTGGGGCTCGTCGGTCATCATGGACGGCCAGTTCAACGACGACAAGTCGCTGATTTTTAACTACGGCATGACGTCATTCTTGACTATTGCAGCCGCTGGCTCTTACGCTTTGATGGCAATCCGTATTGCTCCATCGGTGGACAATGGAAGTACAGACACATTGGGCTTGAAAGAAACCATCAACCGCATGCAGTTGCAGTTGGACTCGGTGTCCATCATCTCTACTGCCAACGTGTTGGTGAACTTGGTATTGAATGGTCGTATTGCTGCCGCATTCTCTGGCACTGGTTCTGTTGCATCATTTACTTCACCTCTACAGCTTTCTGGTGGATTTACGTCCTCGCTGGCACAAATTGCGGTCAATGGATCATCTGGAACGGCCTCAACCATTACAGGCGGAGAATCACTGGCGGCGCTGTATGTGCCTGCTGGTGTGAACACATTGGACTTGGCAAACGCGCGTGACTTGGGCAACTCAATTTTGGGTGGTGGTGTAAACAACACCGTGCCAACAACTCAAGCTGGTTTGTACCCAGACGGCCCAGATGTTCTGTACGTTGTTGTAACCACAACAACTGCGGCAAACGTCCAAGCTCGTCTGTCTTGGAAAGAGGCACAGGCTTGATATGCCAAGCAAGTCACCAGCCCAACATCGTCTGATGGAGGCAGCCGCCCACACAAAGGGCGGTTTCGGTGGCGTGCCACAAAGTGTCGGCAAAGAGTTTGTTTCTGCCGACAAAATGAAACGTGGCGGGCTTTACGCAAACATCCACGCCAAGCAGGAGCGGATTGCACACGGATCGAAAGAGAAGATGCGCAAACCCGGCTCCAAGGGCGCACCGACCGCCGATGCCTTCAAGCAGTCTGCAAAGACCGCCAAGATGAAGGAAGGCGGCGTCTCCTTGGCCGTTGGCCGTGGTGAAAAGCTGTCAACAAAAGCAGGCGCAGGGCTTACGGCAAAAGGACGCGCCAAGTACAATCGGGAAACAGGATCACACCTGAAGGCTCCCCAGCCCCAAGGCGGTGGTCGCAAAGACTCATTCTGTGCCCGCATGAGCGGTGTGGTAGAGCATTCCAAAGGTGACGCACCCCGTGCTAAGGCTTCATTAAAACGCTGGGACTGCCCCGGCTGGTAAAGGAAACATCATGGCACAAGCTCAAGACAAAACTGATGCTCTTAGCGAGGACATGGCTCCAATTGCAGTTGCAAATAGTGGCGATGGTAGTCGTGGGGTTGGTGGTGGCGGAGTACAGCGACAGGCACTGAGCATTGCTCCCGGCGACTATGCCCCTGCAATTGATACTGGCTACACGCCAGAACGCGAAAAGTTTGACAAAGCAATTAACTATGCCAAAGAGAGCATGTACGTCAATCCTGCTGATAACCAGATGTACAGCAAAGAACGCGGGCTTGGGCCATCAATAAACGCTGCACGACTTGATCAACGAGGCATAGATGTGCCTGCATTGGTTGGCAAAATGGGCCGTAAAGACGGTGGATCTATTAAGAACTACACCGATAAATCAGGTCGCATTGATCTCAAAAGCTGCGGAGTGTCTACGGCGTCCAAAGGCAAATCTAATTCTTGCTGGTAAAAATTATGGCCAAAGTTAAAAAATTTGCAAACGGTGGCGCTCTTTCTGACATCGTTGGAACAGCGTCCAAAATTACGGCGCCCCCCGGCGATAACTCTGCTGCGCCAAGCTCGGTGCCGTTGAGCTATGGCGGAAGCGGAAAGACCGATGGCATGTCCGCCGACAACCCCGGCATGGACCAGACCCAAAAAGACATCAATTTTGCATCCATGGGCATGAAAAATGGTGGTGAGCCTGAATACAAAAAGGGTGGCAAGGTCACTACCCGGCGTGTTTCCAGTGGCGTAAAGTCCAAAAAGTCTCCTACTTGGTAATCAGCTATGGCGTACTCAGGAACTGTTGGCCAAACCGTAATCACGGTCCAAAACCTCATTGACCACGGCGCTCGTCGGTCTGGGAAGCTGGCCGAGGAGCTGACCGTGGAGCAGGTGCAGGCAGCCAAGGAGTCTCTGTTTTACATTCTGAGCAACCTGATCAATCAGGGCATCCAGTATTTCGCCATCAAGAAGACCGTCATTGGCCTCCAGCCAAACCAGTACGAGTACCTGTTGCCCGTGGGCGGTAACGACGTCCTGAACGCCCTGTATCGTCAAATGACGCAGCCTGTGGGCACGTATACGTCCTCCGCCGGGGGTGTAACGGCCAACGTGGCTGACGACGACACAACAACATACTGCCAGCAATCCAGCGCAAACGGCAACATAGTGGTCAACTACGGCGCCTCAAACCCGCAGTACATTGGCTCTATTGGCCTGATGCCCTACGTTTCTGGAGGCGGATCGGCCACTTGGAGCTACTACTACCAGTCGTCTTCGGATAACGTAAATTGGACCACCCTGTACACCGCCACGGGCGTTACAGTGACCGATGGCCAATGGATATGGCAAGACCTTGACCCGGGCGCCAACGTCGCCTATTACCGCATCCAAGCCTTTGGCGGCACCACGCTGGCCATCCGCGAGTGGTACTTGGGGGTTAACTCCACCGAGATCACCATGTCTCGCCTGAACCGCGACGACTACACCAACCTGCCAAACAAGAACTTCACGGCCAACCAGCCCTTCCAGTTCTGGCTGAATCGCACGATCCCCCAAGCCACCATCACTTTGTGGCCAACACCCCAGAGCGCCTTCTACCAGATGACGGTGTGGTACTCGGCCTATGTGCAGGACGTGGGCGCCCTGAGCGGCCAGTTGGCCATCCCAGATCGTTGGCTCATGGCCATCCAGAACATGCTGGCCCACCAGATGGCGCAAGAGCTACCCGGCGTTGATATTGGGCGCATCCAGTATCTGGAAGGCCAAGCCGAGAAATACTTCAACATGGCCGAGCAAGAAGAGCGAGACAAGTCACCGATCATGTTTGCGCCAAACATTTCGGTTTACACGAGGTAGTGTCATGCCTCGTTTCCTAAACACGCTTGGCAACTCCGACATCGCAATATTTGTGTGTGATCGGTGCAAGATGAAGCGCCCGCACTCGGAGGCAAGAAACGACCCCAACTTTCCCGGTTTATTGGTCTGCGGACAGGGCTGTGCTGATCAAATTGACCCCTATAGACTTGCCGCAAGACAGACCGAAAGAATTACAATTAGGTTCCCACGCCCCGATCAGCCGCTTGATCAATTTACTGACCAATCGCCCGAGTATCACGGTAAGTATGGACCATAGAGGATAACCATGGCAGCAACGAATTACACGCCAATTTCGCTCTACTACAGTAGCACAGCCACAAATGTACCGTTGGCTGCTAATTTAGCCAATGGTGAGCTTGGTCTAAATATCGCTGACATGAAGCTGTATGCCAAGAATAGCTCTGGCGTGGTGACCTTATTGGCCTCCAACTCTGGAGCATCGGCTACGGTATCCAGCGTTGCGGTATCTGGTGGTACAACGGGTTTAACAACCTCTGGAGGCCCAATCACCACCTCGGGCACCATTACCCTTGCCGGGACGCTGATCGCGGCAAATGGCGGCACTGGGTTCGCTTCGTACACCACTGGTGACATGTTGTACGCCTCGGGTGCTACAACGATCAGCAAGCTATCTCTGGGCACCACCAATTATGTCCTGACTGCTGGAGCTTCTGGCCCGCAGTATGTTGCCCAGAGTACGTTGGCGGCAGGTTCGGCGACCACGGCAACCAATCTTTCTGGTGGCATTGCAAACCAAATTCCTTACCAAACAGGCGCTGGAGCAACCAGTTTTATCACCGCTCCCAGCACTGCGGGGTATGTCTTGGGTTGGACGGGGTCGGCGTTTTCTTGGGTTAATGCCCCTGCGGCCACCTCTGCAACCAACCTTTCTGGCGGTTCGGCTGGCGTTGTGCCGTATCAAACTGGATCAGGCGCCACGTCATTTACTGCTGTTGGCACCTCGGGTCAGGCGCTTATTTCCGCAGGCACAGGAACACCGGCCTTTGGCACATTGGGTATTTCTGGTGGCGGCACGAATAGTACGGCTACTGCCACGGCGGGTGGAATTGCGTATGGAACAGGCACCGCCTTTGCATTTACGGTTGCTGGAACCGCAGGTCAGGTTCTGACATCCAATGGTGCTGGAGCGCCAACATGGTCGGCAGGTGGTAGCAACGCCTATACCCGTACCGCATACACTGCCACGTCAGGCCAAACCAGCTTTGCTGTAACGTATACCGTAGGGTATGTTGAAGTGTATTTAAATGGCGTTTTATTAACCGCCTCAGACTACACTGCTACTAATGGCACAACTGTAGTCTTGACAATCGGTGCGACATTAAACGACATTGTTGAGTTTATTGCTTTTAACACCACGCCAATCAGTAATACCACCGCAAACAACTTGCTTGCTGGCACGGCAGGTCAAGTTATTTACCAGAGCGCCCCCAACACCACAGCCTTTTCGGGGCCGGGAACCACTGGTCAGGCGCTGATCTCCAACGCTTCTAGCGGGCCTACGTTTGGAACCCTAGGCATTGCTGGAGGTGGTACAGGACTTACCAGCACACCGGCAAATGGCGCCTTGGACATCGGCAATGGAACTGGGTTTACCCGTACAACCTTGACTGCTGGTACTGGTATTACAGTGACCAACGCTGCTGGTTCCATAACCATTTCAGGCTCGCCGGTTGTTGCCAGCCCTTTAACATTAAGTGCTAGTGCTAATCTTACAATGGCGATAAGTTCGTCTCAAAGTGCCTATATTACTAGTAAAATTATTACGTTAGATGCTAATCGTGAGTTAGTAATTTATAATACTTTTCTTTTATCAGATACAATTTCTGCTTTTGTTTACAACTCAAGTACAAATACATTTGGAGCAGCAGCAACCATTAGAGCAACAGCTTCTGTTATGGGAGCAGTTTTAGTTTCTACTGATAAAGTTCTTGTCGTATCAATGGGGTCAAGTGGAACAACTCTTGAAGCTGTAACTCTTTCAATCAGTACAAACACAATTACTGTTAATACTGCTGCAACAGCAACACTTGCAGGTGTTTTAGCAGGTTTGAGTGGTACTGGTTACTATGGTTCTTTTGTAACTGTAGGCACTTCTTTTGTCTTGTCTTATGGAAGAGCCACAAACGTAACGGCTCTCAGGGCATTTACAGTATCTGGAACTACAGTAACTATTGGTAGTGAATCTACACTTACACCAGCTACAGATAATGCAGCAGCATTATTTTCAATCTCTTCTTCTGTTGTATTGGCTTTAAGTTCATCAGCAACTGTTTTTTATGCTACACCATACACAGTGTCTGGAACAACTTTGACAGTTGGAACTGGGGCAACAACAACATTAACTGGTCAATTTTATATCCCTGCTGGTGTTTTCCAATCAGGTCAAATTGGTGTTTTGTTTTTTAACGGCACTATTTTTGGAGGTATTATTTCCGTATCTGGAACTACTGCCACAATTAGTTCAACGCAAGTTTGGAGTTCTGGAGCAGCTCTTACTGCTAATAATAATTACACTGCTATTATTGGCGACAAAATGTTATGTTATTACTCTGCGGCTACTAATCTCAGCCTAGTAAATGTTTTAACAAATACAAGCGGAACAGCATCAGCAGGAACAGAAATTGCAGGCGGCTCTGCTAGTAATGCAACCAGCCAGCTTGGATATATCAATGGAACTATTCTTAGTTTTGGATTAAATATTCCACTTAAATATTCAATAAGTGGAAGCAATGCCATTGAAACTATTGTTGATACATATTATGCACAAGCATCAGCATCAACATTTGATTTACTGAATAATCTTGGAACTAGAATATGGACTGGCTCTAGCTACATAAGTCCTTTTATATTACGTTCTGCCACAAAAACTTTGGCGCCTTTTGCTGCAAACTCTGTATACATGAATTCAGATGGAACATTGACACCAACAGTAGCAAAAGTATTTGGGAATTCAACTTCAATTATTGGGAATGAAACTAATGTTTGTTGGTTTATTAATTATAGAAGCGCAACCACAGTAACAGCTTTAAAGGTAACACTATCATGAGCATCCCACGTAACCTATCTATCCTTGCTGACAACGTCAACTCGTCTGGCGTACTGGGCGTATCAGGTGGCGGCACTAACTCCACGGCTACTCCAACAGCAGGCACTATCGCGTACGGTACTGGGACTGCTATTGCATACAGTGCTGTTGGTACTTCTGGTCAAGTTCTAACCTCGGCTGGTGCGTCAACGCCAACTTGGACAACTATAACTGGGGCCGCACAACCGTTTGTCACTCAATTTACTGGCGGGAATACCCCGCCAAAAATGCAATCTTCAGGCTTTGGCTTAATTTAAGGAGCAACTATGTCAACTTCAGCACAATACGCAGCGACCCCCAAAGTGGGGTCGGCAACTCTAACAACGGCAGACACATCACTGACTGCGCCAACAACAGTCGGAACAATTATTACGGCTGGCTCATCTGGTACTCGTATTGACTACATTGAAGTTCAAGGTGTGGCTACGACAGTGGCGGGGCTTGTAAATCTGTTTATTTATGATGGCACAAACTACATTTTGTGGCAGCAAGTGCCAATACAGGCAGTTACTTCAAGCACAACAGTGCCCGCATATGTGGCTAATTTATCATCCACCAGCAACGCAAACATAATGCCGTTGACATTGCCAACAGGGTATTCACTGCGTGCTACTACATCGGTAGCGCAGACTGGAGTTCGAGTAACTGCTTATGGAGGTGACTTCTAATGAACCAAGGTATGTACGGCTATGGGTTGCCGCCGAATTATGCAACCCGTGTGGCTCCACCAAAGTGGACAACTGTTAAAAGAATAGTTGCAACAACTTCTACGGAAGTAGTTCCGCAAAACGTCTATCAAATAGGCGTTGCAGTATTTGGTGGCGGGGGTAATAGCGCGTCTGCTGGTGCTGGTGCAGGTGGTGGCGGTGGCGGGTTTGCTTTTGGCATTGTTGATGTAATACCGGGTCAAACTTTGCCGACAATAACAATCGGAGCTGCATCTGGGACATCATCGTTTGGCACTTTGTTGACGGCAACGGGTGGAACTGCCGGTAGTGGCACAACCCCCGGAACTGGCGGTTCTGGTACGGCATCTGTCACATTGCGCGGGGCTTTAACTTACTCTGGCGGTAGTGGTGGTAATGCTACAACAGGTGGCACTAGCGGTGGCGGTGGTGCTGGCTCATTTTACGGGACTGGCGGGGCGGGCGGTGCTTCTACAGACGTTAACAGCTCAAGGGGGGGTGGTGGTGGAATGGGAGGCGCCGGTGGAGCAAGTAGTATTGATTCCGGGGGCGCCGGTGGTGGTGGAGCAGGAGTCGGAAACAAAGGTGGAACTACAAGTACAGCTACTTCTAGTGGCGGAGGTGGCGGGACAGGCTTACCCGGGAGCAACGGAAGTGCAAGCGCAACCATCGGGGGTGCTGGCGGCTTAGGATTGGGCGCTATCGGTGGGGCTGCGGGTGTTAGTGGGGCTGGCGGTGCTGGGTCTAGTCAAGCAACGAGTGAAAACATTTTTATTCAATTATTGTACGGAACTTTAAATGGTTCTGGTGGTGGCGGCGCTGGCGCTTCTAATAGTGGCGGCAATGGTGGTATGGGTGGCGGTGGCGGTGGTGGTCACTCAACTAACACTTCGTCTCGTGGCGGCGATGGCGGGTTTGGTGGCGGTGGCGGCGCTGGTTATATAGGCGGCAATGGCGGGTTTGGCGGCGGTGGCGGCGGCAACAATAATGGTGGCGGTTCAGGTGGCGTTGCCGGTGGCGGTGGCGCGGGTGCTGCTAGTCAAGGTACTGGTGGAGTTGGCGCTGTCATTCTCTATTACACAGAGGGATACTAATCATGAAATACGCATGGATCGAAAACGACAAAGTTCGTGATGTTGCTCATAGCGACCCCGAAGAAATCTACCACCCTGATGTTGCCAAGTTTTATGACACCCAAGTGCCTGATGATGCTGTTAATGGCGATGGTTGGGTGAATGGTGTTTTGGTAAAGCCAGAGCCTGCACCTGCACCTACGTCGCCTGCCCGCACTTGGTCGTCAAATGACGTTCGTAAGAATTTGTCTTTGGCGGAGCGCGTCAAGTGGGATTCTGAATCAAGCGACTATGTAAAAACCGCCAAGATTGAATTTGACAACGCCCCACAAGTAGATCACACGACTGAGGTGTTGCAAATGCTTGTTGACGCTGGCGACATCACGCAGGCGTCTATGGCAAAAATATTGGCATAAGGACATCACATGCAATTGCAATTACCAATTGAGCTAGTCAACCAAATCCTTGGTTATCTTGGAGCACGCCCCTACCAAGAGGTGTATGCTTTAATCCAAGGTATCCAAGAGGCCGCCAAGCCCCCAACAGACGTAATTCCGCAAGAGTTACCTCAATCCGATTGAGGGAAAATTATGAGCGGAGAGATCGACCCAGTTAAGTACGGCGTGCTCTGGCAAAAAGTCCAAGACCTCGACAAAAAGGTGGACAAGCTAGAGTCTGGAATGGAGGAGCTATTGGCCCTTGCCAATCAAGGCCGTGGTGGCTTATGGGTTGGCATGGCCATTATTTCGGCGGTCTCTACTGTCATCGGCTACCTAACGCATTGGATGCACAAGGGATAGTCTGTGCTAAATGCGCTTGCTTCTCTTAATCTTTTTGATGCTGATCACAGTGTCAGCGGCAGAGGACAGGCTAATCCTTTCAGCAACGCCGCCAGAGAAGCAGGAGAAGCCCAAACCAAAACCGGGTTGCTCGATACAAGAACTGTATGTAATAGCTTGGACGCTGCACGATCCGATGGAGCGGCGTTTAGCGATGCTGGACTGGTTGGATAAAAATGTATGCAGTACCCAAAACTACGCCGATATTTGGAATTCATTGGGGGAGTGGTCGGGCGCATCAGACAACGCTTTGCTTCGAGCAAAGGTGATACAGGGATACGAGAAAGCGTTAAAGAGGGAAAACAAATGAACGAAAACATCAAAGCTAGGTTGACGTTTGCAGTGACCTTGATGGTCAGCGCCACCCTTTGTATCTCTGTACTGGGCATGGTTGGCGCATTCCTAATGGGATTGTGGTCAAAGGAAGTAGACAACAGCGAAATCTTCAAGTTG
>Ga0114970_10004136_pt1 | contig 10601 bp, 7 predicted proteins | sample M_140205_XF_Meta_FD_87030 | JGI IMG/M metagenome (GOLD analysis project Ga0114970, IMG submission 87030) | Freshwater microbial communities from Lake Montjoie, Canada to study carbon cycling - M_140205_XF_MetaG | ecosystem: Environmental > Aquatic > Freshwater > Lake | place: Lake Montjoie... | reverse complement strand
TGATTTGCGTGCTCAGCGTCAAGCTCACCAATCCGCGTTTCAACTCGCAGACGAAGGTAAAACTCGTGAACGGCGAAGTCGAAGGCGTGGTGAACTCCATCGTCTATGAAGGCCTGCTGCGCTTCTTTGACGAAAATCCCGATACCGCGACCGAGATCATCAAGAACATCATCATCGCGGCCAAATCACGCGAAGCCGCTCGCAAGGCCCGTGAAGCCATCCGCAAGGACGCGATGAGCAGCGGCGGTCTGCCCGGCAAGCTGGCTGATTGCTCCGAACGCGATCCAGCAAAGACTGAGCTGTTTATTGTCGAAGGTGACTCCGCCGGTGGCTCTGCCAAGATGGGCCGTAATCGCCACAATCAGGCGATCCTGCCGCTCCGAGGCAAGCTCATCAACACGGAGAAAGCTCGCCTCGAAAAAGTGCTTCAGAACAAGGAAGTGCAGACCATGATCACCGCCATCGGCACCGGCATCGGTGGCGACAGCGAGGTGGAAGGCTCCTTCAACATCGAGAAACTCCGCTACCACAAAATCGTCATCATGACCGATGCCGACGTCGATGGCAGCCACATCCGCACTTTGCTCCTGACCTTTTTCTTCCGTCAAATGCCGGAACTCATGAAGCGCGGCCACATCTTCGTTGCCCAGCCACCGTTGTATCAAGTCACCCGCAAAAAGCGTGAGGAATACGTGCAGAGTGACGCCGAAATGGACGCCATCCTCCTCGAACTCGGTTCTGGTGAGATTAGCCTGCGCAATATTGCCGATGGCAGCAAACTTACTGACGAAAAGCTCAAGGCCATCCTCGAACTGCTAGTGCCAGTCGCCAAATTTGCCGACATCATTCGTCGTCACGGTGCTGACTTTGAGCACTACCTGCAAGCCCGGGACGAAGCCACTGGCAACCTGCCGCATCATCTCGTCGTGATTCGTGAAGGCAATGAAGTGAGTATCCAATACTTCGTCACCAACGAGCAACTCGCCGCCTTTGCTCGCGACAATCATGACCTGCATCTTTTTGGCAGTCCCACTGCCGAGACCAACGGCGTTGCCGCCCCCAAAGCCCACCGCCGTGCACGGCTCATCGAAATCCACGAAGCCCACGGCATGAAGCGCCGCTTCCAGCAGCTCGACGAACTCGGTCTGCACGTCGATCATTTCAGCAGCCAGGACAAACCACTCTTCGAAGTTATCGAAGGCGATGGCGAGAACGCCAAGGTCCATCCCGTCTTCAGCATCCCCGGCATCCTCGACAAAGTCATGGAGATCGGCAAACGCGGCATGGAGATCAAGCGCTTCAAAGGTCTGGGTGAAATGAACGCCAAGCAGCTCTTCGAGACCACCATGGACCCGAACAAGCGCACATTGCTCCAGGTCAAGCTCGACGAAACCAACGCCCACGAAGCCGAACGCATGTTCACCATCTTGATGGGAGACGTCGTCGAGCCACGAAAACACTTCATCGAAGAAAACGCCCTCAACGTTCGCAACCTCGACGTGTAATTCCGGGTCCATCACCCACTTCCTGTTCTTTCGTTTAGCCTTTTCGTTCTCCGTCCATGCAAGATCCTAATATTCGCCCCATCTCTGTCGCTGAAGAGGTGAAGAACTCCTTCCTCGACTATTCGATGTCCGTCATCATCGCGCGTGCGCTGCCGGATGTCCGCGATGGTTTAAAGCCTTCTCAGCGCCGCATCCTTTATGCGATGCATGAGCTGTCACTTTATCCGCCGAAGAAGCACATGAAGTGTGCGAAGATCTGCGGTGACACTTCTGGTAACTACCATCCGCACGGCGAGGCGGTGATTTATCCGACGCTCGTTCACATGGGCCAGCCGTGGGCCATTCGTGAGCCGTTGATTGATCCGCAAGGGAACTTCGGTTCCGTGGAAGGCGATCCTCCGGCTGCCATGCGTTATACGGAAGCCCGCATGACGCATCTCGGTGGCACTTTGATGTCGGACATGGAGAAGGAGACGGTCGATTTCGTACCAAACTACGATGAGCGTCTCACCGAGCCGACCGTGTTTCCGGCGGCGTTCCCAAATCTCATCGTCAATGGCGGCACCGGCATCGCCGTTGGTATGGCGACGAACATGCCGCCGCATAACCTCGGCGAGGTCGTTGATGCCGTTTGTGCGCAGATCGACAATCCACAGATCACCTGCAGTGAGTTGCAGGCGCACATCAAAGGCCCCGATTTCCCGACGGGCTGTGTCATTCTCGGCACCAATGGCATCCGTGAATACATGGAAACCGGCCACGGCAGCGTGCGCACCCGCGGCAAGGCGGAGATCGTTGAGAATGGCAACCGTGAGCAGATCATCATCACCGAGATCCCGTTCAATGTAAACCGCGCTGAGCTGGTGAAGCGCATCGCAGAACTCGCGAACGAGAAAATTATCACCGAAATCAGCGGTGTGCGCGATGAGTCCGATGAAAACACTCGCGTCGTCATCGACCTCAAGCGCGATGCGCGTGGCCAGGTCGTGCTGAACAATCTCTACAAGCACACCGCGCTCGAATCGAGCTTCTCGATCCACATGCTCGCCATCGACGGCGGCAAGCCGCGCGTGTTGAGCATGAAGGATGCGATTGCGTGCTACATTGAGCATCGCCGCGAGGTCATCATTCGCCGCACACGCTTCTTGCTCAAGCAGGCCGAGATCAAAGCTGAGAAGCTCGAAGCCCAACTCCTCGCACTTGGCCATCTCGATGATTTCATCAAGATTATCCGCGATAGCAAAAACCGCGATGAAGCACGTGAGCGCCTCAAGGCCTACAGCTTCGCCATCAGCACCGCCGAGCAGCTCGGCATCATGATTCGCGCCCAGGCGAGCATCGTGGGCGACAAATACATCTTCACTGACAAGCAGGTCGAAGACATCCTTGAACTCCGTCTCTATCAGCTCGTCGGACTCGAACGCGACAAGATCAAAGCCGACTACGATGACGTTTTGGTCAGCATTCGCGATTTCATGGACATTCTGGCCCGTGAGGCTCGTGTGCTTCAGATCATCAAGGACGAATTGATGGCCATCCGCCTCAAACACGCCACGCCACGTCTCACGAGCATCGAGGCCGCTGAAGGCGAGATCGAAAACATCGACCTCATCCCCAATGACCCAACCGTCGTGACCATGACGCACTTGGGCAGCATCAAGCGCACCTCTACCGCCGAATACCGCCTGCAAAATCGTGGTGGCAAAGGCCTCAAGGGTATGGAGGCACGCGAGGCGCAGGGGGAGGAAGAAGCCACCGACTTCGTCGAGCATCTCTTCAGCGCGCATTTGCACGACTTCCTGCTCTTCTTCACCAACACGGGCCGCATGTATGTGGAGCGTGTGCATCAGATTCCCGAAGCCGCACGCACGGGCAAGGGACGTAGCATCAAGAACATGCTCAACCTGCGTTCCGAGGAGAAAATCGCCGCCGTGCTAATCCTGGCAGCCCAGGGGCAGGAAGATGAAGCCATGTGGGCAGCGGACAAATACGTTCTCTTTGCCACCAAGGACGGGACGGTGAAGAAAACCGCCCTCGAAGAATTTAAAAACTACCGCAAGGACGGCATCATCGCCATCAAGCTGGATGAAGGCAATGACCTCGTCGATGTCGTGCTCACTGATGGCAACAAAGAGATCTGCCTCGTCACGCATGAAGGTATGTGTGCTCGCTTCCACGAGACGGGTGACGATCCTGAATCACCCAATCTGCGTCCGATCGGACGTAACACCGCCGGTGTGCGTGGCATCACGCTCGACGACGGCGACTTCTTGGTGAGCTGCATTACGAACGAAGCGGGAGCCATGCTGCTCGTCGTAAGTGAGAACGGACTTGGCAAGCGCACCGCGTTTGACGAATACCGTCTCCTTACCAATCGCGGTGGCAAAGGTGTAACCACGATGAACGTCACCGAGAAAACTGGTAAAGTTGTCGCTGCGAAAGCCGTGCATGACAAAGACGAACTCATGCTCATGACCACCAAAGGCCAGAGCGTGCGCATCCGCGTCTGCGACATTCGCGAAACCGGTCGCAACGCGCAAGGCGTGAAGCTCATGGGACTCAACGACGGCGAAACCATTCAGGACGTGGCCACGGTGGTTGCCGATGATGTGATGCCGGTGGTTGAAACCGCTGAGTCTGCACCTGCGATTGATATGCCCACATCGGAAGCCGGAGAAACCACGCCAGCGACGGAATAGGAACAAGCTATTTGATGCCGCCGATCTTGCAGCCCTGCGCCTCGTGTTGTGGCGTGGGTGCGGGTTTGCCGCTGAGGATGGCATCGAGTGCGTCTCGCAGATCTTTGGTAGTCGCAGCACGTTGGCGCTTGGTGGGGCCGAGGTAGAGGTCGTTGATGCGGCCTTTGTAGAGTGTTTCGCCTTTAGGTGAAAGCACGATGGCCTCTGGCGTGATTTTGGCCTGCACCTGCTTCGCGAGAGTCTGCTGCTTGTCGATAAGCACCAAGGATTTGACCTTGGAGAGGATAGCGTGCTCCATGGCGACTTCGAGCGTGATCTCGGGATCGGAATGGATGAGGTAAACTGCGGCGCGGTCGCTGTAGTCAGCGGTGATCTGGTTGATCTCTTTGATGAACGACTTGGTGGTCGAGCAGAAAGGCGAGACGAAAAAGAGTACGACTGCTTTCTTGTCGCCCGTCACGAGTGGGTCGTGGGTTTTGCCATCGGTGCCGGGCAATTCGAGTGCCGGAGCAAGGCTGGTGAGCAACAGGGAGGCGAGAATGACGATGGAGCGCATGGAGTGGTGGGAGCTTGGATCAGGGCTTACGCATTAAATGAACAACTGATGATGGCAGTTCAATCAAAACCGATGGATAAGGCTTGTTGGCAAGGGAACGGGGGCAAAGGAATGTAGAAATCCTGACTGAGTCCGATCCAAATCATTCCATTGCCCCCATTCCTTTGCCAATCCTTCTTTGATTCGTCCCAAATGACCTTCTTAACCCAAGGTTATGATAGACAAGGCCGGTATTTTCCACGGTTTTGGTGCGTAAGCCCTGAGCTTGGATTAGTGGCGACGAGCTTTTGATATCAAACCACGCAATGCATCAACGACTTCGCACAAAATGAATCCGGCGAAATGAAGAACCAAGGGGTAAATCCAGCCGAGAATAATCATGGCCATGGTGGCAGGAGTCTCGGGAGCTACCTCACCCACAGCTTTATACCCATAAAAATGTAGTGCCAATGCGGGGATAAGGAGGTCAATGGAGATGTAAGCAAAGACGACCAATACCCATCCAATCCGAATGGATGTGCTGAGCTTTTCCCGGCGATAACCAGTGATGATGGGTGCCAGCAAAGCGATGAGCAAAAGGATCGGTCCTAGCGCTTTGATCGCAATCATGACGGCAGCACGTTGACAATTTAGGCTGCGTTCAATGCCGCGACCGCAGCATCGAGAGTGGCGGCGTCTTTGATGCTGATGACCTTCACGGTTTTGTCGATCTTGCCCATGAGGCCGGCCAAGGTGGCATCGGGGCCGAGTTCGATGAAGGTGGTGTGACCGGCAGCGATGAGGTGCTGCATGCTTTCGACCCAGCGGACGCTGCCGGTGACTTGGCTGGTGAGTGTGGAGCGGATTTCCTCGGGCTTGGCAACGGGACGAGCTTCAAAGTTGCAGACGACAGGAACGCGTGGGCTTTGAATCGGTGCGGCGGCAAGAGCGGCGGCGAGTTTGTCCTGCGCGGACTTCATGAGGCGGCTGTGATACGCGCCGGCAACTGGGAGGGGAATAGCGCGCTTGATGCCTTTGTCCTTTGATTTGGCAGCGGCGGCGGTGATGCCTTCAGCGCTGCCGCTGAGGACGATTTGGCCGGGGGCATTCAAGTTCGCGACATCGACATCGCATTCGGCGGCGAGTTCGCGGATGGCGGATTCTTCACCACCGATCATGGCAAGCATAGCGCCTTGGGTGTTGTTGCAGGCTTCTTCCATGAAGCTGCCGCGTTGGAAGACGAGATTGAGGCCGGTGGCAAAGTCGAAAGTGCCGGCGGCAGCGTGGGCGGTGAATTCACCGAGGGAAAGGCCGGCGGTGGCGGTGATTTCGAGCGAGGGAACTTTGCTTTTCAGCACTTCGAGGATGGCGAGGCCGTGCGCGTAGAGTGCGGGCTGACAGCGGCTCGTTTTGGTGAGTTTCTCCATCGGACCTTCGAACATAATGTTCGTGAGCGAGTAGCCGAGGGTGGCATCCGCCTGGTCAAAGAGGGCGCGGGCGGCGGGGTAGGCTTCGGCAAGATCTTTGCCCATGCCGACTTTTTGGGCGCCTTGACCGGCGAAGAGGAGGACTGCGTTCATTCTGGATGCTGGATGCTGGATGCTGGATGCTGGATGCTGGATGTTGGTTGCTAGATGATTGGATGAGGATTGAGCACGGGCCGTGAGACAGGTCAAGGAGTCAAGAGGTCAAGGAGGGCGGCTGATTGCTGGAGAACGGCGTTATGCAGGAGTTCGGGGCCGCGTTGCATGGCTTCGGCGAGTGGCATGGCGGCTGGTTTGATGGCGCAAAGGAGATCAAAACGAGTGCGCAGTTGGTCTTCGGCCTGAATCGCGCCCGCGAAGGCGGCAACGGGCTTTTTGAGCTCTCGTGCCATGTCGGCGACGCCCATGGGGCCTTTGCCGTGGAGCGTTTGGGCATCAAGACGGCCTTCGCCGGTGATGACGAGGTCGGCGGCGGCGATGCGTTCTCGCAGATGAACGAGATCGGCGATGAGATCGAAGCCGCTGGTGAGTTTGGCACCGCAGAAGCTCATGATGCCGAAGCCAAGGCCCCCAGCGGCTCCAGCGCCAGGAACGTCGCGATGATCGATACCGAGATCACGTTTGATGATGTCGGCGAGGTTTTGGAGACGACTTTCGAAGAATTCGAAATCCTGCACGCCTTTCTGCGGGCCATAGATGCGGGTGCAGCCGTGGGGGCCCAGAAGAGGATTGTTCACGTCGCAGGCGACGAGGATTTCTGGCAACGAGAGTGAGCTGCGTTCGATCTTCATCAGCCGATCCATGTTGGCGATGATGGGTTCAAGCGGTGAACCGGAGGCATCGAGAAAGCGGAAGCCGAGAGCGGCGGCCATGCCGATGCCAGCGTCGTTGGTGGCACTGCCACCGATGCCGATGACGATGCGATTGGCTCCGCGTTCGATGGCATTCAATATCATCAAACCGGTGCCGTGCGTGTTGGCGGTGGCGGGATCGAGTGGGAGATCGCTGACCATGGCGAGACCAGAGGCCGCACTCATTTCCATGATGGCTTCGAGGCGGCCTGCGTCGCGTACTTGGCCATATCTGGCTGTCACGGGGCGGTTGTGGGCGTCAAAGGCGGGCGTTTGGCACCATTCGCCCTGCAGGGCGGCGATCACGGCCTCGGCGGTGCCTTCGCCACCGTCAGCGATGGGGCAGAGGTCACATTCGGCCGCTGGAATGGCCATTCTGAGGGCCGATTCGATGGCTTGAGCGGCCACCGTGGCAGGGATTGAGCCTTTGAATTTGTCGATGGCGATGAGAATGCGCATGGGCGGGCGCAGGATGACGAGGTGTCACTGTTTTGCCAAGTAACGGTGCGTTTTGAATCGCAATCAGTGCAGCCGAGCGGTCGCCGATCGCGAAAATAGCTGGGTTTCGCCTTGCCTTAAGGATGTATTATTATTAATTTTATAATAGTTATGTCTTTAGCCAATCTGGCAGAGCTCAGCGTCCCGCTGACTACCCCCAACCAGGACCGCTCCCCGAGCAGCGGTCCCGCTGAGCTTTTGTCGCGCTCTGACCGGTTTGAGCGCGAGCAGGCGGAACTCAATCTGCGCAATGCCCGCATGGGGGCTTGGTTTGTCATGATCTTGGTTCCGCTGTGCACCTTCTTGGATTTCATGGCCTACCCAGAACGCTACTGGGAATTTTTGGTGCTGCGTCTGGCCTGTGCCGCGAGTTGCGTGCCGCTGCTGTTGGCACTGAATGGGACCCTTGGGCGCAAATACTGCCGGGCCTATCCGATCATCCTGCCCCTGCTGCCGGCACTCATGATTTGTTTCATGATCTACCTGAGCGGCGATTCGGGCTCAGGATATTACGCTGGGCTCACACTCTGCATTGTGGCGACGGCGTTTGTGTTCCATTGGACCTTCCGCGAGATCGGCATCACGCTCGGCCTGGTCATTGTCGCCTACTTTGCTGCCACCCTGCCGAATTTGATCACCACGAAAGACCCCCGAGCGCTAGGCATCTTCGTCAACAACACCGGCTTCATCCTGATCAACTGCGTGGTGCTCTATATCGGCAGCCGTCAGCATCATGCGATCCGGCAGCGTGAGTTTGCCAACCGCTGCAAGGTGGAGGATCAGCGTGAGGAGCTGACCGCACAAAATGACGAACTCACCGCCACCCTAAAATTGCTGCGTGAAACGGAAGCACAACTCGATCAAAGCGAAAAGCTGGCATCCATTGGCCGCCTGAGTGCTGGCATCGTGCATGAGATCAATAACCCGCTGAACTATGTGAAGTCAGCGATCTTCCTGCTCAAGAAAAAGGGCAAAACGATGCCGCCTGAGATCGCTGAGGCCGTGAATCGCATCGCAGCGGACATTGGCGAAGGCATTGACCGTGTGGTGGCCATTGTGTCTGATCTGCGCACCTTTGCACATCCTGAAAATCGTGGTGCTAGGCCGCTGAACTTGCATGAGGTCTCAGGCAAAGCGTTGCGACTGCTGGCCAAAGAAGTCAGTGATCGCGGGGTGACTTTGGTGAATGAAATTCCGCACGACATCATCGCGCAAGGAGATGAAAACTACCTGATCCAGATCCTGCTCAACTTTGTGCAGAACAGTCTCGATGCCCTCGCAGGACGGCCAGAGCCGACCATCGTGATCAAGGCCCAGCACACCGAGACAGGTGTCGATCTGAGCGTGCGGGACAACGGCATGGGCATTCCCAAGGAGAACCTCAGCAAGATCTTCGATCCCTTTTTCACCACCAAAGAAGTGGGGCAAGGCATGGGTCTCGGCTTGAGCATCTGCTTCCGCATGATCCAGCAAATGGACGGCGAAGTGAAGATCGACACCGAGGCCGGTAGCCACACACAGTTCACGCTGACCCTCAAGAAACCTGCCAACACCTGAAGTCATGTCCAGCCCCCTGCTATCGCCCTATCACATCCTTTACGTCGATGACGAGGAGAAGGCGCTGCATTACTTCAAAGAGATCTTTGGTGACGAATACACCATTCACATCGCCACGAACGCTGCGGATGGCTTTCGTATCCTCCAGGAACACGGACCTAAAATCGGCCTGTTGCTGACCGATCAGCGCATGCCCGGTGCGAGTGGCGTGGAACTCATGGAGCACGCACGAAAGCTCAATCCCAATCTCGTTCGCATCCTCGTCACTGCTTACACCGATTACCAAGCTGCCGTCGATGCCGTGAACTCCGGCCGCTGCTTCCGCTACCTGCATAAGCCTTGGGACCCCGAAGAACTCACCGTGGTGATCAAGCACGCGCTGGACTACTACCACGCACTCATCGAACGCGAACGCCTGCTCGTTGAAAAAGCTGACACCGTGCGCCACATGCTCTCCGCCGATAAAATCTCCGGCCTCGGCATTTTGGCGGAAGGATTGAACCATCATCTACGCAATGCGCTCACAGTCGTGCGAGCCTTCATCGATCTAGCGCCGATGAAACTGATGGAGGAGAATGGTGGCGCACGCCCACGTGATCCCTCGTTCTGGGGTGAAATGCAAAATCAGGCGCAGAGCCAGATCGAACGCATTCAGTCGCTGCAATCACGACTGGCGGAAGCTTCCCATGCCAAGCGCCTTGACCGCAACGACGACTGCACTCTCAACGGTGTGCTTGAAGAGATGATCAACATGTTCGCCACTGCTTTGCAGGCAAAGGGACTCCACATCGATATCGAGATCGACCCTGCGATTCCTGTGCTGAAGGTGAATCACGCCCGGTTTCTCCAGATGTGGCGCTTGATCTTCGTCGAAGAAATCACCCATCTCAGTGCTGGCGACAGCCTACAGATCAGCGCCAAAATCAAACGCGACGCCGCAGGCCTGGACCACGTGGTCATGTATGTGCGCGACACCGGTGCGTGGGAGGGCAAGGACAAGCCGGTGAACCTATTTGATCCCTTCTACACCCGTAGCCGCAAGCCCGATGACTTCGGCGTGAACATGATGGCCTGCTATGTCACCATGCATCTGCACGGCGGCATCGCCGAGGCACGCCACCTCGCGCCACGCGGACTGGAAATCAAACTAAGCATGCCACTGGAACCCGGCGTGGAGCCCAAGCAGGAGGAAGATTTCTTCCGCCTGCTGCTCAGCCATGAGCAGCGCTGGAAACAGCGTGAGGAGATGGCGGCGGCATAATACGGTGTCAAAAATTTGCACCCTGACACGAATGGCACTCGGTTAAGACCATTCATCGTGGATTTTGAATGTTCGGGAGGACCTCCAAAAGCACCGTTCATCGCGAGCATTGATAATTCAGCTTTGGTACAACGGCGTGCCGTGCAGCGGGTTCAATTCGCATGGCACTTCAAACCTGTTTTCTCCCTCACTTCCACCGCACGTTGCTAGG
>Ga0114970_10004130_pt1 | contig 10603 bp, 12 predicted proteins | sample M_140205_XF_Meta_FD_87030 | JGI IMG/M metagenome (GOLD analysis project Ga0114970, IMG submission 87030) | Freshwater microbial communities from Lake Montjoie, Canada to study carbon cycling - M_140205_XF_MetaG | ecosystem: Environmental > Aquatic > Freshwater > Lake | place: Lake Montjoie... | reverse complement strand
TACAATTCCCCCCTCTACAAAGGGCATTTCCCAACCGTTGATGCCGCCTGCGTAAGCTTGTTGCGCTCAGCTGGAGCGCTGATTTTCGGCAAGACCGACACCGTGGAATTCGCCGCTACCGGTCGGCGCGCCGCGACCCGCAATCCGCATGATCTGACCCACGGTCCGGGCGGTTCATCGAGTGGCTCGGCCGCCGCTGTCGCTGATTTCCAGGTTCCGCTGTCGCTTGGCACCCAGACGGCCGGCTCTATGGTCCGGCCGGCCTCGTTTTGCGGGGTATGGGCCATGAAACCGACGTGGGGTCTGATCAATCGCGAAGGCTCCAAGATCTATTCCAACACCTTAGACACCATCGGCTGGTTCGCACGCAGCGCCGACGACCTCATGCTGCTGCAGGATGTCTATGACGCGGATGTGGGCGATTATCCCATGCTGCCAATACGTGGTGCTCGCATCGCGGTCTGTCAGACCCCGGCATGGTCCAAGGCAACGGAGGCCACTCGCACCGCCCTTGCTGCGGCCGCCGACGGATTGCGGAAGGCGGGCACTATCGTCACCGACTTGAACCTGCCGTCCGAGTTCGACCCCCTGCCGGACCAGCAGACCCTCATCATGCGTGCCGAGGGCCGCGCCGCCTTTCTGGCTGACGCCCGCGCCCATCCTGGTCAGCTGGAGCCCAGGCTCCAGGAAATAGTCGACAACACCGATGGCCACACCCGTTCTGGCCTATTGGCCGCCTATGACGCTGCCGCCTTGCGTCGGTCGCAGTTCGACGCCATCGCGTCCGGGTTCGATGCTGTCATCGCGCCCAGTGCCCCGGGCGAGGCCCCGCTGGGGCTCGAAGATGTCGGCGACCCTGTGTTCAACGGTATGTGGACCCTGTTGCACGTTCCAACCGTCAATGTGCCGGCCTTCACTGGACCGCAGGGGCTGCCCGTCGGGATCACCGTGATCGGGCCTCGTTTTGCGGATCGAAAAGCCTTGGCCGCAGCCAAGGCGGTAGGGACTGCGCTGGGTCTATAGCCTTCAAAAATCGGCGGTCACAGTCAGGGTCAGGGTCCGTGGCTGTAGTAGGGTCGTCTGGCGCGCGGTCCGCATGAGGCTCTCGCGGCCAATCCGAACGGGCTTTGGCGGCACCTTCCCGTCCCGGACGCGAGACCGCCGATAAGGGCCGCCGGGCTGAGGCGCGAAAGTAGACCGGGTCTTAGGCTTTGGTTGCCGTGGACGATGCCGCCACGCTGGCGGCGGTCTGCCCAAACAGGATCTGCCGCGACTGGGCGTCTGTGATGGTTGGCATGACATTGATTTCGTCGACGATCTCATAGGCTCGGATCACGGCTCGCCGGGCCGACAAGGCGTCATACCAGCGCTTTAGCTCTGGAAAGTCGTTGAGGTTCTGGCGGTGCCGTTCGTGCCGCTGGATCCAGGGATAGATCGCGATGTCCGCTATCGAAAAGTCTCCGGCCACATAGGCCCGCCCGTGCAGACGGCGGTCGAGCACGCCGTAGAGGCGGTTGCACTCATTGACGTAGCGGTTGATAGCGTAAGGAATCTGCTCAGCGGAATAGCCGACAAAATGGTGCGCCTGGCCAGCCATGGGCCCCAGTCCGCCCATCTGCCAATACAGCCATTGCAGCACTTCATAGCGACCCCTCCCGCTCGCGGGCAGCAAACGATGGTTCTTGTCCGCCAGATATTCCAGGATGGCCCCGGACTCGAACATCGTCAGCGGCGCTCCGCCATCAGCCGGGTCATGGTCGACGATGGCCGGGATGCGGTTGTTGGGGGCAATAGCCAGAAACTCCGGCTTGAACTGGTCGCCTTGAGAAATGTTCACTGGCACGATGCGGTAGGGCAGACCTAACTCTTCCAGCGCGATGGTGATCTTATGGCCGTTGGGCGTGGTCCAGTAGTGCAGGTCAATCACGGCGCAGTCCTTCAGCCTAAGATCAGCAGTTCGGGTAAGCCGACCAAAGATGTGATCTCGAAGTCCGGGGCACCAGGGAGACGTTCGCGTCTCTGGCCATATCGATTGCACCAGACAACCTTCATCCCAAATGCGGATGCTGCATAGGCATCCCAGCCGTTCGACGACACGAAGGCGATCTGTTCGGCCGGCAGACCGAAATGATCCAGGGCGAGCTGGTAGATGCGGGGGTGGGTCTTGAAGACGCTGGCCTGTTCCACCGACAGACGAGCGTCGATGAGTTGCTCTAGCCCGTTGCCGCGCACGAGGCTTTCGATCATCGCCGGTTCACCATTGGACAGGATGCCGGTGGCGAAGCCGAGCCGTTTCAGTTCCGTCAGGGTCTCAGCCACCTCGGGAAAGGCTGCAAGGTGCAGATAGAGTCCCATTAGCCGATCGCGCAGGGCTGGATCGTCAATGGCCAGCGTCTCCAGAGCGAAATCGAGCGCCTCGCCGGTCACCTGCCAGAAGCCTGCATGCTGACCCTGCAGGCTGCGAAGCCAAGTGTATTGCAACTGTTTGTCGCGCCACAGAGCCGTCAACGCTGGGACCTGATCGCCCAGCACATCGCGGCACGATGCCGCTGCAGAAGCGAAATCGAATAGCGTGCCATAGGCGTCGAACACGCAGGCGCGCACGGATAGGCGCGCGCGTGTCATGGCGTCCGTCCGGCTCGCGCCGGGGCTCCCGAGGCATTTTTTAGCCGCTGGATTATGCCCGCACCGCCTCTAGGATTGAGACGTAGTTGGCCACCGCCGACCCGCCCATGTTGTACACCGCGCCGACTTGGACTTTCGGCAGTTGCAGGGCCCCGGCCAGGCCAGTGAGTTGCATGGCCGCCATCACATGCATGGAGACGCCGGTCGCGCCCACGGGATGGCCCTTGGCCTTGAGTCCGCCGGAGCGGTTGACGGGTAGTTTGCCATCGGCACCAACCCAGCCTTCCAAAATTGCCCGCGCGCCCTGGCCCGGTGCAGCTAGTCCCATGGTCTCGTATTCGATCAGTTCTGCGATGGTGAAACAGTCATGGGTCTCGACGAACGAAAGGTCGGCGAGGGTGAGGCCCGCCTCAGCATAGGCCTTCGCCCAAGCGTGTTCGCCGGCCTCGAACCGGGTCGGATCGCGCAGGGACATCGGCAACAGATCATTGGCATGGGCCGAGGCCCGGAACCGTACCGCCTTGGTCAAGGCGGCGGCGGTGTCACCATCGGCCAGCACCAGGGCAGCGGCACCGTCGGAGACGGGTGAGCAGTCGGTTCGTTTGAGCGGCCCGGCGACAAACGGATTCTTTTCGCTCTCGGTACGGCAGAACGCGAAGCCCAGATCCTTACGCAGCTGCGCGAGCGGGTTGTCGACCCCATTGCGGTGGTTCTTGGCGGCGATAGCGGCCAGGGCGTCGGATTGGTCTCCATACCGCTGGAAATACTGCTGCGCGATGCGGCCGAACACGCCGGCGAACCCGCCCGGAATGTCGCCCTCCTGCTTGAGGTAGCTGGCCCCCAACAGATTCTCGCCGACTTGGGGCCCTGGCGTGTCGGTCATCTTTTCGACCCCGATCACCAGGGCGGCGCGACCGCGGCTGGCCCGGATGAAATCCATCGCCTGATAGATCGCCGCTGAGCCGGAGGCACAGGCGTTTTCGCAGCGAACCGCCGGCTTAAAACGCAGGACTGGAACCGACTGCATCGGTAAGGAGGACGGGAAGCGCTGTTTCGAAAATCCACCGTTGAACTGTCCTACAAACACGCCATCGATTGCGGCGGGCTCGATACCGGCGTCGGCAATGGCGGCACCGGCGACGTCGCTGATCAGGCTCTCAACATCGCTGCCTTCCAGCTTGCCAAACGGCGTGTGCGCCCAGCCGACGATGCTGATGTCCATGGTGGGTCCTCCGACGTTATGCTGCAGTTTACAACGAACCAAGCGGCCACGACTATGGCCCAATCCACCGTGAGGAATGATCCATGACGGCCTATATCCTGGCCACGCTCGATATCCACGACCCGCAGAAATTTGCGCGATATCGTGAACTGGTGGTGCCGCAAATCCAGTGTTTTGATGGCTTGACGATCGTCAATACCGAGGATCTCACGGTCCGTGAGGGTAGGCCCGCGCGGCGGCGTGTGATCTTAGTGCGGTTTCCAACGGCGGCCCTGGCCAACGCCTTTCTCGATGACGAGGCCTACCAGCCTCTGCTCGAACTTCGCCTGGAGGCCGCGACGGGCGAGGTGGTGATCGTCGAGTCCGAGGGAGCCTTCACAGATCGCCGGCGGCCTCCCCCGTAAATCCGCCGGAAAGGATGGCGGGCCTATTGGGGCGGCATGGATAGCGCCACGAACGCCTGGAACGACCGTCGCGCCAATCACCGCCAACGCGCGCTGTTGCGCGGCCGCATCTGCTACGGGTCCAACGCCGAAATCTCCATCGACTATGCGATCCGCAACATTAACGCCCAGGGTGCTCTGTTGGTGGTCTCCGGCGAGCAGCCCTTGCCGACCAATTTTACCTTGATCCACGTCACGGAAGGCACCTCTTTCGACAGTCATGGGATCTGGCGTCACGGCGCCTATGTCGGCGTAACCATCGGTGACCGCCACGATCTTAAGGGGCCGATAGACGCGCAACTGCGTACTTTGCACAATATTTGAGTTGCCCTGGCCCCGCGTTAGTTCCGCCTTGGGCTAATGATCAGACTGGAAACAGGTCTCCAAACAAAAGTGTCGCGCATCAGACCACAGCGACCGACAGTCGGTGTCAGGAGGCACCGATGTCGAAGATGTTTGCAAAGTTCGCCGCGCTTGGCTTGGCCGCCGGCCAGTGTCCGCATCACCAGCTGTGCCTCGATCGTGCTTTGGACCGGCGTGGCATTCGCCGGCCGCTTAGTGGGCTTCTTCTGGGGATCATTCGCACGCGGGTTCCTTTGGGCCGCTACACCCATTAGTGAGGCCGAACGCGCGGCGTGTCCGCGGTAACCGGTGATCTATCGGCCCATGACCGATCCCCTATCCAGCGAGCGTATCGCCATCATCGGTGGCGGTTTTTCCGGTGTATTGTTGGCTATAAATCTGCTGGCCAATGCAGATGGCCCACAGGTGCTGCTGATCGACCGCTCCGGGGTATTCGGACCGGGCGTAGCCTATGGCACCGACGAGCCTGATCACCTCCTCAACGTCCGCGCCGCCGCTATGGATGTCATTGCCGACCGGCCGCAGGATTTTCTCCACTGGTTGCGCGGTCCTGGCGGGATGCCCCATGCCGATCCGAGCGACTTCGTGCAACGTCGGCTGTTCGGCCAGTACATCCGCGACCGCCTTGCCGAGGCCATCAAAGGACCTGGCGGCGAGCGTCTCTCGCTCATCACGGATGATGTCGACGCCCTAAGGCCGGTGCCAGGTAGGATTACACTGACCCTGCGCCGGGGCGGCGCGCTTGCGGCCGATGCGGCGGTTCTGGCCCTGGGCAATTTGGCACCGACCGCCCCGTTTCCGTCCGGCCATCCGGTGCTCGCCCACGAGCGCTTCATCGCGGATCCTTGGAGCGCCGATCCGCTCAAAATGGTCGGCACAGGGGAGAGCGTGTTCCTGATCGGAACCAGCCTGACCATGGTTGATGTGACGCTGACCCTGCGGCGCCTTGGCCATCGCGGCCAACTGATGGCGCTGTCGCGGCGTGGTCAGTTGCCACGCCATCATGTTATCGGGCCAGAGACGCCGATTGAGCCGCCTCCGGCGGCGGCAACCCTATCTCGATCCCTGCAGGCGTTCCGCGCGGTCATCCGAGAGGGGGCGGATTGGCGCAGCCTACTCGACGGTCATCGGCCGCAGGCGCAGGCCCTCTGGGCCAGTTTACCGCCCAAACAGCGGGCCAGTTTCGTGCGCCACCTGAGGCCCTTCTGGGAGGTGCACCGCCACCGCCTTGCACCCGCAGTCGGAGCACGGATCGACGCGCTGCAGGCTGACGAAACCTTTCGCTACGCCGCAGGCCGGCTGGTCGACGCCAGGGGCGGGGAGGGCGTGATCACCGCGGACTGGATTCCGCGTGGATCTGGCATAACCCATCGCACGACGGCCAACTGGCTGATCAACTGCGCTGGCCCCGAGGCGGGATTGACCCGCTCCGATGAGCCCCTATTGCGTCAGCTCCTCGCCGAAGGCTTGATCCGGCCAAACGCGCTCGGGCTGGGCATGGACACTGACGCGCAGGAGCATGTGCTGGCGCGCGACGGTCAGCCCCACAATCGCATCATGGCCGTGGGGGCGCTGACCCGTGCCCGCTTCTGGCAGCTGACGGCCGCACCCGACATCCGGGTACAGCTGGAAAGGCTGGCGTCACACCTCCTGCGGTAAAGCCCCTCCTTCATTTGCAAGCCAATGGGACAGGTGTCGACGCATGATCCCGCTGGTGTCCGACAAGGTCTTCCAGCTTATGCCAGCCGGCGCCGGCACCCCTGGTGGGCTCGGCCGTGCTGCTCAATGCCAACTATAACGGTGCCAGCTTGAAGACTTTGAGCTAGTCCCGCTCAGGAACCTCGCCATGGGTCGCGAGCAGCTTTGGCTCGCCCCAATCCTCGAACTCTGGGTCGCCCTCGATCTGTAAAACCACGACCCCGAGGCTTGAGGCCGACTGGCGTTCGCCGTTGCGCAAGGCTTCGGCTGCGGTCTTGAATTGCCGGGGCTGTCCTGTCACCAGCCGTTTCCCGCGACGCTCCACAGTCTGAACGGTAAAAAAGGTCACCCGGGCCACTTCGCGAGCGTCTACTTCTTGCCCTTGCTCAGTGGTGCCAACACGCCTTTCAAGCTTGGTGCCGATGCGTTGGCTTTGGCAGGCTGGGCCTTCTTGGTTTTGCCCTTGGATTCTTTCACGGTAGGTTTTCCTTCTGCTGACCGACAGGCTATCCGCCGCCGGGGCGGCTGCCTCGGCGCTCGAGCGATGCGGATTGTCGGTGGGTTGGAAACGGATCATGCGCCGCATTGGCGCGGGCGGATAGGGCGCAATGACCTGGCGGGGCGATACCGTAAAAAGAAAGGGCCGCCCGAAGATGAGCGACCCTTGCGTGTTCAGCCAGATCTGGCCTTTCTCGGTTCGAGATCGGCGGTGTCAGGACCCGCCGAGTTCCTTGCGAACGATCGCCGCCCCCTGGGCGAGGGATGCCAGCTTCCCATAGGCAACGTCGATGTTCATGGGGGCCATGCCGCAGTTGGTGGCGGGGAAAAACTTCTCGGGCGGCACATAGTTCATGGCGGCACGGATTGTGGCGGCTACGTCCTCGGGTGTCTCGATCTCATCGGTGGCCACGTCGATGCATCCGACCATTACGTCCTTGCCCTTGAGTAGGCCAATCAGTTCAATCGGAACCTTGGAGTTGCGGCATTCCAGCGAGACCATGTCGAGGCTGCTTTTTGCGATATGCGGAAGTGTGTCCTCGTACTGGCGCCATTCCATGCCAAGCGAGGCTTTCCAGTCGTTATTGGCCTTAATGCCGTAACCATAGCAGATGTGAACGGCGGTCTTACACTTCAGTCCCTGCTTGGCGCGCTCCAGGGCCGGTAGGCCCCATTCGGGCACCAAGCTCATGTAGACGTTCCACGCCGGCTCATCGAACTGAATGATGTCGACGCCCAGAGCCTCCAGTTCGAGGGCTTCTTCGTTCAGCGCCTCGGCGAAGGCGAAGGCCATCTTGGCGCGGTCGCCATAGTAGTCGTCTGCCAGTGTATCGACCAGGGTCATCGGGCCGGGCAGGGTGAACTTCAGCGTCTTGCGGGTGTGGGCGCGGGCGGAGCGGGCCTCGGCGCTGTGCACAGACCCCGTGCGTACGATCGGCCCAATCACATTGGGGCAGTCGGCCTTATAGCGATCATTGCGGATACCGATTGTCTTCTTGTTTTCGAAATCGATGCCGCCGACGTTGGCCAGAAAGCCATGCACGAAATGCGACCGTGCCTGCTCGCCGTCGCCGACGATGTCGAGCCCGGCGTCTTCCTGTCGCTTGATCGCCAGGATGGTGGCGTCAAGCTTGCCCTGCGCCAGGGTCTCGCCCTCAAGCTTCCAGGGTGCCCAGAGGCGCTCCGGCTCGGCCAGCCACAGCGGTTTCGGCAAGCTGCCAGCCAGGGTCGTCTTGAGCATTTTTTGCCTCCCGTAAGGTGTGCGACTTGAACCCCAACTGTCTGTTCGCCGCAAGCGTGCTAGAGCCTGATCATGACGAAGAAGATGCCATTTGGGTCTGGCCTGCCGGCGCGGCTCTGGAACACGCCCTACTTGTTGGTCACGCTGGTGGCTCTGGCCTGGGCAGGCAACGCGCTGGTCGGCAGGGCGGCGCGGGACCTAGTTCCCCCGTTTACCCTGGCCTTCGTGCGCTGGGCCGGTGCACTGACCCTGGTGGCACCGTTCGCGTGGCCGCACTTGAAACGAGACGCGGCCGCGTTGCGGGCCAAGGCCGGGATCGTCATTGTGCTTGGCCTGCTGGGCGTCGCTACCTTCAACGCCCTGCTCTACACGGGGCTGCACTACACCACGGCTACGAATGGCGTGCTGATCCAGGCCGCAATTCCGCCGCTGATCGTTGCCTTTGCCTTTCTGCTCTTTCGCGAGACCGTGGGCTGGCGACAGCTGGCCGCCGTGGCTATTTCCGCTTCAGGCGTGGTGATTATCGTCTGCCAGGGCAGCGTCGATGTGCTGCTGAAGCTGCGGTTCAACCACGGCGATGGCCTGATCCTGATCGCGGTCCTGGCATGGGCGATCTACACAGTGCTCTTGCGCCTACGCCCGGCGGTGAATCCATTAAGCTTCATGGCCTGTGTCTTCGCCATCGGGGTTGCGGCAATGGGGCCAGCCAGCCATTTCGAACTGACCCACGGTCATCGCATTATCTGGAGCATCGCGAGCCTGGGGGCCTTTGCCTATGTGTCGGTAGTTCCATCGCTGCTAGCCTATTTGTTCTACACGCGCGCCGTCGACCTGGTGGGCCCGGCGCGGGCCTCGCAGGCCATTAATCTCATGCCTGTGTTCGGGGCTGTGCTGGCGGTCATCCTGCTGCATGAGCCGCTGGCGGCTTATGATCAGATCGGAGGCGTGCTGATTGTCGCCGGGGTGATCGGCTTTGCGGTGGTGCCCGCGAAGGCGCCCGCTGACAAATCTTCAAAGATCGGACTAGACTCGTCGGCCGGAGGGGGAAAACATCGCCAATGAAGAATCTCAAGACCCTTCTCGCTGTCGTGTCGCTTGGTATCGCCGCAAGCCCCGCCTTGGCGCATCATAACGCCAACGCCGCCTACAACACGGCAGTCCAGCTGCAGCGCACCGGGCCATTGATCGAACTGCGCGATATCGAGCCGCACGCGGTTTGGAAATTCGCCGTTGTCGATACGGAGACCAAGGCCCAAACGGTATGGACACTCGAAGGGGTGAACAGTTCCGAACTGCACCGGATGGGCTTGTTGATCCGCCAGGATCTCAAGCCGGGATCATCGATGACCTATATCTTCAGCCCGTCGCGTGACGGTTCAAACACCGGTCTGCTGAAGGCTGTGATTATCGGTGGCAAGACCTACCGGCTGGCGACCTACTAGGCCGACGCCTAGCGCTTCTTGCCAAGCTCGGCGGCAATGTCCTTGGTCATTCGGCCGACCTTGCGGTGGGCGGCGGTCAGCTGATCGCGGGTGATGCCCCAGCGCTTCATCCAGTATTCGACCGCCTGCCGTTCGGTCAGGTCGAGCCGGTCCTTGTCGATAAAGCCGCGCTTGTCCTTCAGGCCGGCCATGATCGTCTCCCGCAGTTCCGTCTCGCCGCCGTTCTATACCAACAGACCGACGCCGTCGCGGATGGCGATTGTCACGCCGAAAGCCTGAGACCGCGCCGCGAAATCAGCGAGGATGCGTGTCGCGTCTACCGTTCCAGCCAGGGAGGGCCGCCCGCGAGTTGCCATGTCGGACGGTCCGCCAAGACCCGTGTCGTTCAGCACGATGGGAATAAAGCCGATCCGGGGCTTGCCCGCACCGCTGATCTGGCAATCGACAATCAGCCCATCCCACACGCGCTGCGGATAGGTCCCCGGTGGGGTTTCGGTTTGGAAGATGAAATTGCCCAGGCCGTAGAACAGCGGGGCATTCTTATAGAGTTCCATACCGTGCAGGAGCGGAGCGCCGTGGCTGACAAAGACGGTGGCCCCGGCGTCGATACAGCGCTTAGCCAGCTGACGCTGCCAGGGGGCTGTGATGGCCATGTCGTCGCCCCAAAGGTGATTGTGCTGGTAGGCGATAACCACCTCTGCGGTTTTGGCACCCTCGGCCAGGGCTGCATGGACGCGCGCCAGGTCCTGCGCATTGAGCACACCGGGCGAATCTTCGCGTACCTCATTGACGCCGGGGCGCGTTGGGCTTGCCGCGCCGCCGTCGCGGACCTTGCCGGTGGCGAAGCCAACTAGGGCGACCCTGGTGCCAGTCTTGGTCGTGGCGAAACCTGCCGCCGCCGCATGGTCCAGGTCGATGCCCGATCCAGCGTGGGGCAGGTGGGCGGCGTCGAGCGCCTTTAGGGTCGAGAGCACCCCGCCCTGGCCCAGATCAAAGGTGTGGTTATTGGATGTGGCCACCAGAGTGATGCCGAGGGATTTGAGGCAATCAATCACCACCGGTTCGCCGGCAT